>Ga0172364_10001812_pt1 | contig 16724 bp, 15 predicted proteins | sample LakKivSesite10cm_FD_114545 | JGI IMG/M metagenome (GOLD analysis project Ga0172364, IMG submission 114545) | Sediment microbial communities from Lake Kivu, Rwanda - Sediment site 10cm | ecosystem: Environmental > Aquatic > Freshwater > Lake > Sediment | place: Rwanda: Western Province, Lake... | reverse complement strand
TTCGAAGTCTTGATTGAACAGGGGAATTCCTTCAAGATCAAAAACTTCAAGCACCGCGTCTTTTGGCATCAGTTCCGAAGCCGCGCGTAAGAGTGCTTTGTTGTAAGAATTCTTTCTTAAACTTCCAGCAAAACCCAAAATGGTAATCGGCTTGCTCATGGTTGAGCTATTCAGCTATTGGTAATTTAAAACAGTTTCTATGTTAGAATCTTCTAGAAACACACATACTCTGTAACTTCGAGCGAAATCACTTTTAGCCTAAAATATTGGAAGACTTCAGTTTCATAGCTAAGTCAATGCTAAGGTTTTGTTTTTTCCGGAAACTTGTATTCCACAATGAAGAAAAAGCGCGATCGATCTTCGGTAGAAGTCGCCAGTACATACTTTGGTGGTTTGCTGTTTGCCATCTGGCTAATGAAATCTTTGCTGATTGCAGTGATGTAGACATTCTTGCTGTTGCGTGGAAAGAGCTTGGAATACTTGTAGGGTTCTGAAGCCAGACTCTTCACCGAATTTGGTAGTTGATATGGTCTCCAACAGAATTCACCAAAAAATTAAATTTGGGTGTGTTCATAGTATTACTCAGAGGGGCTTTGTTGAAAATAGGCATTTTGCTGGTTATTGCCATTGTAGTGGCGGCAACTGCATTAATTGCTTTTTTCGCAAATTTTATTTCGTCTCCAGCGCCTATCGGTGCACACTACCTAACCTATTATCCTTCTCACCTTACATATGGCGGGAATGAAACCAAAGTCTTGCTGTTAGATTCTAACATAAGGTATGGAGTTTACGATCATGACTTCAGGTTGCTCTTATGCGATCAGGAAGTTAAAAAGGGCGATCCGTGTGTGATAGTCAACGTTACCATTAGAAATGACTACTCCGAAGAATGGCCAAGCGGATACTTCATTTCCTTGACTGCCTACCTCTATGACAATGAAGGAAAGACGGTAGGACGTGTAATGACTTATGGTCAACTTCACAGCGGAATGGTTGAAGTTAACTTGAAAACGGGACAAACCTTGACATTTGACATTTATGCTTACTATGATAAACAAGATGTTGGTCGCCGTGAACTGTACGTTGTGAACATCCTAGATACGCCAACACCTTGATCGATCGATTTTCGCCTTTTCATCTGCGAGTTCCTCGGCAACGAGCGGCTGGGAAGCAAGTTTAATAATGCTATTCTTACATTCACTGAAACCATGAAAGCAATAGAAGTGGCTCCGGTTAAACCAACAATTCCTTTTGATGCTCTTGACAAAATTGACATTCGGGTCGGGAAGATTGAACTTGTGGAAGACATGCAAAAATCAGACAAGCTGGTAAGGCTGACCGTCGACTTCGGTGATCATAAACGGAAAATATTGGCTGGCATGAAGCAAGAGCGTGAAAACCCAAAGGAAGTTGAAGGAAAACAAGCCTTGTTTGTTGTTAATCTTGGGCCTAAGAAAATAAAGAGTGAGGTTTCTGAAGGAATGCTATTTGACATCGGATATGCAGATAAAATTACGCCCGTTCTGGCTGTTCCCGAAAAACCTGTTCCAAACGGAACAAGAGCAGGATAAAAGTCACCAGTCTTGACATACTGATAACCCCCAGATTTCTCACCTAAAACGTGAATCACATCAGAAACGGCGAGCGTCACTCAAGATTTTGACGCGGACACGCGCTAAATAAAGCATGCCAATTGCCAAAAGAATAAGGAAAGCTACAATCCCAGAGATTGAAAGCCCGTAACCTAGTCGGGACTCTTCGTTTGACATGTAATACTGACCGACAATAAACAAGACAAATCCAACTACTAGGAGGATTAGGAGGAACCAATAAAACAGTCTCATACTGCACCCACTACCCTTTTCATCTCGTTAAGGACGCCGACCCGCGTCGTATCTTTCAGCGTAGACTTAAATCTCCATTGCAAAGTTTCCGAATCTGTGATCTCAGTAGTAGATTACTAGGAACTGTCAAGCCCCACCTTTATTTTTTGTCTTACGTTGAGCGCATGGGCGGATAAGTAAATGGTCGAAGATTCAAACAGCGGCGTTGTTATGAAATGTCACATGCCTTGATTGTGGTTTTTGCCTGGGTACTATTTGGCTCGTGTTCTTTTGTAGGCTAAGAGGCCGAAGGCTGCTAAGGCCATTGCAAGGCCGGCGACTGTTCCTGGTTCTGGTGTGACAAGCATTATTGTTGTGCGTGTTTGCGTTCTCTCCTCACAGCGAAGTGCTGCTCCTATCTTTTGGCATGTCCATCTGAACTCGTAAGATCCCAATTCGCTCATGTTGTATGGTGTTCCAATCACGGTGTCTCCATCGTTCAGTTTGTCGGACCAAATTGTTGCTTTATATTTCCAGCCTGATCCGTCATTGAAATACACTTCCATCAAGCCTGATGCTTGCGCGTTTCCGCCTTGGTCCTCGTAGTAGCCGTGGACATACGCCGTTGTGCCGATCAGCACGGTTTTGCCACTGATAGTGTTGCCTTCAGAATCTTTAACCGTAATGGATGCTTTGATTTGTGCGTTTGCGATGCCTATGAATGTTGCAAACATTGCGAAAGCGAATATTGAAAATAGCATCTCTTTTCTCATATCCTTCTCCTTCCATCCAATCCTTTCTCAAGGGGCTCGATATTATAGAAGGAAGTACTATATAGAAGTTTCTTCTAGAGCAAAATTACATAGGAGACTGCTGTTTCACTGTGCTTTACTAGCTTGTTCTGTTTGAAGCTGATTATGATCGTCATCTTGAGTTTATTTACGCGCTTGCTGGAACCATTAGGACAGAGCATTTTGCTTTTTGGCTTACGTCATCACTTACGCTTCCAAGCAGGAACCGCTTCACCGTGCCTAGACCTCTGCTTCCTAGAACGATCAGATCGTATTTCCCTTTTTCAGCAATTTCAACTATCTTGTCTGATGGGACACCGATTTCAAGCTTCTTGTCAATTTTCACTTTCTTTTTTCCAACTTTATTCATAGCTTTGGCGAAGATCCTTTCACCCAGTTCCTCAGCAACTTTGGGTGAAACTTTATGCAGTCGATGCTCCTGCACGTTGATCAAGGTGATTTTTGAACCCATTTTTTCTGCTACTCTAACGGCATAATCAAGGGCTTTGATTGAATGTTCAGAACCGTCAACGCAGACAAGCAGACTGGACAGTGGAGTAACTTTTTTAGTGATAAGAATTGGGATTCTAGCGTGCATCACTACTTTCTTGGTTACGCTTCCAAGGGTGTAGGGGTCTTTTTCGTTTTCTCCATGCACTCCCATGATGATCAATTCGTACCCGCCTTTAGAGTATTCTAGGATGCTGTCTGGCGGATCATGCTCCCTAAGTATCTCAGTCTTCACAGGCACTTTTCCTGCACTGAACAAGGCCTGGGCATAATTAATCAGCTTCTCTCCCTCTTGCTCAAGAGCTCCCATGACCTCATCCATCACTTTGCTGGGAAAACTGTAAGTCGTGTCTGTCTGCACGTACAGGGGAACCCCATGCGGTATAACATGCAGAACCGTGACAGTTGCGCCGGTCATTTTGGCTATAAGTACTGCCATTTCTTCGGCCATGAGACATGAGGCAGACCGGTCTATCGGAACCAGAATGCTTTTCAAAAATTCTTTGCCCACCATCGAATTTCACATCCGACCAGAATTTCTCGGTTGACTATGATTGTCCGCTGTTTTATTTAATGTTTTCTTAACTTTATATGAGCGCTCGCGTACCTATTTCTAGTAGTCTTTATTGCCTTCATTGCCTCAGCAATCATCTTTATCGCTAGCATACTCAGATTGGGTGGAAAAGGGGGGCTTAGACTTAATTTCCTCATAATAGGTTGCGGATAAGCGATGCGCGATGAAATGTTCGAGGCTCGGGGTTGAGTTTGCATTCGTTTAACTTGTCTACTGAGCTATCGAAAAGATGTCAATTTAACTTGTTTCACCCATAGCAATTAGCCAGACTTTCCACTTCTACCCTTCTGTTCTGATTTGCGGTAATTCAGATAATACAGGATGAAGGGGGCTGGTGATGCTAATCCTGCGAGGACGCATAGGCCTATGCCTACAGCGAAGCCCCAAGGTCCTACGGGGATCAAGTTTGTTCCGCTGAAGGATCCGTGGGCCAGTTTACCTATGGCAGATCGCAGCAGTCCATAAAAAGGAAAGCAGCTACAAGATTCAACACGACTGGGCTAATTAGGAGGGGCGGAAGCTTCAGGCTTCCAAGAAGAGCTAAAACGCCGGAAGCAACTACGAGTAGGCCAACTATGAGGACGGCATCACCCAACGCAACGAGGTGGTCGACAACCCAGTCAGGTGAGGCCGCGCTCCAAACCATCACGCCGAACGGGTAGATGTCTATGCTGACGCCTGAAGCCCTTATAGACCACCACGGTAGGAAAAGCGACGTGAAAGTGACCAAACTTATGATGATCCCTAGATAACGAACCTTGGCAGCCTTCACAACTGTTTGCCTCCTATGTTGTGCATGGTTAATGGGTTAACCTTCAAAATTCGTCTGGTCCTTCGCAGTTCGACGAGGGCCAATGCTAGAGCGAACAGTCCAGCCACTGCGACCGCCACCATGGCTATCGTCTCGATAGGAAGCCCTGCTGGTGGATTGATGGGAAGGCTTTCCTGAGACGCAAGGTAAGCAACATAAGTCGGGTCGTGCTCTAAGCCCCAGCCCCCCCACGTAGGGTAACACACTCTATAAACGAAGCTGGAGTTGGCATACTCCAAATCTACGTTAGGTAGACTCGCGCTCAGTTCTGGGAACACATCTTCGGAAAGGAGGCGGAGAAGCGAGCCCACGACCCAGTATGGAGAAAGATAAACAGCAGCGTTCGGTGGGACACTCTCCGTTGGTGAGGCAGCAGATCTAGACATGTAACTGTCCAAGACCGAGTTCCTGTAAAGAGTATAGTTCTCCGCGAAAATGAATTCATACAATTTTTTGTCTCCAATGATGACTTCAGCTCGGCTTGTTGACATAGTAGGAGTCTTGGCCGCCTTTGAGTTGTAGGGTGCGCCGTTAACAAGGATCGCGTAAGGCTTCGTGGTAAGCATGGTAGTCCCATAGAGCAGCGACAATCCAAGCCCATCAGAGGATACGTCTGAGGCGTGAGGCTCGAAGTTGGCCAACTTGCCTACTTTGAATCCTGTCTTAAGGTACGAAATGTTTCCCTGAACATAGTATTCATATGTAAAGGCCAAGTGGGTTATGTTAACTCTGGCGGCAAGATTAGTTGACGCACCGTCTATTACTCGGTCTTTGGGATATAGGAGGAAGCCGTCCACCCACCCGTATTCGATGCCCCAAACATAATGCGAGATATTTCCCATAGTCGCCTTCTGGACAGGCGTCGTGGTAAACGTCTTGGAACTGTTGAGGAGAAAGAAATATTCTATCTCATCTAGGTCAGCTTCTGGAACTCCGTTTTGATTGTTGTCTTTGTATGCCTCCATAAGTAGCAGCCTGTTTCCGATGAAGACCTCTGTGTTGTTGTCCACCATGTAATGCTGTCCCAGAAACGTCTGAATGGGCGAATTGTAGACTTCTGAGTAATAGGTGAAAAAGGCGACTTCAGTACGTGAGGCATTAATCCATGTATACCATAGACCCTCGCCTGGGCCATGGGAGATGGACCCGCTGGAGTACTCACTCTTCGTGTCCACTTTGGAAGGACCAGTTTCGATGCCTTCGGCCATGACCTTGACGTAACTGGAGACGAAGGCGTCACCGCCAACGCGTTTAAAGACATGATCGTCTACACGTATGGTTTGTGAAAACGACACATAAAGCGTTGACACCCAAAATCCATAAAACTCTACTACGTCATTCACTCTACATTTAGGAGGGCTGGAATAATTGTATGAAACATCCACAAGGTCTCCGATACCTATGGGTGTTTCGCGATAGCTAAAGCTTTCAGGTCTTTCAAGGATTTCGGTAATCTGTATGGTTATCAAGGCGGTCAACCGACCATAATTGACCTTGTTCAAAACGATCTCATAATCAAGGTGAACTCCCTTCGCGATTCCTCTAATCAACGTATCCGGAACTAATACGTCATTTGCCGATGCTGGTGCATCAGCTAGATTAACGCTTGCCACTGAAAACAAGGACGTGAGAAGCAGAATAGTTGTTAAGAGGGCATGGAAGCATTTTTTATGTGTTTTCGACGTTTCCGCCATTTTGTCTCCTCTAATTTGAATGTTAGAGAGGTAGCACTTTAAACTATACATTCGAACATTTTACCGATTTTATCGAACACCTCATATGCGTGGTGGCTTATGGCGCCAAACCTTTAGAGTTTCATACCAGAAGATCGCAGATGCCAAGGCTCCTGGGAACAGGGTGGCCATCATCATCGGCGAGAGAGCGTGGCTAAACAACGCTGGGAAGAGCAGGACCATTATGGACGTAGCAGAAGCATAGATAAGATATTTAGGGAAGGCGTATCCGCCAAAAAATATGAAAGCGCCTATCACATCAGCCTTGACAACTCGGCTAACCTGATAATCGCCAGACCGATCTTTAGAAACCACACCCAGTCCCCTCAGCTTTTCAAGGTGATAACTTGCACTGCTTGGGCTGGAGAAACCCAGAACCTTCTGGACCTCTCTTACACCACATGAGCCTCGCCCTTTCTTCAAAAGGTACCAGTAAACGAGTAGAGTGTTCCCCTTAAGCTCGCTTGACATCCTCTCTTCTTCAGTGATTTCAGGACGAGACAAAATTGCTGAAACTCCCAGTTACATAAGATAGAACCACTCGTACGGTTTAATACTATACTTTCGAACATCCATTTTGAATCTAAACCCATTATACTTTCTAAGACCAGAATAAGTAAACCTTTGTTTGCTTTAGCACTGCAGACTTCTATTAGATGCTCAAGCTTAGCGCGCTAGAACATTTTGGAGAAATCGTCGTATACCTCTTTCCCTTGTCCAATGAATAGATTATCGCCTGATTTTTGCCTTTATCAATTTCGATCGATCAATGATGTTTGATGCTGAATTTCCTTGGGCAAAGAAAGAAGACAAGACATTATAACAGTAGCATGCCCCGACGCAGAAAACCCAGTGGTTTTTGAATTAAAAAGAGAAAAAGTTCAAAATCTCCCCATGACTTCCAAATGAGTTCCTTAGTCGGGGAGCGCGCATTTCGATTTGTTACAATCAATGGTTCTTTGATGAACGATCGATTCTCTTGAAAACTTGATTGAAAGCCAACAGAAGCCTGATCTTCTTGTCAAGGGCATCTGCGAATTACGCAAGGAGTTCCCAAAATTCCTCAAATACATCAGACAACGTGTTCACAATACAAGAAGAGTGAAGAAGTTTTGACCGAAATTTTTTTGGCGTGAGTTAGATTATGGTGAGGTAACAATTGAATTCTCACATTTGGCTATTGTTCTAAAGTTTGGTATGGGTTGTTCTAAAGATTAGTATTAATAATTAAAACTCGCATATTATACGTGCAGAGGTTTCAAACTCTTTGAGGTGAAAAGTTTTATGCACGTTTCAACAAGAAAATTGGCGATTCTCTTATGCGTGCTGGCAGTTTCGGTTGGCGGAATTGTCTATGCAGCTGTGAGCCTCACAAGCAGCTCGTTTATAAACCCCCGGACAGGAGGAGCCGATCAAAGTAGGGCGGACAAGGTCACAATCTACGGAAATGGCATAACCTTCATAACCTATGAAGAAACCATCACGCTTGATGACGTTTCTCGTAAGATCCAGTTCTACCTTCCATATGGTGCGTTGACTGACACGCTGACGGTGTCTGGAATCCGCGTTGTCAAGATCACCACAAGTGAAGAAAGCCATCCAATCATTGAAAGAGGCGATGTCATAACAGTCTATACGGAGGACGCCGTTCACACAGGCAAATTCCTGGGTTGGGACAACATGTTGCTTCTAGAAGTTAGCAACGGAACTATAATGATTCCTGGAACACGAATAACAAAAATTGTACTGACGGAAGTCGTTCAAACCCAAGGACCAAAAATACTCGTTGAAGTGACAACGAATTCTCCTTCAGGAAAGTACCAGTTGAAAATCTCTTACCTGATGCGAGGTCCAAAATGGAAACCCACATATTTCATCGACCTAAATACAGGCTATCTTGAATGTTGGGCCACGATAGGAAACGTTGAGAATTGGAACAACTTCACTTTAGTGCTCGTTAGTGGCGGTCCCCACATAGTCTATGAAGGCCCAATCATTCAACCCTATGTTTATGAGGCACAAGTGCTTTCCTACTCTTCTCCTTCAATTGACTTCACATCAAGAACAAGCGATGAATACCACGAGTATACTTATAGCGGCAAACTGTCCTTTGAAAAAGGCACAGTTGTCAAATTGCCTCTGTTCAATGGCACTGCAAGTCTGCGGCAAGAGTACTTCTGGACGAGCGGCGAGGTTCAGAACCGTTACCACATAAACAACACTTTGAACGAACCGCTTGCTGCGGGAATTGTGGAGTTATACCGAGACGAAACATGGGTAGGCGAAGACAGCATTCCCTACACACCTACAAAAGGAGAAAGCATCGCCATAGCAAGCTACGCCTACGATGTCAAAGTCACCCAAACAGTCACGAAATCGATATATGACTATCGACACGAGAATCAGGGAATAAACATAACAATCAGAAACCACAAGAACGCGAAGATCCAGATTCTGATAGAACAGAACATTAACGGTAACACTTTGGTCACATCTTCGCCTCCTGCGACTAGGACGGGTTCTACTCTTTCATGGATTATGAACGTAGATGCCGACGGCACTGCAACAATCTATTACGAGTGGGAACACTACTGGTAACATCCCTCCCTTTTTTCTATCAATCAACACTCGCCAAGATAACAGCGCGCACGCGTGTTCCTAAATTCGTTTGCGAGGTGGCTTGTGCTTCTGGTTTTGCTTCGTCTATGGATGGTGATGTGCCTTGGGATACAAGAAGTATCGTTTAGAGGGCGCGACCCAACTCTATCACATTTGAAAAAGTGAATCTAGGAACACACATGCGCGCTTTTTCTCTCTAACAGAACAATCTCTTTCTTTTCTGGAGAAACTGTCCACTTCTCATTAGGCGATTACGCTTAGGCAAGAAGCCTCACCAAAATCCAGAAACACACGATTGACTCTTAGGTGTTCAACTGAAAAAGCTTAGAGACCCAGTGAATTTGCGACGTTCTTTATGATGGCTGCTGATTTCTGGAATTCAGCAATTTCTTTTTGGTCAAGGGGGAGTTTGATGGTTTCTTTGACCCCACTTCTGTTTAGAATCACCGGAACGCTTAAGCATATGTCGCTTACGCCGTGATAGTCTTCAAGGAAGCAGGACACGGTCAGCACGGCATTCTCGTTTCGAATTATGCTTTCCACGATCTTGGTCATTCCCAGGGCCACAGCGTAAAATGTTCTGCCTTTACGCTTTATGATCTCGTATCCAGCGTTTCTCACTTTCAAGAACAAGTCATTGAATTCTTGAGGATCATATGGAACCTTGCAGATTGGACAATAGTCCTTCAACCTGATTCCAGCAACGTTTGCAAGGCTCCACACAGGCACTTCGCTGTCGCCATGTTCGCCGATGACGTAGGCATGAACGTTTCTAGGATCAACTTGGAGATGCTCACCCAGCAAGTAGCGAAGCCGCGCCGTGTCCAGTACTGTTCCAGACCCGATGACCCTGTTTTTAGGAAAACCGGAAAGCTTCAGTGCAGCATAGGTCATAACATCCAGAGGATTAGTCACCACCAGCAAGATGCATTCTTCGTTATATTTTGTAATGTTGGGAACGATCTGTTTCATCATTGCAAAGTTGCCTTCAGCCAAATCCAAGCGTGACTGCTCAATTTTCTGCCCCCTGTCGGCAGCAACAACCACTATGTCCGCGCCTTTGCAGTCAGAATAGTCGCCCGCCCATATCTTCACAGGATAAGCAAAAGGCATCCCATGATTCAAATCCATAACCTCTCCCTCAGCCCTCTCCTTGTCAACGTCTACAATAGCAATCTGAGAAGCCAATCCACGAATGAGAAGAGAATACGCAAAAGTGGTTCCAACAAAGCCTGCGCCTATGATGACAATTTTTGGGCCATCTGTTTCTTGCCTAGACAAATCAATCACGCTTAAAGTTTAAAGAGCCACTAAAAATTATGCCTTTCTAAGACTGGCCACATTTCAGCGGGAAAGCGCACACAAGGTTCTAGCCAAACTTGAAAGCAGAGGGGCAAATCTTGTTCAGCACGCATGTTTCACATTTTGGCTTCTTTGCCATGCATACGTTTCTGCCGAGAAATATCAGCAGGTCTGCGATTCTCATCCACTTGTCTTTCGGCACAATCTTCATCAAATCCATTTCTATCCTATCTGCATCCTCATTTTCTGTGAATCCCAATCTCTTAGACGTTCTGTGTACATGCGTATCCACTGCTATTCCCTCAACTACACCATAAACGTTTGACAAAACTATGTTAGCAGTTTTTCTGGCAACACCAGGCAGCTCAAGCAGCTCCTCCATTGTCTTTGGAACTTGGGAATGAAACTTTTCAACTAACATTTGGCAGGCTTTCTTGACGTTTTTGGCCTTGTTCCTGTAGAAACCAGTGGACTTTATGTCCTGTCCAAGCTCTGCCAGATCTGCATCAGCGTAGTCTTCTGGCTTTCTGTACTTTTTGAACAAGGTCTTAGTGACAATGTTCACCCTCTCATCCGTGCACTGAGCAGAAAGCATTGTGGCAACCAAAAGCTCCAGCGGATTCCTGTAGTTCAACGCTATTTTTGCTTTTGGATACTCCTTTTCTAGTAGCCCAATTATTTTAAGGACTCTGGCTCGGGCGCCACGTCTTGCCTTCACCATTTCAGTTTTCATTTTATGCCCCAATTCACATGGGTGTGCTTGTGCTAAAAAAGTTTGCAAAAAACGCGTAAAAAAAACAGTGTCGATAGCTGTGTCTCTCATAGGTAGGTCGGCGTACAAAACTGAAGAAGAGTGTGTTCCTATTTGCGTTGTTCTTTTTTCTTGAATGAGAAAAGGGGTTAAGCGGTTTTTCCGAATTCTTTTGCGATAGCTGTTATGTCCATTATGCTTATCTTTCCGTGCTCGTTGACATCTGCGTCGGCATTCCATTTAGGATCTTCCAGTTTTGTACCGTGAGCCATTTCTGCTCTTGATATGTCTATTATGTTGACCTTGCCATTGGCGTCTATGTCTCCCTTGATTGAAATCTTGATGTAGCAGGTAGCGTTGTTATTTTCTGTGTTTGTTTCGTTGTGAACCGGATCTGCTGTGGCTAGTATAGTTTCCTTTCATAACTCCTGTTGTGTTCCAGGTAAAGGTCAAGTTTGCACTCTGTTCGCCGTCTACCGCTAGTGTTTGTGTTCCTATGATGCTCGAGCTTGCGAAGACTGTGACATTGAAGATTTCTATGAGGTCGACTTGATTCGCCACTGTCATGTTAGCGCGCGCACTGAGTAAATGACGGAAAAGTCCATGAAATCGTCACAAAATCTGTAACAAAAGCGTCACAATTCCTTTTTTCAGATTTTCAAGGAATTACAATGAACACAATGGTCGAAAATGATCACATAAAACCGTGAAGTGTAACAGTGACCAATTCTCAAGGAATCAAGCTCCTTTCCACGACTAGACAATGACCCAGTCACTATTTTCCGTTCACACAGCATTAGCGCATTTTTGTCCATAAAGCTGGTTACAAGTTCACGGAATGAACAGTGAACGCTTACGAAACATTCGAGAATCGTTCCCGTTATTTCGCAAGAGAAGATAAAAGTGTGGAACAGCCTTCAGAGAAACTCGACTTGAGGCTTTGAAACCGTCGGACACCGGCCACGAGCGCGCGCATTCAAATGAAACGGGTGTTGGATGTGTCCGTTTTTTGGCACTTTTCCTTGTGGGTGTCGCGGGCGAAATGTTGATCAAGGGACGCGTCAGTTTTGTTAGGTGGAGATTTTGAAGGCAATGTAGGCTAGGAAGAAAATTGTTCCAGCTGTTAGGAACACTGAAATAAAGCCGCTTGTGTGTGCGAGGAAAGGACCTATGAAATTCCCACATGCGCTGCCTATTCCCACTAGACCAGTGAACAAGCCTGCTTTTCCCGCGGGTATGAGTTCCATTGATAGCGAAAGTGTGAACACTAGAAAAAACGCATAAGCGAAGCCCATGAGAATCAAAATCACCGCCGCCAGCACAGCATTATATCGAGGCACTCCTGTAGCCGCCACCAGAAGAAACGCTAGTAAGCTTCGAAATATCACAGTCTTGGTTATATGAGATTTTTCTGTTGCTTGACTAGTTCTGCTACCAGCCAGAAAATAACCTACAACACCCACGCCTGAGTTTAACGCGTATACTGCAAAGATTGCGTTCGTCGGCAAAGCTAGTTCTTGAGAGAAGAATATTGGAAAGGGCGCAAACAGTATAGTTGTTGCCAACGAAAAAAGAATAAGCCCACCGCAAAAGACACTGAGGTTTTCTTTCCTAAGCTTTTCGTTTGAAGATAATCCGTCCAACATTCTGGACGCAATGACTATGCCCTTGTATGCAAAGTCTATTGTCTTCTCCACTCTTACCAAGCTTCTTTCAAAGATGAAAGGCGGATCGGCAACTAGAATGAGAGACAGAATGAAAGCAACTAAGTTTAGGCCGCTGCATACCAGTAAGGTAGCTGTTGAGCCGAAACCGTAACTTGACATTAAAAACCCTAGAAGCAATCCAAGAAGCCATCCAGTTCCAGTGAAAACTTGATAAAACGCGAATGTTTTTTCCCATTCCTCACGGGCATAAAGTTCTGATATTAATACATTTTTCGGTGGTTCATAGGCTACATGAAGTGCTGACATAACCGCATACAGGATTATCAGCAAACCTACGCTTGTCGAAACGGTGAAAAAATAGAGGAAGATGGCTGAGGCTAGGAACGAAAGGAGGACATAGCGTTTGTAGCGCCTTGTTTTATCACATAAATAGCCCCAAAAGAAGGCTGATGGAATCACCAAAAAAGATGCAACAGCAAACAGAAGTCCTAAGTCTACCAGCGATCCGCCAATAGCAATTATATGCAGTGGAAGGAAAACCGACAGTAAGCCAAAAGCCATATCGCGGAAGAAAAATCCTAATCGCCACACTGTTAGTCGTAGAAGAAGATTTCAAAGAAGAATTAAAACTTTTATTCGAAGTCTTTTTGCGTGCGCTATTTCTTGTTAGAAAGCGCGCGCTCTGCACTCTATGTTTTCACAATTTTAATGAGTCAGTGTGACCTTATGGGGTTAAGCGCACATGGAGTTGCAATAAGCATGATCTTAGGGATAGCGGATTATGTGAGCTTGAGAGGATCACTTGGGGATTTATTGAACTTCGCCGCCAAGCTGAGGGTTCGTGTTCTAGAACTAAAGTCAGATAGGATAGATTTTCTTTCAGCGTTTGACAGAAACGAAAAAGCACTCGAGATTAGAGATTTGTTGAATTCATATAGCTTCCAGTATTTTGTTCATGCTCCTAGCATTGACGTAAATTTGGCGAGCGTAAATCCAATACTCGGAAGGGCTTCTAAGAAGACTGTTTTGAAAGCCGCAAGTCTTGCAGCCAACTTGGGTGCAGAATTGTTTGTTTCTCATGGCGGTCGTTTGTCGCGAGATTACCCAAGAAAGCTTGTTGGAAAGGCCACGAATAACGCTATAGATTGTCTGAAAACAATTAGCCAAGCTTCAAATGATTTGGGCATGGTTTTCACGATAGAAAATGACTACAAAGCCAATGACTATGTTCTTGCTGGATACCCGGAGCAAACAAGACTTCTCGTCGAGAATGTTGGATGCAAATTGACCTTTGACATAGGTCACGCGAACACCGCGGGGAAGATTGAAGATTTCACGAAACTACTGGACAGATTTATCGCCAATGTACACCTCCATGACAACAATGGCAGGAAAGACGAGCATTTACCAATTGGAAAAGGAGGCATAGACTTTGTAGCAGTGTTCAGAAAAATGAAGGGTTGGATGGCAAGGAAACCTTTGACTATAGAGTGTCACAGCTTTGAAGGATTGAAGGAAAGCGTGGATTTCATGAGACAAGAGCTGTCTGTTTGATCCATTACGCTACTGGCCAAAGCCTTATACTTGTACGCTAATGTATGGGTGTGAGTTGCTCATGCTTCCTATCGTTATCATCGCCGGAGGAGTAGCCTCTCGGTTGGAGCCTTACTCTAGAGAGACGCATAAATGCCTCATGGAGCTTGAACCTAACGTAACGATACTAGACTTCATCCTAAATAGAATTGGCGGGATCAATTCGCCTCGCGTACTTGCCGTGATAAGGCCTCAGTTTCAAAACGCATTTGAGGAAAGGCTGAAGGGGAAGGCAGAACTAATAGAAACCGACGTTGAAGAATTTGGAAATCTGTATAGTGTTAGCTTAGCAATGAAGCACTTAGATGCAGGCTCTTTCCTCCTTTTAATGTCTGATCACATATTTGAGCGATCAATACTCGACAAAGTGCTGTCGATGAAGAGCGAAGCGGCCTTCACTGTTTGCCTCGATAGGGAACCTTCGCGAGCTGAGGCAAGAGAAGGACTTAAACTTGCATTAAGAGGAGGAGCAGTAGTTTACGCTGACAAGACTCTTTCCCCTCGGTACGGGATAGACACAGGCATAATATTGTGTCGCGAGAACTCCAAACCATATATAGAAAGGGCAATTGATGACTTTGACTTCAAGGCAAGAATAGCTGATGCGCTTAACCTAGCTGCAGCGGATGGCAAAGTAGATTATGTGGATGTTACGGGGAAATTGTGGAAAGATGTGGACACACCTGAAGACTTGGTTGAAGCGAGAAAAGTCTATTGGCAAATACTGAGAAAGGAACTTACTAAACCCGAAGACGGATTGGTCTCCAAATACGTTAACAGACCAATATCCACCCGTATGTCGATCATGGCGTATCGAAATGGCTTCAGGATAAAACCGCTCGCAATAACATTGTTGTCATTCACACTTGGCTTAGCGGCAAGTCTTCTGTTAGCGATGAGAGTTTTCATCTTTGGAGGCTTACTCGTGCAACTAGCTTCTCTGATAGATGGGAATGACGGCGAACTTGCAAGGCTCTATCATGAAGCCACACCGTGGGGCGGCTACTTGGACTCAGTTCTAGACCGCATTTCAGATGTCGCGATAGTGGCTGGGCTTACCTTATCTTCGTCGACTATGGACAACTTGACCGTTTTGCTTGCTGTACTTGCTGCGTCTAATGTGGTATTCGTAAGCTACGTAACTCACAACTTGACCAGACTAGGTGTGAGCACGAAGAAGCTGAGAAAGGTGCCTGCAACGAGGGATGTAAGATTGTTCATAGTCTTCATAGCATCGCTTCTTTCGTTACCTATGGTCGCTCTATGGTATCTAGCCTTGGCTCCCTTACTCTACTTGAGTTGCTCGATAGTGCTAGCTTACAAGATGAAAAGAGAAGAGTTTAGACTGAGAAGGGTTAGCAGGGGGCCCGAACCAGAGATTCTGGTGGAGAAAAAGGAGATAACTAGAGGAATCGAAAGTTTGGTGTCCAATACCATTAAACTGGGTCTGGCGCTCATCGTCGTTATGTTGATTACGCCAGTGATATCAGGAATTACGCTGATCGATCTTGATGGTTTAGCATTAAGTTCAGATCACCTATTATCGGCGTTAAACTTGATTGTTATAATATACTTTGGATATCGAGTGCTACTGGCTTTAAGAACCATTCTTGATATCACAGCTAAGCGTTTTGTGGGTGTGGTCGGGATTACCGAAACCACTCTTAAGCACATACTAGTTGACTGTCTTTACATAGTTTTGGCTGCACTACTCTGGGTTTATCTTCCTCCTCAACTCAAGCATGTGCCGTACATGGGTGAGCTTGCTCCCAGGTTGGCTTCACTCATAATTCTTGTCTCTTTTCTGCTGATTCTCTACGACCTAGCCAAGCTTCTCTACAGAACTTTTGGAGACTTCTATAAAGAAATAGTTGAGAAGATAGCTAAAAGACTTCGAGAAGACTCTCGCTAGCAGCTGCCGTCAATTTTGATAAGCACGCTTCTGGAAAGCGCTCGCGCATTGAATTTCTTTTGACGACCCGAGTCTATTGCAGGATCAACTCTGAGCAGTTTTGAAGAATGATGAGAAATCCGTCAAGTGTAACAAAGTGAAATGCGCGCACTTCGATTTGTGACAAATCCTTGAGCTTCTGATGAATGCCATTACGCTTCTATTATGCTGAAACTGTAACAGCGCATGCGAAATGAACTGTTTTCAGAACGACCTTTTTGTTCCTCAACTTGTTTTGCTGTCTTTTCGTGCTTCCTCTAATTGTTTGGGTTTTCCAAATCGTGTGAATTTTTCTAGAACTGCTTTAACTGTGTCCATCACTCTAACCGCGTCTTGTGGATATATTCTCGGATCTCTAGACGTGTTTACAAGCTTCATCAACTCAAAAACGCTGAAAGTTATATCCTCAACTACTCTAGGTAAATCTCTAGCGCCCGAGGTTCTCCTAAATTCTTTCAGAAGCTCAACTACTGATGGACTCATTTCACCTACTGTTATTATGTTTTCTTTTTGTTTAGTGTTCTCTGGTTCCTGCTCTTTTCCACTCATGTTTTATCACTTTCCCTTCTTCTCTGTGTTGGTTTTTCTTTCTCTATCTG
>Ga0172364_10001810_pt1 | contig 16732 bp, 14 predicted proteins | sample LakKivSesite10cm_FD_114545 | JGI IMG/M metagenome (GOLD analysis project Ga0172364, IMG submission 114545) | Sediment microbial communities from Lake Kivu, Rwanda - Sediment site 10cm | ecosystem: Environmental > Aquatic > Freshwater > Lake > Sediment | place: Rwanda: Western Province, Lake... | reverse complement strand
TCCGGCTCTTCCGAACAAAGGAAGAAGCGTTGACCGCCCATGTCAGGGGAGTCGAGGAGCTTCTTTCGGCCCGGTTTTCCAAGGATATCGATTTCCTCCGCCGGTATCTCATGGTGTTTGAAGAGCACGAAAAGACGGCCCTCTATTTCGGGGGCAAGGAGGCCGTCGAAAAGGCGCTCCTCGAACGGATGAGGAGGGAAATTTTCCGAAAGAACCTGCGCAGCCGGGAGGAATTCGACTCCTACGCCGAAACGGTGGTGAGGTCCTTATTCGAAAAAAGTCACATGCTCCGAGAGACGGTTTTCAAAATCTTTGATGCCTACGGCAAAACCCGAAAGTCAATCCAGGAGGCCGATGAGAGCACGGGCTCGAGCCGGGCAACGGCCACCCTGGCGCGCGAGGCCAAGGAAGAGCTTGAAGCTCTCGTCCCCAGGAACTTTCTGGAGGCCTATTCCCTGGAGCGGCTGGCCCATATCCCGCGCTACCTCGAGGCCCTCCGGATTCGCCTGGTGCGGGGCCGGGTGGATTTTGAGAAGGACCGGAAAAAGGCCGATAAGGTGCGGCCGTTTGCCGAAGCCCTTCGGAGGCTGGAAGAGGAGGTCCGCTCGGAGCAAGGTCATCCCAAGTCAATGCCGCCTCAGCTTCTGGCCGAAAAAATGAAACTTGTGGACGAGTACCGTTGGATGGTTGAGGAGTTCAAAGTGGCCCTCTTCGCCCCCGAGCTCAAGACGGCCTTCCCGATCTCCCCCCAACGCCTGAACCGGAAAATCGCCGAAATCCAGAAGAACGCAGAGCCCCCGGCCCGAGCTCCCCGTTAGTTCATGGGCGGGTGGAGCAAATTCTCCTGCAGATACCGCGTCATCAACCCGTACAAGTGCAGTGTCGTGTTCTTCCCCTCAAAGATCCCGTGCGAGCGGTTGGGGTAGGACATCATGGTGAAATGCTTTCGGTGGGCGATGAGCTCGTTCGCGAGCTTCTCGAAGCTCTGGTAATGGACGTTGTCGTCTCCCGTCCCGTGGATGATGAGCAAGTTCCCCTTGAGGTTGGAGGCGAAGGTGATCGGTGAGCCGTTCTTGAACCCCTCCTCATTGTCCTTGGGCAAGCCCATATATTTTTCCTGATAGATCGAGTCATAAAGGCGCTGGTCGCTGACAAAGGCGATGGCAATCCCCGTCTTGTAAAGATCCGGATACCGGAACATGGCGTTTAGAGTCATTGAGCCGCCGCCGCTCCAGCCCCAGACGCCGACGCGCGCGGGATCAAGATACGGACATTTTTCAAGGAGGGCTTTAACGGCCGCCGCCTGGTCCGCCGAAGCCAGGATCCCGATCTGCCGGTAGATGCTTTTCCTCCAGGCGCGGCCGCGCGGAGCCGGCGTGCCTCGGTTGTCGATCGAGGTGACGATAACGCCCTGCTGGGTGAGCATCAGATGCCAGAGGAAGCGATTCCCCTCCCAACGGTCAAGGACGGTCTGCCCGGCTGGTTCTCCATAAACATAAACAAGCAGGGGATAGCGTTTGGCCGGGTCGAAGTCCGGCGGTTTAAGGAAGTAACCGTCGAGCTCGACGCCGTCGCCGATATTGACCCGGAAGAATTCTTGAGGGCCTTTTTTTAACGCCTCAACTTTTGCCCTGAGCTTCCCGTTCTCCACCAGCTTACGGACGATTGCGTGTTTGGGAAGACGCACGAGCTCAGTAACCGGAGGGATGCCAGACGCCGAATAGGTATGGAAAGCCCACTGCGCCGACGGAGAGATATCATAAGAATGCGTCCCGGGTTGGGCGGCGGGCGTTATGCGCTCCGCCTTGCCGCGCCCATCAAGCCGCGTCCGCCAGAGATAGCGCTGGGTTGGGTTTTCGGGAGAGGCGATATAGTAAATCCAGCCGCCCTTCTCATCCACCGCCTCGACGCTCAGGACATCAAAATCGCCGGGAGTTATGAGCCGGGTCTCGCCGCTCCGGGAGACGATGTAGACATGGTTCCAGCCGTCCCGCTCGCTCAGCCAGGTGAACTGCCGCCCGTTCGCCAACCAGTGGACGCTGTCGCAGACCTCGACCCAGCACTCGTCGCCGTCGGCAAAAACAGTCCTCACTTCCCCCGTCTCCGCGTCCCCGATCATGACCTCGTTTGTGTTCTGGAGCCGGTTGAGGTGCTGGAGAATGAGCTCCCGCGGGTTCGGCGTCCATTCCATCCGGGCGATGTAATTATTGCTCGGATCCCCGGGAACCCGGAGCCATATCACTTCGCCGCCCGAGGAGCTCACCACCCCGACCCGGCAGCTCGAGTTTCGCTCGCCCACCTTGGGGTACCTGAAGGTTATAACGCGGGGATAAAGATCGTCTGTATTGTTGATCATGTGGAACTCTCTGACCGCGGAACTGTCCAGCTGCCAGAAAGCGATTTTCTTTCCGTCGGGGCTCCAGCGGAAGCCGTCCCGGAGGTTGAATTCCTCCTCGTAAACCCAATCAAACGTCCCATTTATGAGGGTTTCCGTGCCGTCTGTTGTGAGCGGAAAAAGGGTCCCGTCGGATAAGGACTCGACATAGATATTGTGTTTCGAAACGAAGGCGACGCGGTCGGCCGAAGGCGAGAACTTGGCGAACATCAGGGACTGCGGGTCAAGCCCGGACCCGAGCTTCCTGAGGCTCCAGTCGATGAGGCTCAAAACCCAGTAATCGCCCCTCGTGTTCTGACGCCAGACGCGCTGGGCGTTCGTAAAAATGAGGAGGAGTTTTCCGTCGGACGACCATTCGTAATTATCAATACGGAGCGGGGCTTTTTCCCCCTGAGGGATGAGGCGCGAAGCCGGGATCAGGACTTCGCGCTGGCCAGTCTCAGCGGAGCACAGGACGATATCGTGCCCATCCTTTACGGCCGACGAGTCCTCCACTGTAGTATAAGACTTCCCGTCCTTCATCCACCGGGCCGGGCCGAACCTCTCCGGAGCGAATTCCCGCGATTCGAAAATCCGCTCCAGCGTTAAAACCGACGGATCGGCCTTTTCTTGACTCCGAAGGGAAAAGCCGGACACACCAAGGACAATCAAAATGCAAAGAATATGACGGCAGCTAAATCGAGGCATGAATTGACCTCCTTATAGGAACCTTATTTATTGAAATCCTCAGGAAAATGTCAAACCCCGCATCCCGTTTACAAGCGCCGGCTTTTCATCGAAAATGGAGATATGAAAACACCGCTCACGTTGAACGGTCTCAGCACGGAGCACGAACTCATACCAACGGAGACCATTCTAAGAGCTTTCGGTCGCGAGGACTGGTCGCCCCCCTTGCCCGAATGGGTCCGGGCCTGGATCGCGGCCGAGAACGTCCGTCCGGCGGACTGAATTGCGGGCGTCGGGCAACCCGACGCCGGGTATTTTTCTCTGAAAAGGGCTATTATAGGGACTCATGTCGGGTTGTCCGGCCTGATGCCTTTTTCTGGACGAGCCCAGGGACGGAGAATCAAATCATGAAGAAATTCGTCTTTACTGGATTGACGATTTTGCTTTTCGTCTTATGCTTGCCTGGGCGCTCATCCGGCCAGTGGTTTCTGGACTTCGAAAACGGCCTGGCGGTCCCCGGCTATAATGACGTCCGGATTCCAGGAGACACGGGGACTTTGTTCTCCTTGTCCGAGGAATTGAACCTGGATTCCTCCTATTTCTTCCGCCTTCGTGTGGGTTTTCAGTGGAAATCCAGGCATGGGCTTTCTCTTCTCGCCGCGATCCCAAAACACTCAGGGTCGGCGACGGCCTCGACTTCTGGAAAGTCGTCGACCTCAAACCGAACCGGGGGCTTCTCCTTGTCAGCCAGATGAAAGTCCCCGGTAAGGCCTGGCTCGAATTCTCCATCGAGGGCAGCTGGCTGGTCCTAACCGCCCACTATTACCCGAAAGGACTCTGGGGGCGGCTCTACTGGAATCTCACCAAGCCCCTGCACAAGCTCATCTTCCCGGACATTGCAAAAGGCATTATCAAAAAAGCAACGCGATCATAGGCCGCATTCCACAAGATCCATGATTTATGTCGATGCGTTTCTTTTCGTTATGGTTCGATTGTCTTCACGGGAATGAAACTGATAATTTTGTGCCCTTGGCGAAATGCGATCTATGGCTGTTTATGCGAAGTCTTCGATGGGACGTGAAGAAAAATATCTGAAAATCCTCCGCCAGCCTGAGCCGCTGTGAGGCATGCCCATTCGGCGCATCCTTGACATCAGCCATTACCCGGGAAGTATAATGCACAATCAAGGATCGAAGTTCCTAAACAAATTCAATTTTAAGAAGATAAGGCTAATGCCAGACGTGACGGACAAAAATGCTATAATAAAAATATCGGTTATCATTCCTGCGCTAAACGAAGAGAAGTTCCTGCCCCGTTGTCTCGAAAGTCTCAAACGGCAAACGTTTGGCCAGCCCTACGAAATCATCGTCGTTGACAACAACAGCACTGATGCGACGTCAGATGTCGCCAATAAAATGGGGGCCAGGGTCGTATTTGAGCCCCACAGGGGCATCACCTGGGCGCGTCAAAAAGGACTGGAGGCTGCCCGGGGCGAGGTCATCGCATGTGTGGATGCTGATTCCTGGGTCGAACCAGACTGGCTGGAAAGAATCTGGCGAAGTTTCGCTCAGGATCACCGAGTTATCGCCGTGAGCGGAGGCGTCCTTTACACAAAAAGCAAGAAATGGAAAGGGAACTTGCACCGCTGGTCCACGGCAGCGGCCCTGTTGGGTGATAGATCCTTAAGGTTCATTTGCCGAAAGCCGGGGACTCTTTGGGGAGCTAATTTTGCGGTCAAAAAGACTGCGCTCGTCACGGCCGGAGGTTTTAACAAAGAAATTGAATTTTACGGAGAGGATACCGAGCTTTCTTTGCGGCTGCGCAAGGTCGGGAAAATCTTATTCGACAAAAGAAACGTCGTCCGGACTTCTCCTCGAAGATTTGAAAATCGCAACGTGCTCAAAACGACCTGGTTTTTGATGTCAAATTTCATTCGCCTGGTGGTGACAGACGGACGAACTCCGGTCGAAAGCCGAGCCGCATTTATTCCCCTTCGGAAATATTTCTGGAGAATCGTCTATGCCGCGAGTCCGATTGTCTTTATTGGGGGGCTGGTTTTTTTCGCTTTCGAGCCCTCCTCCCACATATACGGAAAAGTCTACTCGAAAGGATTGTCTCCTAACGCTAAGGTGATCGCTCTTTCTTTTGATGACGGACCGAATGAACCCTATACCTCCGAGATTCTGAGGATTCTGGATGAAAATGCGATAAAGGCAGCTTTTTTCTTGATCGGGAAGAATGCGGAAACATATCCGGATACCGTCCGGGAAATCCTCCGACGCGGACACACCATCGGGAACCATACGTATTCTCATTCCTTCCGTTTGCCTCTGCAACGGAATCCCTTGGTTCGGAAGGATGTGGGCCGGGCAGAAGAAATCCTCTTTGACCTAACTGGGCTTCACACCGGTCTATTCAGGCCGCCTCATGGGTTGAGAACGCCCTGGTTTATGAAAGACCTAAAAAAGCTGAACTACAAAGTCATCACCTGGAGCGATATGACCGATGATTATAATCCAAAAAAGTCACCCAATAGAATCGCCAAGAGAATTGTTCGCCACGCCCACCCCGGCGGCATCATAAACCTTCATGACGGCAAAAATCTGGTCCATGGAATTGACCGGAGCAACACGGTCGAAGCGCTCCCTCTGATTATCCACCAGATAAAAAAAATGGGCTATGAATTTGTGACACTGCCCGATTTATTGCACATGGATGCATACAAGTAACCCGGGCTCAACAAAGGATATTTGGACCTAATGAACTGAAGCGGTGCCATGTCCAAAATTCCAAGAAATCTCTGGCTCCTCGGCCGGCTGTGGAATAATTCCCGCTTGGGAAGGGAAAGTGTCACAGATTTTCAGAACAGTCGATTGCGAGAGATTATGTCTCATGCCCATAGAAACGTGCCTCTCTACAAAGAGATCTGGGACAGGGCCGGAGTCAGGCCCGAGGATATCCGGACCCGGGCCGACCTTTCCCGCCTTCCTCTGACATCCAGGAAAGACTTTCAAGGACTGCCCCCGGAAAAGACAACCGCCAGGGGAATCCGGACGAAAGCGCTGACCGTCCATAAAACGACCGGCTCCACGGGCGAGCCCCTGATTGTGCACCGCACAGCCCTTGAAGAGTTCGTCACCGGAGTCCTCAGGATGAGAGTCATGCATGCCTGCGGGCTGGGCCGCCGGGACAAGGTGGCCAGAATTGGAACCCGCACTCCGGAGCAAACGCCCTGGGCGTGGCGAATTATTCAGGCGTTCGGCCAGTACCGGCAGGAAATGCTTCATCTCCTCGACGCGCCGGAAAGCTTGGCCGGAAAACTCATCGAGATCGGGCCAGATGTCATAACCGGGAACAGCGCCGTTTTGGCCCGTCTCAGCCGAGAATTCCTCTCTCTCCCAACCCACCCGCTCAAACTCCGCTTCGTGGTGACCGGCGCCGAGGTCTCCACTCCCCCGATGAGGAGGGCCATTCGGGCCGCATTTCAGGCGCCGGTGTATGACACTTACGCCAGCGAGGAATTCGACATCATCGCCTGGGAATGCCCACAGACCGGTCGATATCATATCTGTGATGACAACCTCGTGGTTGAAATATTGAAGAATGGAAGCCCGGTTCCCAAGGGAGAACGAGGCGAGGTCGTGGGGACGAGCCTTCATTTCCTGGCCATGCCCTTCATTCGCTATCGGCTGGGAGATGAGGCCACAGCCGGAGAAGGGTTCTGCCCTTGCGGGCTCCCGTTCTCAACAAACTCGGCTGTAGACGGAAGAAAGACCGATTATCTCGTCCTGCCGGGAGGGCGGGAATTGTTCGCCTCCGCGGTGGCCTACATCCTCCACGACAGGGCGCCATGGATAGAGCAGTATGAAATGGTCCAGGAAAGCGAGGACAAGGTTGTGCTTCGCGTTGTCTCGGCGGCCTTGCCCGCAGAAGAGAAGGTCCGTTCACTGAAGGAAGAAATCCAGGCGCGGCTCGGGTCCGGTGTGAACGTCCGGCACGAACGGGTGAGCCAAATCGAGCCCGGCCCAGGGGGAAAATTCCGTGTGCTGCTTTCCCATATCCGCTCCGCCTGTGAAAAACAGGAGACGGTTCCGGAATGAAACCACCGGAAAGGAGACTCCATTCCTCGAACCTCAGAAGCAAGTTCCTTACCGCGCTCGACCTGGCCCGGAACCTGGGCTGGCCGATGTTTCTCGCGAAGATTGTCCCCTGGCTTTTTGTGCGTCGGTATTATATCTGTTCGAAGTCGTTTCAGGACCTCCAGCCTGAATCTCCCCCCGTCGAGGTCCCCGTTCGCCTTGCCTTGGCTACCGAAAAAGACCTGCCGGCTATCATGGGATTGCGCCCTTATTACTACGAGCTTCAGGCCCTTCGAGACCGCCTGCGCGAAGGACATCTCTGTTTTTTGGGTTGGATGGGAGACCGGCTGGTTCACATCCGCTGGATTTTTGTAAAATCCCTCCATCTCCCCTATCTCCACCGGATTCTTCTCCTCTCGCCCGGACAGGTCTTGTTTGACGAAGCGTACACCTCTCCGGAGTTCCGCGCTCGAGGGATTTTCGGCGCGGCCGGAGACTTCATTCGTCTGAAGCTCAGGGAGCTCGGGTACACGACCGGGCTCAGCGCTCTCGCTTCCTGGCAGGTTTATTCTCAAACCCTGGCGAGGCGCATCGAGCGCGAAAAGGTGGCTGAAGTCAAAATCGTGAATTGGCCAGGGTTCAGAAAAATCTATTGGAAGGGAGCGGTCCAAGATCATGGCCACAGAAAAATCTCGATCGCCGGACCCTGAACGACTGCCTTCCAGGGATTCGCTCCGGTCCTTCTGGGATTGGAAGGGCGCCATAATCCGGCCCTTCATCGGCTCGCCGTCCACAATTTTCTATGCGGAGTGCGAAAGAAGTCTCTTTCAAACCTATTTTCCGGACCTCATAGGCAAGCGTGTTTTTAAAACAGACCTCTGGGACGAAGCGAAGAACAGCCAGATCTTGAACTGGGCTGCCCAGCAAGGAGCCAAGGCTTTTGGCCTGGATATTTCGGAGCCGATTGTCCGGGAAGCCAAGAGCTCGTTTGTCCGCATGGGGCTCTCGTTGGGAGGAATTGTTTCCGACCTCCGCGCTCCGGCGTTCAAGGATGAGTCGTTCGACTTTATCTACAGCATGGGCACGATCGAACATTTTCCGGAGTACCGCCTGGCCATTCAGGAATGCTTTCGACTGCTGAAGAAAGGCGGGCGGGCGATTATCGGCGTCCCGAACAAGTTCGACCCATTTCTAAGACCGCTCCTCGTCTCCTTCCTGAACAGCCTTGATCTCTACCCCTACGGCCAGGAAAAGTCCTTCGGAATGAACGAGCTTGAGCGCCTGCTTGAGGAGGCGGGGTTTCGAATCATCGGCCGGAGCGGCATTCTTTTTATGCCGGGCTGGCTCAGGATGTTCGACCTTTTCTGGCACATGCGCTGGCCAAAATCCAATTTCCTCATGGGCCCTTTGGTTTCCCCGTTTGCCTTCCTCTACCGCCGGTATCCCTCCCTCAGGCGGCTCGGATACCTCATCGCCTGCGTCGTTCAAAAGCCCTGACTCCTTTTTAGGATCTGGACCATCGATTCTTCCCGGTTCCCGATGAATGGCCATCTGGATCAACAAGGCCAGGGGCTAGAGTGATTGACAGTCCGGATGCCCCGGCGCGATAATACGGGACGACGCCTGTAAACCGGCGTCTAGGAATCTCGCGGGATGTCCCTCCTCGTCGGCCTTATCGTCGGCTATCTTCTCGGCTCTGTTTCGCCCGCCTATATCCTGGGCCGGCTCCTCAAGCGGATCGACATCCGACAGCACGGAACCCGGAACGCGGGCACAGTCAACGCCTACAGAGTGCTCGGCCTCTGGCCGGCGGTTGCGACGGCCGCCTATGATCTTATGAAGGGGCTTTTAGCAATGCATCTCTGTCGGCTCGCCGGCGGTTCACCTCTGGCCGTTCACCTGGCCGGCCTAGCTGCCGTTGCCGGTCACGTTTTCCCCTTCTATCTCAGGTTTAAGGGGGGACAGGGTGTCGCCACCGCCACGGCCATCATGATCTATTATTTAGCAGTGTTCTTTACCCGAGGCTGGCTTCCCATCTCTTCTCTCTTTTTCCTAGCCGTAAGCGTCCTTTCTTTTAGCTGGATCGCGAGAAAGGGGGAGGTTGTCGGTCTGGTCATCCTACCGCTGCTTGCTGTCTTCGCCCTTGTTTTCTCGCCCCGACAAGAGTCCCTGATCTACCTCCTCAGCGCAATCGCCTATATCCTGGGAATCAATATCTTCAATCTCCAAAAAGAAGGCCTGCTTCGCGACTTCTCCTTGAAAGGCCGGGACATCATCGGCTGGCGGCTATACCTCCGTCCGGCGGCCTTCTTGCTGGTCGTTTTCTATCTCTTCACCGATAAGAGGCCAGCCCTCACCGCAATCGGCAGCATCGCCCTTTTTTTCCTTTTTCTCGACCTCGGTCGTCTCTTTTTTCCCAAAGTCAACGTTTTCTTTTTCCAGAGAGCCCGGCGTGTTTATCGGGAAAAGGAACGAAAGAAATTCTCCTCAATAACGATTTTTCTTTTTGCCCTGTTTCTGACCGTCCTGATCTTCGAAAAGACAATCGCAGCGCTGGCGGCGTCATTTCTCACTTTCGGCGACTTTTTCAGCAAATTCTTCGGCCTCCTCTATGGGAGACATCGCGTCTTCGAAAAAACGTGGGAGGGTAGCCTGGCTCATTTCAACGCCTGCCTTCTCTCCGGATACCTCCTTCTTCGCTTTCTTTCCCTTCCTTGGCCCATTTTTCTCGTTGGCGCAGTAACCGCCAGCCTGTCGGAACTCCTTCCGCTCGGCGTCGATGATAATTTCAGCGTCTCTCTCCTGAGTGCCGCCACCATGTCCGCCGCGATCCTCTTCGGAGGCTAGTTTCTTTTTTGTTGCAACGGCCTCAGGCCCTGTAGTATAAAATGGCAATAACCACCAAGCCTTTTCACAGGGAGGTCGCAATGCCACACCGCCGTTTTTGTCAAGGACTCGCAGCGGGTTTTCTAAAACCCGGTCTGATTTTCCTTGCGGTCTTTTGCCTCCTCGGATTCTTAAGAGCTGAAGAAATCTGGATCGGGCTTCAGGGCGGCTTAAACCTGCCCAACATGAGGGGCGGCACAACCGAGCTCAGCCGGGGATACACTTCCAGGCAGGCGCCCTTTTTGGGCCTGGCCCTGGATTATATTCTATCGCCCTCCTTTTCAATCTGCACCGAAATCAACTATTCGTCTCAAGGCGGGCAGAGAAACGGGATGCAACCCATCTTCTCCGACCAGGTTCAGGGAATGCCGATCCCTCCGAGCTTTGCCTTGTATGCGGATTTCCGGAATGAAACAATCATCGATTATCTAGAGATCCCTCTCCTGGCCGAACTCCGGACGGGACAGCGAATTCAATTCTTCGTCAATGGCGGCCCGTATGCGGGATACCGGGTCCGGGCCAAGACCATAACCAAAGGCCAGAGCACTCTCTATATCGACCCCTCCGGGATTCCTTTGATCCTCCCCGGACAGGTTGCGCCCCTGCCCCCACTTTCTTTTGACGCCGAAACGGACATCAGCGAAGAGATCAACCGACTGAACCTGGGGCTCTGCGGCTCCATCGGAGCGAAGATTCCTTTTGGGCCGGGCCTGGCCGCTCTGAGCGCCCGGTTCAATCTGGGCCTGTCCAATATTCAGTCGCATCCCGAGGTCACAGGGAAGAACCACACGGGGGCCTTCATTATCGCCGTCAGCTATTTTTACCGTCTGAAATAAAAAGAGAACCCCCTTGAAAATTGTATCAGGCTGAGTGAGCAAGCGATCGCTTATGATTGAATCAACAATAAAAAAGGAGGCTTGTATGTCAAATGCCCGCTGTTTCAAATTTAAAGCCGCTCTCCTTGCCGTCCTGTTTATCGTAGCGACTGCCGTCGCGGCCTTCGCTCAGGAAGCCCCGCAGCCGCCCCTGGCCGAAAAAATTCGCAAGGAGCTGACCATCCACGGCCAGACCCGGGTCGACGATTACTACTGGCTCAACGAGCGGTCTAATCCCAAGGTCATCGAGTACCTCAAGGCCGAAAATGCCTACGCCGACGCCCTGATGAAGCCCACCGAGCCCCTCCAGGAGAAGCTCTACAACGAAATGGTCGGGCGCATCAAACAGACGGATATGTCCGTCCCCTATTTCGACAACGGCTATTGGTACTACACGCGCTTCGAGGCCGGGAAGGACTATCCCCTCATTTGCCGCAAAGCCAAAACGCTCAAAGGCAAGGAGGAAATCCTGCTGGATGGAAACAAAATGGCGGCAGGCCACAGCTATTTCAATATCGGCGGCTGGGCGGTCAGCCCGGATAATACGATCCTCGTCTACGGCGTCGACACCGTTTCTCGACGCCAATACAAGTTATACTTCAAGAACCTTAAGACGGGAAAACCCTATCCCGAGGTCATTTCGATGACGGCCGGATTTGCCGTCTGGGCCAACGACAGCAAGACCGTTTTTTACCCGGCGATCGACGAATCTCTCCGCCTTTACAAGATCTTCCGCCACACACTCGGGACGCCGGCCGAGAGCGATGTTGAGGTTTACCACGAGAAGGACGAAACCTTCAGCGTCGCCGTAAACTCAAGCCGTTCCCGGAAATATATTTTTATCTTCTCCTTCAGCACCCTGACAACCGAAAGCCGTTACCTCGATGCCTCCGAGCCTCTCGGAGAGTTCAAGGTCTTCCAACCCCGCATCCGCGGCCTGGAGTACCAGACTGACCATCTCGGGGACAAGTTCTACATCCGGACAAATGACGGCGCGCCCAATTATAAACTCATGGAGGCCGAGCCCGGACGGACAGCCAGAGAAGATTGGCGAGAGGTCATTCCCCACCGCACCGATGTTTATCTCCAGGGATTCGCGCTCTTCAAGGATTTCCTAGTTCTGAGCGAACGGAGAGACGGTCTCAGCCAGATCCGGATCATCCCCTGGGGCGAAAAGGACGGCCACTGCATCGAGTTCGCCGACAAGGCCTACCTGGCCTTTCCGACGCCCACGCCCGAGGTAGAAACCGAGCTCCTCCGCTACAACTATCAGTCGCTGACAACGCCGTCGACCATCTATGAATACAACATGAGGACTCGTCAGCAGAAGGTCCTCAAGCAGCAGGAGGTGCCGGGCGGATACGAGCCGGAAGACTACGCGACCGAGCGGTTGGCTGCACCCGCCTACGACGGGACGCTCATCCCCATCTCGGTCGTCTACCGCAAGGGCGCCCGCGATAAAGGCTCTGCCCCGCTTCTCCTTTACGGGTACGGCTCCTACGGCGCCTCGACTGACCCCGGCTTCAATGTTATGCGGATTTCCCTCCTGGATAGAGGCTTTATCGTCGCATTGGCCCATATCCGGGGCGGCTCCGAAATGGGACGGGCCTGGTACGAGGCCGGCAAGCTTTTCAAGAAAATGAACACCTTCACCGACTTCATCTCTTGCGCCGAGTACCTGGTCCGCCACGGCTACACGGAACCAGAAAAGCTTTTCGCCCAGGGGGGAAGCGCCGGCGGACTCCTCATGGGCGCTGTCATCAACCTGAGGCCGGACCTTTTCAAGGGCGTCATCGCCGCCGTCCCCTTCGTCGATGTGGTGACTACCATGCTCGACCCGTCTATCCCATTGACGACTTCAGAGTACGACGAGTGGGGAAATCCCAACGACCCGGCCTTTTACGAATACATGATGTCTTATTCCCCCTACGACAACGTGCGGCCCAAGGCCTACCCGGCGCTTCTCGTGACGACCGGTCTCCACGACTCCCAGGTCCAGTATTGGGAGCCGGCCAAGTGGGTCGCGCGACTCCGCGTCACCAAGACAGACGCGAACCCGCTCATCCTCAAGACGAACCTTGAAGCCGGACACGGCGGCGCTTCAGGGCGGTTCCGGCGGCTGAAGGAAACAGCCTTCCAGTACGCCTTCATCCTTGACCTGGCCGGGATTAAAGAATAGAAATTTAGACGGCAGGCGGTCTTCTCGCCTGTCCGATGGGCCGCTATTCCTTCTGGAGAAGGTGGCAGATGCCGGCGATCTCTTTTAGCTCCAGGACAAAGGCGATTCCGGTCCCCGGCTTGTCCAGGTTCCCCGCTTCGACAATCGCCGCCAGAACCTCCTGAGTTTTCGTCCGGGGTATGGCCGTCAGGATGATTTCTTTCTCCGGCTCGATCGGGATTCCGAGCAGGGCCTTCCTTTCATGGATGCCTGTTCCCCGCCCCAAGACGACGGTTCCCCCTTCTGCTCCGACCTTCCGGGATGCCTGAATGACCTTCTCAGCCGAGCCAAGGCTGACGATGGTCACAATCAGATCATATAAGGGCTTCATTTTCCTTTCCCCTTTCTGGCCGAATAGACGAGCCCCAGAGCCATTAATGACAGGATTGGCGCCAGGGCGACGAGTGCGATCAAACCGAGTCCGTCCATGATCGGCTGGCGATGTTCCAGGGCGTCAGCCACTCCAATGGCCAGGGCCATGACAAAGGTGACGGTCATCGGACCTGTCGCCACACCGCCCGAATCGAAGGCAATGGAGATGAACGTCGGCTCCGAGAACCGGAGCATGATAATGGCGGCCAGATACCCCGGGATGACAAAGTAAACTAGGGAGACTCCGAACAAGATTCGCGCCATCCCGATGAGGACAAAAACGGCCACGCCCAGCGACAAGACTAAGGTGATGAGCCTTGCCCGGACGGCTCCGCTTGAGGCCTTTTCGACTTCGTAACCCAGGATCCTCACGGCCGGCTCGGCAAAAGTGGCAACGAATCCGAGGCAGAAGCCGATGGGAAGGAGCAGCCACTTATGCTCCATAGCGCCCAGCGTCTCGCCGATGCGCGACCCCACCGGCAGAAAACCGACTTTGACGCCCTGGAGAAAAAGCGTCAGCCCGAGGAAAGTCATCAGGATGCCCTTGGCCATGTTGATCAGAGATCCGCGGGGAAGCCGCAGGAAGAGAACCTGAAAGACGCTGAAAAAGAGGACGAGCGGCGCCAGGGCGACGAAGACTTCGAGGAGAACGTCTCCCAGCCTGAGGAATTCCAGAAGGTCTCTCATCGATAAACGATCCCCAGGATCATGACGCTAACGATCGGGCCAATCGAGGCGATGCCGACGACTCCAAAGCCGTCGGCGAGGGCCGACTTGCCGCCGAGGACAGAGACAACGCCGATCCCAAGGGCGAGAATAAACGGGACGGTGACCGGCCCGGTGGTCACGCCGCCGGCGTCAAAGGCCACAGGCAAAAAATGAGACGGAACAAAAAAGGAAAGGACCAGAACGGCGGCGTATCCCAGGCCCAGGACAATCCCGATAGAAAGGCCGAGCACAATCCTCAGCATGGCCAGGCTGACCGAAATGCCCACTCCGAGGGCGACGACCAAAATGAGCACCCCTTTGCCGATTTCTCCCGCAGAGACATAGTCCACCTGATGAGCGAGCACCCGGACATCGGGCTCGGCCACGGTGACCACAAAGCCGAGGGCAAAGGCGAGAGCGAGGAGAAACCCCATGGAGACTCGCTTCGGAAGCTCGGACCCGATCGCCTGACCGATGGGCAGCAGCCCGATTTTGACCCCCCGCAGAAAGAGAAAAAGGCCAGCCATGACCATCAGCGCGCCAATGAGGAAGCGGGCCATGACGGCGACGGGGAGGGCGAGAAGAGTGATTTGAAGAACAATCACGAGGACCGTTATGGGCATAACGGCCTGAAGAACTTCTGCAACAAGCTTCCTGAGTTCTTTAGCCAACCGCCTCTCCTCGGGATTGATGTCTTATTTCGTGCCTTAGTCTGGCGGCCGACGCTGTTGCGCCGACTTCATATTTTGCTTTCTAGCCTTTGAATCGCCGCCTGGCTTCGCGGATGATGCGGCGCGCCTGGGGGGCATCCTCCCAGCCCTCCACCGCCGTTTTTTTCTTCTCCAGTTCCTTATAGACGTCGAAGAAATGCTCGATTTCAAGCAACAGATGGGGCGGCACATCCGAAAGTTTGTGGATGTGATTCCACTGAGGGTCACCGACGGGTACGCAGAGAATTTTGTGATCGACTCCCTTTTCGTCCCTCATCTTGAAAAGGCCGATCGCCCGGCCTTGAATGAGGCAGCCGGGAAACGTGGGCTCTCCCAACAGAACCAGAGCATCGAGGGCATCGCCGTCCTCCGCCAAGGTGCCGATGATGAACCCGTAGTCGCTCGGATAGTGCATCGAGGAAAAGAGCATGCGGTCCAGACGAAAGACATTCCTTTTCCTGTCGAATTCATACTTGTTGCGGCTCCCTTTCGGGATTTCGATGACAACTTCGACGAGTGCGCTCACGTTGATTTCCGGGGGAAGCCCTTATCGGTCTCCCCATGATTCTTAGTCCTCAGGAATTCTAGACTTTTGCCGGACGGAGAGTCAAGGGATTTTGCCGCTCCCTTGACGCCTCTGCCTGTCATCTCCTATACTCCGTTACGATGGCCGACCAGGCGGACGGCAAAGGAAAGGAGTTCTCTCCCGCAAGGCCGGTCATTCAGGTGCGGCCGCGCGACAAGGCCCTGGAGCTCGCCGGCCGAAGGGCCGAAACCGAGCTCGACATCCTTCTTGACGGTGCGGAGAATCTCGTCTTTTCCATAGACATCTATTCTTACTCCCCCCAGGACCATCCGGCCAACCACGTGGGCTGGTGGCATTTTCGCCTGACCGACGGACGGCACCGCCTCCGCCTCATCCTGGACTTCACGCATATCCACGATAAGTCCGTGCGAGTCTTCGAGGGGGAGGCTGAGCTTATCTCTCCGAAATCCTGGTTCAATCCCGACTATGCCCTTGACCCACTCCAGGAATGCAAACTCGTCTTCTGGGATGCCAGAGACGAAGTCCGATACCTCGACCATCTTCTCATCAAAGTCAAGGAGCCGGAAGTCCTTCGGGCGTTCGTAGGCCGGCAACACAAAAGAGAAGGCTGGGCGCCCCGTCTCCCCTTCCTCCACCTCCTCCATCTCTACAAGCTCAAAATCCTCAGAAAATATTTCCGGCAATACTTCCGCGGCCGGGTCCTTGACATCGGCTGCGGCCTCTCCCTGTTCACCGAGATTCCCGAGCACTATCCCTTCCGGGTTTTTGCCGGCGACCTCGATCTGGAGAGAATGCGCGCCCGCAAAAACGCCAGGCCCGACATTGTCTGGCTCGTCTTCGACGCTTCGCGACCGCCATTCCTGCCGGCTTCTTTTGACTCCCTATTCGCCGGCGAAATACTTGAGCACCTGCCAGAGCCAGAAGAGGCCCTCCGCGCCTGGAACTTCATTCACAAAAAGGGAGGCTATCTTATCCTGACGACCCCGAACCGCAGGCGCCGGGTTAACATCCTGAACGATGAGGACTGGCCGGTGAGCCCCGACCATGTGCGGGAATTCTCCTTCGATGAGCTCAACGGCCGCACCTTGCCCGACGCCGGCTACAGGCCCGTTCGGAAAAAGGGAATCTATCTCGAGGTCTGGATGCGCCGCCGTTTCTGGGTGAGCGACCACCTCCAGAGAGAGGGGAACAAGAAAAAGAACACCCCGTGGATGAAGCTTTTCCTCCGTCTGGGATACCTTTTCCCGAGAAAGTCTCTGGATCTTATCAGCGTGGC
>Ga0172364_10001807_pt1 | contig 16738 bp, 17 predicted proteins | sample LakKivSesite10cm_FD_114545 | JGI IMG/M metagenome (GOLD analysis project Ga0172364, IMG submission 114545) | Sediment microbial communities from Lake Kivu, Rwanda - Sediment site 10cm | ecosystem: Environmental > Aquatic > Freshwater > Lake > Sediment | place: Rwanda: Western Province, Lake... | reverse complement strand
TTGAAGTCCGCCGGAAGTATCTAAATCAAAACCAATCAGTTCCTTGCATTCGACGGAGCCGTGAAGTGCCTTGAATCTGTCAATAAAATCCTTCACCAGCTTGCGGGTCTTTTGGGCCGATTCTTGATCGGCCACATCCGCCTGACCGTGCTTCAACCCAATTACCATTACCGCTCCGGTTACGGCCCCGCACGTTTTGCCCGTGCCCGCTATCCCGCCAGCAAAACCACAGGCAATCTTCACAGCCACTTCTCTGTCCAGGCCAAGTTGTTCGCTGTAGGTTGACAATACCGAAGGGGCGCAAGAAAACCCTTTCTCAAATTGCTCTCTGGCTTCCTCTGTTCTACTCAATTCCGTTTCCTCCAATCCTATGCGCGCGATGACCCTTTGCGCCTATCATACCTTTGAAAGCTTCACGCCGTAAAGGCCACCTTCACATTCGCTACTGGCATATGATAAATGGTTGACCGCCCTTCATCGAGATGTTACCATTTTCTGGTATGCCCGCCTTATTCCACAATTCAGGCAAGGCAGAATGCATAGAAGGAGGACATATATGAAGACACCAAAAATCAAGACTCTCGCACATCTGCTGCTGGTGCTGGTCATCGGCGTTTTAGCCATCGCCGGATGCGGCAACGCATCAGGGGCCCCGATCATTCCTCCTGAAGAGACCTTCGTAATATCCTTTGAAGACTTCGGGGCGAGCAGTCTGATTTGTTTCGACACCGGCGATCAATCCAATTGGAACTATGCGGCGCTCGCCGTAGGTATCTGGAGTACAATAATCAGGGTGGGGCTTGCGGTGCCGGTGACAGCATTTCAGGCGTCGTTCCATAATATTCCGCTTCACGAGCCCGACGGCTCATGGCTATGGTCATATTCGGTGAACATCGGCGGCTCTATATACACTGCAAAACTGCACGCACAGTCTGTCGCCGAGGGAGTCCATTGGGCGATGAACATAACCAAAGAAGGCGAATACGAGGACTTCCTGTGGTACTACGGTGAATGTGACCTGCCGGCGACCGAGGGCTTCTGGATCCTGAAGAAGAGTCCGACGGAGCCAACCGATTTGATACGAATAGACTGGTCCCGCGATATCTCAGCAGAAACGTACGCCGTCAGGTATACAAACATAGTCCCCGATGGCCCGGAGAACGGAGGTTATATAGACGCCCAGTACACCAAAGGTGTTCCCTACGACCACATCTGGGACCTGTACAACAAGGGCCAGGACAATCACACATATATCGAGTGGAGCGGCACTAGCGAACAGGGACGTGTCAAGAACTCCAATCACTTCGGGGACGACGACTGGCACTGTTGGGACGGCGATCACACAAACGTCGAGTGCCCCTGATAGTCCGCTGCGCTGCGCTGATTAGAGCCCTGGATGGCCGGGTAATACCGCGCGAATTAGCTTCTTAATAGCCGGCCCCGGACCTAGCCCTCAACCTCTTCCTATCTCAGTGGTGAAGCGTATTCCTTACGCCGATAAGCCTGAAACCCAGAGCACGACCACTTGTTAGAGTACGTATCAGACTGAGCCGCCGCGCAAGGGCTGTTTTCGAGCCCGGAGAAGCCCGTCACAGACTGATCCGATCCGTGTCAGAGCTTCGTCGATGTCTGACGATGAGACCATGCAGTAAGTGACCGCACGGAACGGGCGGCCATCACGTAAGCCTATCTTGACTCCCGCTCTTTCCAGGCCTTTCCTAAACTCGTCGATGGGCAACTCTGGCGAGAGATGGAACATCACTATGTTTGTCGGTATATCATCCTGGGCCAACGTTATTCCCTCGATGGCTGCCAGACCCTGCGCCAGACGCCTCGCATTCGCGTGGTCTTCAGCTAGTCGGTCCACCATCGTTTCCAGCGCCACGATGCCTGCGGCTGCGATTACACCCGCCTGCCGCATACCACCGCCCACCATCTTACGAAACTTGCGCGCACGTTGAACAAATTCCTTGCTCCCGCACAGCAGTGATCCAGCCGGCGCACTCAGCCCCTTTGAAAGGCACAGGGCTACCGAATCAACATTCTGCGCGAGTCTGGCTGCCGGTATGCCGAGTGCAACAGCAGCATTGAAAATACGAGCTCCGTCGAGATATACCTTTAACCCGCGTTTATGGGCGAGATTGCAGACCTCATCTGTGTAGTCTGTTGTCAGAACTGCCCCACCACAACGGTTATGCGTGTTTTCAAGACAGAGGAGCGTGGTCTCCGGGTAGTGGACATCCTTGCCTCGTATGGTCCGGTCAATATCATCCGGACTGAGACGGCCATCACTATCGTTGGGCACAGTGCGCAGGATTACGCCGCCCAGTGCGGCCGCGCCACCCACTTCGTACCACAGGATATGCGCCTCGTCTCCCAAAATCACTTCCTCGCCATGATGAGTATGAGTGAGCACCGCAACAAGGTTGCTCTGCGTGCCTGACGTAGTGAAGACCGCCGCCTCCTTGCCCATCATCTTCGACGCCATCGCCTCGAGGCGGTTCACGGTGGGGTCTTCGCCATACACATCATCACCTACCTCCGCCTCAAACATGGCCTTGCGCATCTCGGGCGTGGGATGGGTAATAGTGTCGCTGCGCAAATCAATTACTTTCATCGCTTACTGCATCATGCCCCCACCAGATCAACTGAGGGATAGCCACCCCTTTGCTGGGCCTTCTCGAACAACAGCTTGGCCACAGCTATGTCCTCGATGGCAATCCCGGTTGAATCGAATACGGTAATATCTTTGCTGCTGGCTCTCCCTTTCTTCCTACCTGCGACCACTTCAGCCAGCGTTCCGTAGATCTCACCAACGCCGTAGACGCCTTTCTGAACGGGGACATTAATCTCCCCGCTGTGGCTTGCCTGTGTCAGGTCATCGATGACGACAATCGCCTCCTTCAATATCGAGGGATCCAGTTCCTCCTTACCCGGCGCGTCGGCACCCACGGCATTTATGTGAGTCCCGGGCCTTATCCATTCCTTCTTGACAACGGGGCTACGAGAAGGGGTCAACGTGCACACGATATCTGATGTCACCGCCTCCTGGATGGAGCAATTCCTAATCGAGAATTGCGGAAAGGTATGCATCAGCTTGTCCACGGCCGCCTGAGAAACATCGAAAGCATTTACTGAGACGGGGTTAAACAATTCGGCATGAGCCAGTATCTGCGTATGCGCTTGAAAGCCGGCACCGACAATTCCGACTGTATGCGAATCTCGTCGCGCCAGGTATTTGGAGGCGATAGCTGCCGCCGCACCGGTCCGGTAAGCCGTGGTCTCGGTGGCGTCCATTATCGCCAGTGGATACCCTGTTTCCGGGTCACTGTAGATCAAGACAGCCATAACCGAAGGTAGCCCGATGGACGGATTCTGAGGGTGTACGTTTACCCACTTCAGGCCCGCACATCCCGGTAGCGATGCGGGCATCGCCCTGAAGTCGCCGCGTTCAAGTGACAGATACACCTTGGGCGGCATCTTCCCCTTGCCCTCGCCGCACATCTTGAATCCCTCCTCCACGGCATTGATGACATCCGACATCTTCAGTAGACCCTTGATTGCTTTTCTGTCTAATAACAGCGTAGGCATAGACCGATAAACCTCCTTGGTACCCCAGAAAACTTCCCACTGAATTTACTCTACTTTAATGCCACGGTCAAGACATAGATCACTTTCCTGCCCGTCACCTGTGATTCCGATTGGCAAGGCAACCGCTAAGGAGTGAACTCAGCCTGGCCGTTGGTAACCGGGGTCACAAGATGCCAGAGAGCAACCGTCCAAGACTGCCAGCTCCCTAATCGGGACTTCTCGGGTGCGCGCATGTAAGACGAGTGACTAAGCACAATGACTAGTTGTGCCAGGTCAGGTGGCCAGTGAATAAGCTCATCCATTCTTGTCAACAGCAGCCTGGGTGAAGGTAAATACCATTCGCCATTCAAGCGGGTGTCAGGGCTGTCCCACGAAACCGGGCACTTGACGTGGCTAGGGGTACAACGTATACTTTCGGCATCGATTCCAATCTGGCTAGAATCTAACTCAGAGCTGAGATGTAGAATCAGTTGCACGAAAGGAGGAGCAACGACTATGAAAAGAAAGTGGTTGGTTTCAATAGTGGCAATTGTCGCGATCTTGCTCGCGTTCGGGGCTATTCCCGCCGGCGCCAGCGAGGTGGGGATTAAGGAGTTTCACCAACCTCAGCTGGTCAAAGCCAAATGGGCACCGGATGAGATTCTAGTGAAATTCAAAGGGGATGCAGAACATTTCAGGGTGGTCAAGGTCCCTGAGGGAAAGGTCCTGGAAAAGGTCAAGGAGTATTCGAACAGAGCAGACGTCGATTACGCTGAACCAAACTACTATGTCTACGCTTCATGGCTGCCGAACGACCCATTATATTCCTACCAGTGGAACCTGGACAACTCCGAAAACGGGGGAATCCAGATGGAACAGGCCTGGGGGATCGAGACCGGAAGTCTCGATGTTATAGTGGCTGTGGTAGACACAGGGGTGGCATACGAGACCTACAGGGACGGGCTGAAGAGATATTACTTAGCCCCCGATCTGGCCAACACGGAGTTTGCACCAGGCTGGGACTTCGTCAACAATGATGCCCATCCCAATGACGACAACAGTCATGGCACCCACGTGACCGGCACCATCGCTCAGAGCACAAACAACAACCTGGGGGTCGCCGGTATTGCTTTCGGTACCGCCATTATGCCGGTGAAAGTCCTCGACAAGAACGGCTCCGGCACCGACGCGGGCGTCGCGAGCGGCATAATCTGGGCTGCTGACCATGGCGCCGACATCATCAACCTGAGTTTGGGTGGTCCAGATCGGTCCTCAACACTGCAAAATGCTGTCAAATATGCCTATGACAGGGGAGTTACGATCATAGCGGCGGCAGGGAACGATGGCTCATCCCAGGTAAGCTATCCTGCTGCGTATGACGATTACGTCATCGCCGTTGGAGCCACAAGGTACGATAAGACGCTGGCATATTATTCGAATTACGGCGCTTCATTGGACCTGGTTGCGCCAGGTGGTGACATAAACGTCGACCAGAACGGTGACGGCTATGGAGATGGAGTGCTTCAGAATACGTTCAACCCGAATACCAAGCGCACATCTGATTTCGGCTACTGGTTCTTCCAGGGCACCTCGATGGCAGCTCCTCATGTCTCTGGCATTGCTGCCCTTCTACTTGCCAATGGAAATGCAGCTACCCCCGGTGAAGTAAGGGCTGCCCTTGAAGGGACCGCCAAGGACCTGGGCGAGTCCGGGTGGGACGCCACTTACGGCTGGGGACTGGTTGATGCCTTTGCCGCTTTGCAGTGGGACGCGGGTTCGAATGAGCGACCGGTGGCTGACGCTGGCCTTGACCAGACCGCCTACGTGGGCGATGCAGTAAGTTTCGACGGCTCGGAATCTACTGACCCCGACGGAAGTATTGTCAGCTATGATTGGAATTTTGGCGATGGAGCAAGTGACAACCGGGTAGCGGTAAATCACGCCTATTTAGCTACGGGCAATTACACTGTAACTCTAACCGTTACAGATAACGGCGGACTAGCTGACTCAGATACAGCTTTGGTAACAGTCACACAGAAGCCAAGCACCGGGGCTGCCTGGGTAGACATTGGCCTGTCAAAAGAAACACTGAGGGGCCGGTGGAGAGTAACCGCTACAGTCACGGTTACTGAAAACGAACTCTTGGGTCCAGCCATTGCCGGTGCGACGATATATGCAAACTGGAGCGGAGTTTACAAGAAGACTGTTTCCGCTATTACAGATAGCAGCGGAAAGGTAACCTTCAAGAGCGGTTATATTAAGGTGCCTGGTGCGGTTACCTTCACCGTTACCCGAATAGTCAAGAACGGGCAAGAGTATGTTCTCTCTGGAGAGACTAGCGACGTGATAAGCGGTCCCTAGCAAAGCTAGGGCAACAGTATCTAGGACACTAGGATAGAACAACTCTGGCAATTGGGGAATTGAGCGACGAAAGGTGTTGGCGATCGCCAACACCTTTCTTTATGCGACTTTGCAGCTGTCGCCCTGCCTGATTCATGACATCAAAGTAGACATTGCGTCTAGCTAGGTCCGTGGTGTTGCGGTCAGCCCCGAATGACCGCAACGCCAGATACGCGCGAGACCCGAGAGGAGTCTGACGCGCACCAAATGCTTCCAGGGAAATGCACGAACTGATGGATCGCGCAGTTCTCTGGCCACTGCTAATGGCCAGCACTAGGTCCGGCTCGCCTTTTGTGATCTGACTCACGAGGCACCGAAGCGCAGAGAGCTGAGATCCAAAGCACTCGGAAATGGCTCAGCAATTGCCTAGCCATCTTTTCAATTCGAGGGACAGGGCGGCACTTGCATCTACCGGCAATCAGCTACGACGCCGCAAGGGTACCTATTGTCCGACGGCAACTGTGCCAGTATAATAGTCAAGCAAAACTGGACGATGTCCGACGCGCTTTCTGCTCGGACTGCTGGCAATTAGCATGCGAAAACGTTTCTCATTTGTTGTGTATCTAGCTATTGGGTTTGTGGCGCTGTCCGGACTTCTATACTACGTCCACTACCTCATTTTTCGTGACCCTCACCACATATTCATCTATTTGCTCGGCGACATTGCCTTTTTGCCCCTCGAGGCATTAGTCGTAGTAATCATCATCGAACGACTTCTGGCCCGCCGCGAGAGGCAAACCAAACTGCAGAAACTCAATATGGTGGTGGGAGCTTTTTTCAGCGAAATAGGCAATCAGCTCCTCCAGGACCTGCTCCCACATTTCGATAACCGCTCGGAGATTTCCAGCCACCTGAACGTTGCTCAGAATTGGACAAAGAAAGATTTCCGCAAAGCCGACAAATTTGCTCATCAGCTTAGAGTCGAGGTTGACTGCAGGAATATAGACCTCGGCGCTCTGAAAGCTCTCCTGGAAGAGAAGCGGGAGTTTTTGCTTACGCTGCTCGAGAATCCCAGTTTGCTGGAGCATGACCGGTTCACCGACTTGCTCTGGGCAGTCACCCACCTCGATGAAGAGCTCGCGGTAAGATCAATGCTTATTGACCTTCCTGAGAAAGATATGGACCACCTTGCTGGTGATATCAAACGGCTATATGACCACCTGGCCAGTGAATGGCTAGATTACGTCCAGCACTTGAAGCTGAGATATCCCTTCCTCTTCTCGCTGGTCCTGAGAACGCACCCTTTCCAGGAAGGGCAGTCCCCCGTGATTTCCTGACACAGCGGGATCATTTCGCAGGCGTCACGGCAGTCATGCCTTCTGCAAAACGTACGATGTCCAATAATAATCAGTGCCCTGCGTGCTTCGTTCCCGAGACAACGGGCCGCCGACTGTGCAGCCACGTGGACAACTCCCTGAAAACGCCTTGCGCCGCCACTACTCGACAAACACTCTCACTACTTCCTTACCATCTATCACGTTTATTTCAAGGTCCTCCAGGGCGGCAATAACCTCTTCCAGGTCCTCCGGTTTCATATTGCGCATGTCCAGGTTTATGCCCTTCTCGCCCAGAGCACTGGTGACCTTATCTCTTGCCTCGGCCGGCAACAGAGAGCTGAACTTCATGCCTGAACGTATGAGCGACATAGGGACTCGTATGTTCACCACCTCGGCAGGCTCGTCATCCTCGTCGTCGTCATAGTCGTCATCGTCGTCATCGTCATCATCCTGGGCGTCCTCGTCATGTTGGTCATGCTCGTCATTCTTGCGTCCCCGTCCATGCACATGGACATGCAGGTATTTGGCTTTGGGTTTAGCCGTTGTCTGCGCACCTGCAGCGCTCTCGGGCGCGGGCGCCTCGCTTTTCAGTGCGCTCAGTAGCCGATAAGCTTCATCAACGCTTATCTTCTTGTTGGCTAGCATCTCCAGTATTTTCTTCTGATTCTCAGACATCTTGGTTTCCTCCTTTCGTTTTTTAAATAATCGAAACATACACGCGTTCCTCATTATTGCGTACGTCAATGTGAAGACCGGGCGTTGAACACAGGACGTCGAAAGCAGCTCTGATGCCGCGCGGTGAGCAGAGCATGCCTATGGAAGCCCGGGCGGTCGGGGATAGCTGGTCCAGCCGTCGCCCCCGCCGGAGAATGACGATAGCGATCACTATCAGCGGCGACAGGACGACCAGAAGCAAGAGCAGTAGTGGCAGCAGCAAGAATAGTGGAAGCCATAGGCCGAACCCCCTTTCCTTTTCTCGAATTCGCAGTCGCATCAGCATAGGTGGTCGTTTCATCCCTTCAGTCTCCTTATCGCTTCCTCGGTGGCGATTCCACCTCTTTCCAGCGCCTCAATAACTCCCTCTTTCGGATTCACCTTGACGATTTCCACGAACTGAAATTGTCCGGCAAGGCGGTTGAGCCTGTTCTTAACTGTAGGGTAGCTTATGCCGAACATCTCCTCCATCTCCTTGATGGAACCGTGGCAGCGGATAAACGCCATCACGAAGACCTGGTCCTCCGCCGAGAGACTGGCCAGGGGCGGGAGCGCGAAGCTACCTTCGATAGCAATACCGCTATCCACCATGCGGACACGTTCCACTGTGACCGGCTTGCCCTGGGTCATTTTCGTTAGCTCATTCCACTCTGTAGCCATTTAGCCTCCCTTATCGCATCCTTTGTTCTCTTTACGGCAGAACCACATACCCGTTGCTCGTTAGTACATACTTCAGTTCAGGCAGTGCCCGCTGCGCAACGCACCAGGATAGCGGTCCTGGTGAGGAGTCCGGCCGGTTTTCCTGATTCGCCCGGTCACCAATGTTGAGTTTCTTACTCCCCAAAAGAGGCTGTGTTGGCGCTTGTTTGGCAAGCATTTTGTTTTCCTCCTTCTTTATTCTCCTGGGTCATTTTCATTTCATTACTAAAATCAATCACTGATTTAAGAATCTTAATTATTATAAAAGGCACTATTAATTTTGTCAAGTCCCCCGCGGCATATTGTTGGAAAAATTCAGAAAGACAGGGAAACTATTATCCGCCGCGTTCTCGCCCAAGCCAGGACCAACACCGCCTGAGTGCAGCCCGGGAAACGAGGGTCTGCGCTGCTATCATTGCCGTGGCAATAGCAGTGATTACTGGTCTTCCCACTCACCTGAGGCACTAAGGGATGAATCGAACCTGGCTCTAGCTGAAATCCCTTTGAGCTATTGCGTGATGACGCCAGCGACAGGCTCTGTGACAGGGTCTCGCCTACTCAGCACTCCGCCAATCATGGCCATGACGCCCGGAAACAGCATGATACCGGTCAGTGCCATAAGCACCCCTCCCATCATGCCCCACCTGAACCCGGACTCATCCGCTTTTGTCTTCCTCCAACCGACGAGAGCGAGAATCCAGCCGGGGAGTCCCAGAAAGACAACCGACATCATGAGCAGGTCAAACCACCAGGAAGCAGGCTGTAGGGCAGGAATGCTTCTATTGATAACCACCTGCGGAACAAGTATCACGGCAAATAATGTCCAAATCACTCCTCCCAGGATGAAGCTGACCAACAATACAGGTCTTCCCTTTCTCTCTTCCTTCAATTCCTTCCCCCGAAACCTATTCCAGAAGAAGCCGGTCAGTGCACCGGAGACCAGAGCGGATATTATGCCGATCAGTGCCGGGCCAAGCGATGACAGACTAAGCGTTCCGATATAATAGATTCCATCAACTATCGTGCCACCGGCGGGCCACCCCGGGGCTGTGTAAATAGCCCCAACTAAGGCGACTGCGCAGAGGAACAGCGAGAGCACCACTCCCTTCTTAGCGCCGGCAGTACCAGGGAGGAAACTGTACATGGCTGCGAAAACCGCCCCGAATACGATCCCGCGGCCTACATATTGGATGAGCAATGAAATCACGAATGAGGGATCGGTTAAGGACCTCCATGTAAACAGGGTGAGTCCGGTTCCGACTACAACGTGTGGGAGGGAGAAAGAATCGGAGTAAATGGTTCCCAGTATGCCCGCGATAATCATGTAGACGATCCCGGTGACCACGCCGGCTTTGATCCCTCGGTCGAAATCAGCCATTTATCTCACTTCGCTGCCGTGCCACGATTTTGCGATGACGGTTGCTGAATTCCAGGGACAGTAGTTTCGGCAGTGTGTTCGCGCCTGCTCAGTATGTCACCAATTATAGTCAGCACTCCGGGCAGTAGCATCATACCGGTAAGCGCCATGCATATCCCTCCGGCCACGCCCAACCTGAACCCGGAGTTACCCCTTCTCCCTTTTCTCCAGGCCAAGAAGGCGAGAATCCAGCCGGGAAACCCAAGGAACACGACTGAAATAGCGAGCACGCCATACCACCACAAGGTCCCGCTCTGCCGAACGAGGTCCGTTAGCGAGACCCCTCCCACGATCACAACTATAGTCAGCCCCACAGCCGCCGTTGCCCAGTTTAATGCCCCCAGAGTCCACCCTACCAGTAATGTCGGCGCGCCACTTCCCGCTTCGCGCGTTTCCTTCCCTGCCAACCTCCTCCATATAACGCCCACCAACGCGCCGAAGGCTAGAGCGGATAGAATGCTGATGAGCGTCAGGCCCATCGAAGATAGGGAAACCGGCAACAGACCTGCCACCGTAGAAGTGCCACCGCCAGGCCATCCCGGTGTCATATAGATAGCCCCTACCGCACCGACTATCCACAGGAACGCGGAAAGCACTACTCCTTTTCTAACCGTCGTAGCAGCCGGGAGGAAACTATATAGAGCAGCAAAAATCGCCCCAACTACGATCCCCCTGAACACATAGCTCCAAATCGAGGTAGCCAAAACAAAGGAATCCACAAACTCGAGCTGGAATCCGAGTCCTGCCGCCCATGCAAAGTCCGAACGGAAGTAAAACGTCTGGCCGATTGCCGCAAGTATCACAGAGAAAATCAAATAGACTCCGGCAGCCGCCGCACCAGCTTTGATGCCACGCTTAAAATCAGCCATTTATCCCGCTTGACTATTCATCACATTCTTTTTACACTGGAGATGTATCCTATTGTAACACGGACTCACCATGATGCAAGAACTACAATGAAGATCAGGAATCCGATAGTCGTAACCAGCTTAGTTGGTCTGGCCATTATTGTTGGCGTAGCTGCCTATACATTTCTCAAACCGCAGCCTGAGCCCGCAGTCCATTCCGCGACCTACGGCTATTATCGCCAGGAATCCAGGGTTGGGGAGCTACAGCTCACACTGGCCGGCGCCGGAACTTATGAATTCGAAGGAGACTTCGGCATAAACACCACCGTCGGAGAAGTTGGCGGGGATTTCAATGGAGAGGCCGACTTTGCAAGGGGGTCAACACTTGCATCCACGTCTTTTTCACAGAGTTACAAAGATTCATCTCTGCCATTTCCCACGGCAATAGATGCAGGCATCTTTGTAGACTTGACCACAAGTACGACGCTCCTGCTGCTGCCAGAACGCTGGGGGACCATCCATGCAGGATATTCGACACAGTTTACTCCTTCAATCCCATATGGGGCCCCCGCCGAATTAGACGTGGAAATGACTGTAATTGAGACAGAGGATGTTGTCGTCCCGTCCGGGACCTTTGAGAACTGTTTCGTGGTGAACGGAACACAGCCTGATATGCAGCTGGAGATGACCATCTGGGTAACCGGGCAGGGTATCGTGCCGCAGGCCGAGGTTACAATGCCTGTTCGCGGCGTCGGCCCTCTCACTCTGACGCTGCAACTCGAACAGTACCAATAACGAAATGCTTGGTGAGTCCCTCAATTCGATTGCCGGAAGAGGCACTATTCCCCTGACTGTGGACCAAAGCTAGAATGCGGAATACCTGTCGAGGCGACTAAATCTCACCCCCGCTTAAGCTCTTTTCCCTTCTCTGAGGGTCAAGAAGTCAGAGTTATATTCCTCGATGAGTCCGGCGTCGGCGAAGCTGAAATATCTATTATCGCCTATTATGATGTGGTCCAAAACCTTGATCTGCATAATGTTGCCCGCAAAGACCAGGTCCTGGGTTATTTGCTTATCGTTATCACTGGGCTGAGGATTTCCAGCCGGGTGATTGTGGGCAAAGATCAAGGCCGCAGCATTATGCTTCACGGCGCTCTGGACAATCTCTCGAGGATAGATGGCGCTGGCATTCAATGTCCCTTCAAATAGGTCTTCGATCTTGACAATTCGATTCTGGGAATCAAGAAACATGACTTTGAAGACTTCTTTTTTGAGGTCCCGCATAGAATGGTACAGGTAATCAAACACTTCTTTGGAGGACCGACAGTATGCCTTTTCGAGCAGTTGCTCCCTGAGAAACTCGCGGCCTATCTCCTGCATGAATTTGATGACGAAGATGTTATGGGCAGTTATCCCTTTGATTTCCTGCAGCTCCTCGGGAGGAGCTTCCAGGACGCCTCTAAGGGTCTTGAACCTTCTTATGGCTTCTTTGGCTTGAGGCTTACAGTCCTTGCGGGCCGTCCCCAGTGTCAGCAACAATTCCACAATTTCATAGTCGAGGAAGGCCCCGAATCCCGACTGATTGAACCGTTCCCGTAGTCTTTTTCTGTGCCCTTCCGGACTTCTATCTTCCATCGTCAGAGATTATCCGTCCTCGCCCTCTAGAGATTCTTCGTCCTTCCGCTGAAGGACTCGGCATGACAAAGGAATGGTCATGCGGTTTCCATGCCTTCGGTCCCCTTTATTATATACTACGGTTATGCGAGTCACGTCACACGACGGCGGCATAACTGCTGATATAATACTGGTGCGATGAATGTGGCGCGGCAACTGGAACAATACCTCCCGCAACCACTCCTGGAACTCGTCAAAGATATCACCAAACAGGCGGCTAAGCTGGAGCAAAGGGTATATCTCGTTGGCGGTATAGTACGAGACCTGCTTCTAGGCTATCCCAATTTTGACCTGGACCTGGTGACCGAGGGCGATGCCATAGACCTAGCTGAGCACTTGATGGAAACCAGTAACGCGAAGTTGCTTGCCCACCACCGCTTCGGCACTGCCAAGCTCAGATATCGGGATTTCACCCTGGACCTGGCCACGGCCCGAAAGGAAACCTACGCCAGGCCGGGGGCACTACCCACAGTTACACCGGGTACCCTTAGCGACGACCTCATCCGTAGAGATCTCTCTATCAATGCCATGGCTATATCGCTGGCGACAAACGATTACGGGGAGCTGATTGACCCCTATCATGGCAGAACCGACCTGGAGCACAGGCTCATTCGGATCTTGCATTCCAGAAGCTTCACCGACGATGCCACCAGAATCTTGCGGGGCGTGTGCTATGAACAACGGTACGGCTTTCAACTTGAGCCAGAAACCGCCCGGTTGCTTGAGCGCGACATCCCCATGCTGGATACTGTAAGCGGCGACCGGGTCAGGCACGAGCTCGAGCACATCTTTGAGGAGGACCGACCAGAACTCGTCATCAAGCGCCTCGGCGATCTAGGAGTGTTACACAGAATAAACCCGTCCCTCGAAGGTGACGGCTGGATAGCTGGGAAATTCGACCAGGCCCGGCGGCTAAAGCAGCCCGCCCAGTTGCCGTCGCTCTATTTCTGCCTTCTTGTTTATTCGTTCAGTGCAGAGGATATTGAGCGCTTTCTGGTCCGCCTTAATATACCGGCAAAACTGTCCCGGGGGATGCGCGATACTCTCCGTCTCAAGGCGAGGCTACCCCTGCTCGGCAAGCCTTCGCTGAAACGCAGCGAGATTTATCACCTTCTTGCAGAATATCAGCCCCTGGCGGTACAGGTGAACGCCATAGCCACGGAGTCCCCAAGCGCACGCGAGGCTCTCCAACTATTTCTTACAAAACTGCGCTATGTCAGAACCTCACTCGACGGGGAGGAGCTAAAGAAACTGGGCATTTCGCCTGGACCGCAAATGGGCAAGATCCTCGAGGCATTGCACAAGGCAAGACTGGACGGAGAGGTACGCACCAGAACTGACGAAAGAAAGCTGGCGCTCTCTCTGTCAGGGAAGCTAGAACGGTAACGGGGGGAGAAGACTCAGAAATGTCGCGCCGAAGTAGCAGCCCACGAGATACTTGGGGAATTTCCCGGCCCAGCAAGGCAACACGAATTTCCATAACGGTATTCTGGAAGCGCCTGAGACAAGCCCAGCTATGTCGAAAGGTAGAATAGGCTGGAGGGAGAGAAGAAAGATGGCCAGGGGGCCATGTCGCTTCATCCAACCCACAAGCTTCTCATATCCGGGTGTAGCCTCAGTGATTATTATCTTTTTCCCCAGGTAACCGGCATAATAGCCGGTTATTTCTCCCAGGGCGCCAGCAGTAGCCGCCGTGAGAGCTACCAGAACGGGACCCCACGGTGATACCTCCGCCATCATCTTTGCCACGGTTATCATTACGGCCACGAAAACAGGTACTGGAATAATAATACTGGCGTTACTCACCAGAGTCGTTAGAAAGACAACCAGGTAAGCTGTGGAGGCCAGTTTTTCTACCTGGGAAGGACTGGGTATAAAGCGTTGAAGCAGCAGGTAAAGGCCAAAACTAAGGCCAAGAATGATGACGGCATAAATAGTCGCCAGGAGCCACTTATTCCGCTTGATTTGCTGCGCCACGCTCATATTTTCACTTCATCCTGACGCATCACTTCGGGGAAGCGAATAAGCCAGATAGCACTCAAGCCTTTGGTTTTTCAGTCGAGAAAACAGCTCGGCCGCTTCTTCCTTCCTTGAGAAAAAGGCGAAAAGACATGGTCCCGAGCCGGCCAGATGAGTTCGTCGTGCCCCCGCTTCCTCCAGGACCCTCCGGTATTTTTCCAGGCCCGGAAAGAAACCAGAGGCCACCTTCTCGAAGACATTAAACATAACATCAGGGTCAGGTCTTTCGCCTCGTCTCAAGGATAGCAAGGCCGCTTCGACAAATTCCCCCGCCGTGTAATCGGCAACCCGTAAACTACCGTACATTTGTTTCGTCTTGTCCGGGGCCCTGCGCAACGGCGGCACCAACAACACAAAGCTGGTTGAAGGCAGGAGCGGCTGGGGACGCACCCTTTCCCCCTTTCCCTCTACCAGGGCTGTGCCTTTATGGATAAAGAAGGGAACGTCGGAGCCCAGCTCGAAGGCCAATCGTGTCAGTTTGGAGAGCGCCAAGCCCAATCCCCACAGCTCATTCAGGGCCAACAGGGTAGCGGCGGCATCGCTGCTGCCACCCCCCAATCCCGCACTCCACGGTATGCGCTTGCGGAGTTCGATTCGTGCTCCCAGATCGCACCCTGTTCTCTCCTTAAGCAGGACAGCCGCGCGCGTTACCAGGTTATCGCGCTTCAAGCCTGGTTCGTCACAGTTAGAGCATATTTCCTTGTCCAGTTCAAAGTTGAGGACATCGCACAAGTCTATGGCCTGGACGACACTGGAGATTCGGTGATAATCATTGTCCCTGCCCAGTACTTCCAGGACAAGGTTCACCTTGGCCGGGGCGTAAACAGTCAACATTTCAGGCTTCTTGCGAAGGGAGCAAAGGCTTTCCAGAGCTCCCTCCACTCTTCAAGACTCAGAGTCTCAGCACGCCGTTTGCCTTCTATGCCGGCCGTCTCCAGTAGTGAAGTAACCTGAGTGGGAGACATCTCCAGCGAGTGCGCCAGGGAATTGCGAAGCTGCTTGCGGGGAGCGCTGAAACCATGCATAACTATATCAAAGAAACCGGCGACATCTGATACCTCGATAGGCGGCTGAGAGCAGACATCCAGGCGTAGAATAACCGAATCCACCTTCGGCGGGGGATAGAAGCTTGCCGCCGGCACATACGACACAATGGCAGGCTTGCTGTAGAACTGAGCCTTAACGCTGAGCAATCTCATCTTACCGGGGGCGGCAGCGATGGCTTCGCCAACTTCCTTCTGTACCATTACCACCATTCTTGAAGGCCGGGGCTCCGCCTCCAGAAAATGACTCAACACCGGTGAAGTGATGTAATAAGGAAGATTAGCGATGACTTTGTAGCCTCGGCCAAGGTCAGAGGGCGGCAGATTGTTCCGCAGAAGCTGCCGAGCGGTCACCTTGAGTATGTCGCCATGCACAATCTTGACATCAGGAAAGCCGGCCAGCCGTTTTTTCAACAGGGCAACCAGTTTGGCATCAAGCTCTATAGCGACGACCCTGGCCCCCTGCCTGGCCAACGCTTCGGTCAGTACACCCAACCCCGGGCCTATCTCGACTACAATGTCGCCGGGACCAAGCCCGGCAGCAGAGAGAATACGCTCTAATACAGCTTCATCTGTAAGGAAATGCTGTCCTAAGCGTTTTTTCGGTCTGAAGCCAGATTGGCGGAGCAACTGTCGGTACAAGAGTATCAGCCTTGTCCAAACAACTGATAGAAGCCCTTGCCCGCTTTCCGTCCCGTGTACCCGAGCTCGACCATCCTCTTCAATATCGGAGCCGGCTTATATCTTTCCCATCCCGTCTGCTGGTAAACTCCTTCCAGGAGGTCGACCAGAACGTCTATACCGACCATGTCGGCCAGCTCGAACGGGCCCATCGGCCAGTTGTGTGACAGTTTCTCTATTTTATCTATGTCCTCTATACTGGCCAGGTTCTCCTCCAGCAGCTTGGCGGCTTCGTTCATAACCAGGGTTATTATTCTGTTGGTCACAAATCCCGGGGAGTCCTTGACGACGACTGTTTCCTTGCCCAGAGATTTGACGAAATCAAGGCTCACTCTCAGAGTCTCCTCTGACGTAAGCAGAGTCTTCACTATCTCCACTCCCTTCATCAACGGCACA
>Ga0172364_10001805_pt1 | contig 16745 bp, 15 predicted proteins | sample LakKivSesite10cm_FD_114545 | JGI IMG/M metagenome (GOLD analysis project Ga0172364, IMG submission 114545) | Sediment microbial communities from Lake Kivu, Rwanda - Sediment site 10cm | ecosystem: Environmental > Aquatic > Freshwater > Lake > Sediment | place: Rwanda: Western Province, Lake... | reverse complement strand
GTTATTCCCAAATTATTGATACTTTCCGAGGTGATTTTTGGTTTAATCACACTTGTTTTAAGTTGAATCTCTTTATTGTTTGGGGGATTTAAAATCCCTTTCTCTAAAACCGGAAAATTGTTTTCTATTTCTAGTCTAACTCCGTCTTCTGACAAGACAAAAGCAGTAACTCGGTTATTCTGGAAAGTAAATTGGGCATCAACTGGTTCACGATTTATTGAAGGGGCTAAAGAAATAAGATAATCTTTGGTTTTTTCTAAATTTAATTTTATTCCCAGGATTTTGTTATCTGGATTTTTTAAATCAATTACTGGTTTAAATTCTATTAATGACAAAATTTTCTCTTTATCTATTTCGGCAATTTCTTTCTCGTCTCCTGTAACAAAAAGTTTAAAAGGAACAGCTAATAAAATATTTTTTGCTTTTATATGGGCTTCTTGGGTTTCTGATTCTGAAACTTCCGGCCTATCCTTGATTAAAGTAATTTGAATATTTTTTAACCCCGAACCATTTATAATTTTAGTCAAATCATTTTCAAATCTAATTTTGTCAATAATCACTCCATTTTTGCTTGGAGTGATAACAAAATCTTGTTTTTTTTCATCGTAAACAAGAGTGCTGTTTTGAGCTGGTTGGTGAATTGAAAAAAGGTTATCTTTAAAGAATTTTTCCATCTCTTCTTCGTTAATTTCCCAGGTAAGTCTTAAATTACAACCAAATAGACAATAAAATTGTTGCCAGGCATTGCTGATAAAGTTATTTTTTTGATGTTGGCTTTCAAAAATTCTATTAATTGTAGCAGGAATATCCATGATTGCACCTAAATTTTTGGGATTAGCCGACCATTGATAATTTTTATAATTTAAATTCAAATCTTTTTTAAGAAGATCTTCGCTTGCCCTGATTAATTTTTCTTGAGCCTCGTCGAGAGAAAGTCCGCCAATAGAGATACCTGCTACTTTTGTTCCCCAATTTATTTTATTGGCATTCAGAATATTGAGAAGAAAAAAGAAAATAACAATAACCAAAAAAATCACCAGGCCAATTAACATATTGCGCAGGCGAACCAATTTATCCAATTTTTCTTTATGGATTCTGATTTTCATATTAGCTAATTTAATATTAGCCAATTATTAGCCAAATTAAAAGTATTTTGATATAATAAGATAAACTTTATGATGAAAAAAATTTTAAATCACAGATCAAAAACAATTTTTTCTGCCGCTTTAATTTTGGCCATTACTTCTCTGGCTAGTCGATTACTCGGACTTTTTCGCGACAGGCTATTGGCTGGCAGATTTGGGGCGGGGGATGAACTGGATATTTATTTTGCCGCTTTTCGTTTGCCGGATTTAATTTATAATATTTTGATTATTGGGGCAATTTCTTCTGCCTTTATTCCGGTTTTTGCCCAGTATTTCAAACAAGACGAGAAAGAGGCCTGGCGATTAGTCAGCGGCCTTTTTAATTTGGTTTCCTTAATTTTGATAGTTTTAGCAATATTATTTATTTTATTGGCTCCTCTGTTAATTCATTTTGTAGCCCCAGGTTTTTCTGGCCTGAAATCAGAAATGACCGTTATTTTAATTCGGATTATGTTTTTGAGTCCGATCCTTTTGGGAATGAGCAGTATTTTTAGCGGGATTCTCCAGTATTTCAATCGTTTTTTTGTTTATTCTCTGGCACCAATAATGTATAATCTGGGAATTATTTTTGGTATTTTATTTTTTGTTCCTTTGATGGGCTTGACTGGCTTGGCCTGGGGAGTAGTTTTTGGCGCCTTACTTCATCTCTTGATTCAGTTACCCAGCACAATTTATTCTGGCTTCCGCTTCCAGAAAGTTTTGACTTTTTATCATTCTGGCATTAAAAAAATCATTAAATTAATGATACCCCGAACAATTGGTCTGGCTGGTTCGCAGATTAATTTTTTGGTCATTACCGCCATTGCTTCTACTCTGGCTTCTGGCAGTATCGCGGTTTTTAATTTATCTAATAATTTACAGTATGTACCCATAGGAATTATTGGAATTTCTTTTTCTATGGCGGTTTTCCCCAGATTAGCCAAATCTTATGCCGAAGAAAAGGACGAAGAATTTTCTCAAAATTTTTCATCAGTTTTTAGCCAGATTCTTTATTTGGTTTTGCCGATTACGGTTTTGTTTTTTTTACTTAGAGCCCAGATTGTGAGAATTATTTTAGGAACCGGTCAATTTGGCTGGGTAGATACGAGATTAACGGCTGCGGCTTTAGGAATTTTTGCTTTTAGTATTTTTGCTCAAAGTTTATTGCCCTTAATATCACGGGCATTTTATGCTTTCCACAATACCAAAACCCCGGTTCTTATTAGCTTGGGAAGCATAATTATTAATATTGCTGGTAGTTTTCTTTTTGTTTGGGCATTAAAGAATAGTAATTGGTTTTCTCTTTTTGTTTCTCGGATTTTAAAATTACAGGGTATCAATAATTTCTCTGTCCTTGGTTTACCAATTGCTTTTTCTTTGGTCGCTATCCTAAACTTCTTTTGGCTGCTTAAGTCCTATGATAAAAAAACCAAACTTTGGAAACCGCAACTTATTCTAAAATCCCTGATGAAAATGATTGTTTCCTGTCTTTTTATGGCTATAACTATTTATGCCCTTTTACGCCTATTAGATTTATTTGTTAATACCCATACTTTTGTTGGAATTTTTATTCAAACCGCTATCTCGGGTGGTATCGGGATTTTGATTTATTTTATAGTTTCTCTTCTTTTAAGGTCCCCGGAACCCCGACCATTAATAGAAAGATTTATAAGAAAATATGGAGTTAAATAAGATTCGTAATTTTGTGATAATTTCCCACATTGACCATGGAAAATCAACTCTGGCTGACCGATTTTTGGAAATTACCAAAACAGTTGATATTAGAAAAATGCAACCCCAATATTTAGATAGAATGGCTATTGAACGAGAAAGGGGAATCACCATAAAAATGCAGCCAGTAAGAATGATTTGGCAGGATTATATTCTGAATCTGATTGATACGCCCGGTCATGTGGATTTTTCTTATGAGGTTTCGCGGAGTTTGGCAGCAGTTGAGGGAGCAATTCTATTGGTTGATGCTACCCAAGGAATTCAGGCTCAAACTTTAAGCAATTTAGATTTAGCTAAGAAAGAAAACTTAACCATAATACCAGTGATTAATAAAATAGATTTAGCCACTGCTGAGATTGAAAAGACCAAACAAGAAATAGAGAATCTTTTGGGCATTAAAAGAGAAGAAATTATTTTAATTTCCGCTAAAACTGGTGAGAATATAGAAGAAGTTTTAGAGAGGGTGATTGGAAAGGTGCCGCTTCCTGCCTCATCAGTGGGCACTGCTCTTCGAGCCTTGATTTTTGATTCAGAATATGATGCTTATAAAGGAGTAATTGCTTATGTGAGGGTTTTTGATGGAAGAATTAAAAAAGGAGAAAAAATTTATTTAATGCAATCCCGGACCCAAGGCGAGGTTTTGGAATTAGGTTATTTTAAACCTGAGTTAGTTCCGGCTACGGGCCTAGAATCCGGTGAGATTGGCTATATCGCTACTGGTCTGAAAGAAATAGAAAAATGTCGGGTAGGGGACACTATTACAAAATCCCAAATCCCAAATTTCAAATTCCAAATTGAGCCCCTACGGGGCTATTCAGAGCCTCAGTCGGTGGTTTTTGCCAGCCTTTATCCTATTAGTTCTGATGAATACGATTTATTGAATGATAGTTTAAGAAAATTAAAGTTAAATGATGCCTCTTTGTATTTTTCCCCTGAGGCATCGGCTGCTTTGGGCCGGGGTTTTCGTTGTGGTTTCTTGGGAATGTTACATTTGGAGATTGTCAGCGAGAGACTGAAAAGGGATTACGGCTTAGATCTGGTTATTACCTCGCCGAGCGTGGTTTATAAAAAGGTTAATCATGATATTGAGGAACCCTGGATAGAGATAGAGATTATTGCTCCGGCAACCTATCTTGGTCAAATCAATAATTTATTGGGTAATTTTCCTGGCGAATTTAAAGATACCAGATGGCTAACTCAAGAAAAGTTGCTAATCTACTATGAAGGACCTTTGAATATTATTCTTGAAGGATTTTATGACAAGTTAAAAAACGTAAGCTCGGGTTATGCCTCAATGAGTTACAAGTTAATTGATTATAAAAAGGCTGATTTGGTTAATTTAGATATTTTAATTAACAAAGAAAAAGTGGATGCTTTTTCAAAAATGGTTAGACGCGAAGATGCCTATAAAGAAGGCAAAAGAATGGTTGAATTATTAGAAGAAAATTTACCCCATTATCAATTCGCAGTGTCAATTCAAGCTGCAATTGGTGGTAAAATAATTGCCCGAGAAACTAAAAAAGCGATGAGAAAAGATGTGACTGGTTACCTTTACGGCGGTGATGTAACAAGGAAAAAGAAACTTTTGGAAAAACAGAAAAGAGGTAAAAAACGATTAGCCCAAGTAGGCAAGATAACCATTCCTTCAGAAGTTTTTTTAAAGGTTCTTAGAGGTCGTTAAATAGATTTGGCAATATAAAAATGGCAAGATTATTCTTGTCATTTTTATATTTAAAATAAATTGATATTTAGGGAGATGTTAAGACGTCATTGTGGGTTTCCAATATTCCGCCATTGGCCATAATATAGAAAGTATTATCAATAAATTGCCAAAATGCTCCGGTACCGCCCTTAATAATGGTAAAATCATAACCTATACAGCCGGGATTAGTTGAGGTAGGTTGGTTAGCTGGCAGATTTCCCAGGTTCCAGGTTATCTTGTTGCCGTTATTGGTGCCACCACCATCAATTTTGGTAATAACAACACTATTCTGATCATAATCACTTATAATCACAACGTTTGAGAATTCCCGAGCAGTGGGATTAAAATATTTTATATTATATCTAAGCTTATCTCCAATAGAAGGCATAGCATCATTGGTCGGGTCCGATAAAAGATAATAATTTCTTTGAGTATATACAGTATTGGGCAGGGTTATTTTTAAAGGATCATTTAAAGTATCCTCCTCGGCTTCATTTGAAGAAACATTAACTATATTACGATAATAGGCCGTAGTGGTGGGAGAAACTTGACCAAGAGCAGTTCTGATTAAAGGTTTGACTATTTTTTCTATAACTTGGCTTAATAATTTAGATTTAGGTTGGTTTTGGCCCAAAAGTTTAAAGAAATCAGTGGTTAAAACAAATTCGTAAGAAACTGTCACTGATTGACTAGTATTTAGATTACCAATATTCCAGGTTATTTTATCGTGGTCATCTATTCCGCCGTTTGAAATATTACTGATTGAGTTTGAGACAACCAGATTCTGGTCATAATCAATCACAATAACTGGGTTAGATAAATTTTGATTAGAAATATTGGTGTAAGTAAGAGTATATTTTAAAGTATCTCCCGGTGAAACCCCAGTAGGGTCAATGTCATTAATCAAAGTATAGCTGCTGATCATGGCATTAGATAAGGGGATTTTGACAATTGGGCATTGAAGTTCAAAAGCGCGCCAAGGGAACGGAAAAACACTCGGATTGGCAACAAAGGCAATTATTGTATCAATAATAATGCCGGCAATCAGGGCAATAACAATGGCAAAAAGGGCCGTGCGAATGATTTTTCTCCCCCTGGTTGCTATCTGGGTGCCGCGACTGATTAAGATTATTATTGCTCCGATAATAATGAACAATATGGCCAGAGGTACAAGAATTTCCAGAATAAAAGTAACAATGTTTCTGATTAAAAACATAAAATGACACAATCGACACTGGGGAGCATCGGGTTGGCCGCAAGGCACCAGTCCGGCAGCAGAGGTAGAGAAACCAATCAATAACAAAGACAGGGAAATCAGAAAAAGAAAAATTGTTTTATAATTTTTGTTCATCTTTAGTAGAACGTTGAATAGTCCCTGATTTTCTTGAAAAATATAAGCAAATCCGAATCCATGCCCCAGGGCGACCAATCGCCAGCTGAATTCTTTACCCTGATTTGCCAGTAATATTTGGTCTGGCTCATCAACTGATTGAGATTATTTGAGGAAATAGTGTAAGAATTTCGCGAATCCGATACTTGTTGACTGTCAAATACCGGAGAGGAGAAGTCGTTATTATCATCTATTTGGATTTGAAAAGAAGTTTGCGGAAGATTATTAATATCGGAATAATTCCAATTCAGGGTCAGTCCGATATCCGGACAAAAACTCCAAACAGGGATGGTGGGGACAGCCGAGGGCAAAGCCTTAAGTTCGATTATTCCTCCTTGAGCATAATCAGACCAGTTGCCGGCGTCATCCCTAACCTGATAACGGAATTGATATCGATGACCATAGGAACCGATGTGAACAAAAGTAGTGGAAGCAGGATAAATTTTCCAGGGACCGTTGTCTGTGCTAAGTTCAAGATTTCTTTGAGCCACTCCCGAACAATCGTCCGCATCGCTTAAATTAACCGTGAAAGTTGTCGTATTCATAACCCCGGTGGGATAACTGATGTTTGCCGTTGGCTTAACAAAATCTATTTTGGTAATGTTGTTCGACTCGGACCAGATTGACCAGTTGCCCGCATTATCCTGAACCTGGTAGCGGAATTTGTAAAAATAACAATTCTGAACATTCGTGTAAGTGAAATCATCAATAGTAGTGGAGTAATCTGACCAAATTGGCCAATAAGATGCATTCGCTTGTTTTGTTTGGATATCCACATTGCCTTGGGCGATCGAGCCACCAGGGTCGCTTTCGGCAAGGATAACGTCAAAACTGTTGGTATTGAGCCAGTCATTGGGATAATCAATGGAACATTCGGGTATGGACATGTCGATACAAACCTGTTCATTCGTAACAAAATTTGACCAATTACTCGCCGCATCCCTTACTCGATAACGGAATTTGTAACATTGGCCAGCCGAGCCGGTGTAAATGAAATTATCGATAGTTGTACCACTATAGGGCAATCCCTGATTTGTCCAAGTGGTTCCGTTATCCAAACTTACGTCCACGTCTCCCTCGGCTATTGATGAGCAGTCATCAGATTCAGTTAGGTTTACGCTAAAAGTAAGATAATTTATAATGCCTGTAGGGTAAGATATGGAATTGGTCGGCACGGTTTTGTCCATGTTCACCAGCCACCAACCCGACCAATTACTGAAGAAACTGCAGCTATCCTCGGTCCGGGCTTGCCACCAGGCCTTAGTACAGGCAGTCCCTAAGTTAACCGGTCCCCATTGATTGCTTTGGCCGCTGTTTACCCAGTTTCCGGTTCCGGTTCCGAAGTTAAGAATATTAAAATGAGCTCTTACGTTTCCTCCGTCATTGTCCGAAACTCTTACTGTAAAAGTGGGATCAAAATTTATCCAGGCATTATTTAAAGGATTGATTAAACCTGGTATATTCGGCGGATTATTGCAGCGGGCATCACAAGTAAGATCAGTGGAGACGCAGGCGCCATTGGAACAGGAGAAATCGCGATAAGTACCAGCCGTACAACCATCAGAAACATCGCAATTAGTACTTCTTCTTTCCTCGGTATAGGGATTGTCATAACATGCGCCGTTATTACACCCTTTATTGTGACAGGTTCTGCACTCCTTTATGTAATTCCCGTCACATCCGCACACAGCCCAATTTTCGCAATAATTAGTCCCACAATTAGCACCATTTCTTGTTTCAGTATAGGTGGTATCAAAACAAGCACCAGCATTGCAGCCTTTGTTGTGACAAGTTCTGGTTTCTTGAACATAGGTGCCACTACAACCTGAGGCAACCCAATTTTCACAATAATTTGTTCCGCAGTCAGTGCTATTTCTGTTTTCAATAGAGGTATTATCAAAACAGGCATCATTACTACATCCTCTATCATGGCAGGTCCTGCTTTCATTTATAAAATTTCCATTACAGCCATTTATAGCCCAGCTATCGCAACTATCATTACCACAATCCTGTCTTATATTATTTGTTCTATTGCCGCAAGCATCATACCAATAGCGGTCATCATTGTAACATTGGGAAGATGATTGGGTATTACAGGAGCAATCAGTAACACATTGAGTTGGACCGCAGACAACTGTGTTTCCAGTACAGGTTCTTGTTTGATACATTTCATTTGCCGCGCATCCGCCTTGGGCGCATCCTTGATTGGTCCAATCTGCGCAATATTTAATACTGCAATCGGCAGCACAATATCCCATGGTGGTGCAATAAAAAGTGCCACTCCAACTAGGATCTTGGCAACATTCGCTGCCACCAGGATAAGTACATGGATACCAATGTCTTCCGCAGCAACTTCCACCAGAAGAACAGCCCAAAATTTGCCCTGCGTTGTTAATTCTACCATTAAAGCACTGATCATCATTGGAACACCTCGAATTTAGTGGACTCATACACCAACCAATTATACAATCTAAACCACTACAACAACCCGCAGGAGCAGAATTACAACGATAACCATTATCAGCACATTGGGCATTTGCAAAGTGAACAAAAATAAGCATCCCTGCTATGGATATTAATATAATAAACCAGTATTTCATACTATTTCCATTATAGCACTTTTATGATATAAAATAAAAAGTTATCCACACCCTTTTAAAGGTGGTATAATATAAATTATGAACCAGAAAAAATTTACAAAATTAGTTAGAATAGCCTGGTATATTATAGTATTTATTGTGGTTTTAAGCATGATTGCCTTTTTGTTAATTCCTTTGTTAAGGTAAAATGGCAGAAAATTTTTTCCATTCAAAAATCTTTATTTTCGGCTTATTGATTATTTTTATTTTGGTTGTAGTCGCTGCTGGGCGAGAGGGTTATCGTAACTACAAGATTAATCAGGAGATTAAGAATTTGCAGAGAAGAATTGAGGAATTGAGCAAAACAAATACCGAATTATCAGAAATGGAAAAATATCTTCGATCAGATGAGTTTTTAGAAAAAGAGGCCCGCTTGAAGTTGAATTTGATTCGCGAGGGCGAAAAACTGGTAATTATTAAAAAGTCAGAAGAAGAATCAGTGCCAGAAGAACAAAAAACAGAAGAAATAAAAAATATTTCCAATATTCAAAAATGGTGGAAATATTTTTTTAATAAGAAATGAATAAAAAATACATTAAAATCGGATTTGCCCGGGATGTAGAAAATCCAAAAGACAGAAAATTATTTCGGTTTTTAGAGATTTTACCCGGTGTTTTAAGCTGGGGAACGATTTTGTTAGTAATTTTTTTATCTTGGCAGAAACCTGTTTGGGTAGCTTTTTTTATCATTGCCTTTGATATTTACTGGTTTTTAAAAACAGTTTTTTTAGTCTTTCACCAGCAAGCTTCTTTTCGAAAAATGAAAAGAAACTTAAAAATTGACTGGCTGGAAAAATTAGATGAATTGAAAATTAAAAATTGGTCTAATATTTATCACTTGGTTATTTTTCCGATGTACAAAGAAAAAATAGAAGTAGTGAGGTCAACTTTTCAGGTTTTGGTTAATTCAAAATATCCTTTGAATAAGCTGATTGTTGTTTTGGCTATTGAACAAAGAGTTGGCCAGCCAGCTCAACAAATAGCTGATGAAATAAAAAAAGAGTTTGGTGATAAGTTTTTAAAATTTTTAATTACCGTTCATCCTGGTAATATTGTTGGCGAATTAGCTGGTAAGGGCGCTAATGAAACCTGGGCCGGTAGAAAAGCCAAAGAGTTTATTGATGAATTAAAAATTCCTTATGAAAATATAATTATTTCTTCTTTTGATATTGATACCCAGGTCTATCCTTATTATTTTGCCTGTTTAACCTATAATTATTTGACTTGTTCTGACCCTTTGCACTCCAGTTTTCAACCAGTTCCCATTTACAATAATAATATTTGGGATGCGCCAGCTATTTCGCGAGTAGTGGCTGTTGGGGCAACCTTCTGGCACTCAATTCAGCAGGAAAGACCAGAAAGAATGTCTACCTTTTCCTCGCATTCTATGAGTTTTAAGGCAATTGTAGACATGGATTTCTGGCCAACCAAAAACGTTTCCGAGGATTCAAGAATTTTTTGGCAGTCGCTTTTATTTTATGATGGAAATTATCGCAATATTCCCCTATATTATCCGGTGTCTATGGACGCAAATTTGGCTGATACTTTTTGGCAAACAATTAAAAATGTTTTCAAACAGCAAACCCGCTGGAGTTGGGGAGTGGAGAATGTGCCCTATTTTACTTTTGGCTGTATAAAAAATAAAGCAATGGCTTTAAAAAAGAAAATTTACCATTGCTTTTATCATTGGGAAGCATTTTGGTCTTGGGCAACTAATTCTTTGATGATTTTTATGCTTGGCTGGCTACCTTTACTTTTGGGGGGAGAAGAGTTTGGTCATACTGTTCTTTCTTACAATCTTCCGCGCACAACCAGATTAATTATGACCGTGGCGATGGTAGGATTGGTGATTTCGGCTTTTTATAGTTTGAAGCTTTTACCTCCCCGTCCAGAAAAATACAAATCAAGAAAATATCTTTGGATGGTTTTGCAGTGGTTTTGGGTTCCGGTAGTGACGATTGTTTTCGGCGCTATCCCCGCACTTATTTCCCAAACCCGTTTAATGCTGGGGAAGTATATGGGGTTTTGGGTGACCGAGAAAGAGAGGAGGTAGACGCTCAGATTTATTCGCCCGCAGACACAGGTCGGCGTCCCAGCGAGACGCCGCCTTCCTTCTCGTCCTCGCTCGTCCCGCAGCTGCGGGACACCCTGCCCGCTCAGGCTTTGAATGGTCTTCTCGGCGAATAAATCTTCGCTAAAAGTAGATTAAATTGATGGGAAAGTTGTCTCGGTGAAAACAAATCCGCTATCCCAATACCATCTTTTGCTCGATCGAACAAAAAGTGGTACAGAGACTGATTATCACAAAATCCTGCCAAGGTATTGACAGGATTTTTTGATGGGTGTATTATATAATCTTGCTCTTTCCATTTAAATAATGGAGGGAAAAATTTAAAAAGGAGGCATAGAAATGAATTTAGAAAAAACGGGTTTAAAGGAAGATTTGATTGGGCTATCAAAATTTCTGGTACTAGTTTCCATTATTTTTATCTCTATTGGCTGGGTTGCAAAATTAATTAAAATTTATTCTCTTTTAGGAATTCAATCCCCTCGTAATTTGGGAACGTCGGTGTTGGCACAGCTAGCAGAATGTTGGGCGTTGGGCCTGATTGTCTGTGGAGTACTTTTTTTTACAGGCATAATTGTAGCGCTGTTCCTTTTGCCCGGCGAAGGACCAGGATGATCTTTTTAATAAGTGAAATAAACGTTTGGGGAGTAAACCGAGTCTCCCCTTTTTTATTCCAAATGAATCGTCTGTTTGAATTGGGAGAGTTTTTCACCCACCAATGGGTGATTTTTTAATTCTGGGTCTTTTGCTAGTAATTCGGCAGCTTCCGAACGAGTGGTTTTGATGAGATTTAAATCTTTCAAACTGGCCATTGCTAAATCAGGTAAACCGGATTGGGCCACGCCGTAAAATTGACCCGGTCCTCTGATTCCCATGTCTTTTTCGGCTAATTCAAATCCACTATCAAATTTTTGCAAAGCGCGCAATCGGGCAGTGGTTTCTCCAGAAGTGGAAAAAAGAAAACAATATGATTGATGTTCGCCTCTGCCGACCCGACCCCGAAATTGATGTAATTGGGCCAAACCAAATCTGTCTGCCCCTTCAATCATCATTACTGTGGCATTGGGTACGTCTATTCCTACTTCAATTACTGATGTTGAAACCAAAACATCGGTTTTTTTATCCTTAAAATCAGTCATTATTCTTTCTTTTTCTTTGGATTTTATTTTTCCATGGAGCATATCAATTCTCAAATCAGGAAATATTTTTTCAGAAAGTTTTTCATATTCTTCTTTAACCGCTTTTACCTCCGCCCATAATAATTTTTTGGGATCTATTTTTAATTGAGCGTCAGCCCCGTTAATCCCGACATCTGGTCGGGATTTTACAGGGGGTTCAATTCTCGGACAAATCACAAAAACCTGTCTGCCTTTTTTAACTTCGCGTCTAATGAATTCATAAGCTTGATTTCTCTGTTCTGGTGAAACAATTTTGGTAATAATTTTTTGTCGTCCTTTGGGCATTTCATCCAATAAAGAAATATCCAAATCACCATAAATAGTTAAAGCCAAAGTACGGGGGATAGGGGTAGCAGTCATGCTCAATAAATGCGGTATTGCTTGTCCCGAAGAATTTGAGGGATCACGCAATAATGTAGCCCGTTGTTTCACTCCAAATCTATGTTGTTCATCAACAATTACTAGAGCTAATTTATTAAATTTAACCGATTTTTGAATTAAAGCGTGAGTACCAACCACAATATTGGTATGGCTGAAAAATTTCTTTTCACTGCCAGTCAATAATCCTATTTTTAAATTAGAATCTTTTAGTAATTTACTGATTTCTTTAAAATGCTGTTGAGCCAGAATCTCCGTTGGTGCCATAAAAGCCACTTGAAACCCTGCTTTGGCGGTTTCCAGGGCAGCCATTGTTGCCACCACGGTTTTGCCTGAGCCAACATCACCCTGTAATAAGCGGTTCGTTGGCTCTGGTTTGGCTAAATCCAGAAATATTTCCCAGGCCGATTTTCTCTGGGCATTGGTGAGAGTAAAGGGTAATTTTTTCACAAAATTCTGGATTAAATTTTGGTTAAAAGGGATGGAAAAAGCATTTTGTTTTTGTAAATTTTTTCTTTGTTTTAGAACAAATAATTGGAGCAAAAACAATTCCTCAAAAGCAAATCTTTTTTTCGCTTCTTCGGCCGATTTTAAGTTTTTGGGGAAATGAATATTTTTTAAAGCCGCAGTTATATTGGCTAATTTTTGCTCTCTTAAAATCTCCCAAGGAATAAATTCTTTAATTTGGTTGATGGTCGGTAAAACCAGTTTAATGTAATACCTTAAAAATCTTGAGCCCAAGCCGATGGTTTCAGGGTAAATCGGAACCAGTCCTGCCGTATGGGTCGGCACCTTGCCCAGGGTCATTAATTCGTAATTTGGGTTGGATAAATATGGGCCGTCTTTTCCCATTGTGTATTTCCCGGACAAACTTATTTTTTTGCCCTCTTTGATATTTTTCACCAAAAACGGCTGGTTAAACCAGATTACCTTTATTGAACCACTTGGATCTTTGATTAATGCTTCAGTTAAACACATTCTTTTTTTAAAAGTGCGGGTATTTTCAATTTTTAAAACCTCGCCTTGAATGGTGGCAGTTTCATTGAGTTTTAATTTGTCAATGGTAATGATTTTGGAATAATCATCATAACGATTGGGGAGGTGATACAATAAATCCCGGACCGTGATTAGTCCGAGTTTATGGAATTTTTTTAAATATCTTTCATTAATTCTCGGCAATTTTCCAATTGGCGTTTCAAGAGTATATTTGACCATATCTTAAATTTATCATTTTTTGTAAATAAAAAACAGCAGAAATGCTGTTTTTGGTGCGCTCGGCAGGATTTGAACCTGCGATTTTGAGATCCGCAATCTCACGTTCTATCCGCTGAACTACGAGCGCATTTTCCGCCAGAGGCGGACAAGTTAAAATCCCGTTCTTCTCATCCAGATGTCAATAACTGATTCACGATGGCGTTTTTCAGGTAAAAATTTTAAAAGAAATTCTCTGAGTTCATTGGGATTCTGGTTAGTCAATGGAATTCTGATATAAGGAAGAAAAGTTTTTTTACTTCTAAAACTAATTTCTTTTTCCTCGGGCGGATTATAAAATAGCCAGAAAGAACGCAAACTATCAAATTCATAAAGTCGGCCATCCAATTCCAGCCCTTTTTCATTAATCTTGAATTTTAAAATTCTTGGCTCTTTGTTGGCGTACATATAGAAAACCACAAAAGCCAAAATAATGAAAATCAGGAATAGAATGTTATCAGCAATAAGGGCGATAATTCCCAAAACAATAGCAATAATTGCTGGAAATATAAACCAAGATTTGGTTTTTTGTTTTTTTTCAAATTCCGGCGCCTGCCATTCAAATTCTTGGAGTTTAATTTCTTCTTTATCTTTTTTCATTTTTGTATAAGAAACGGACCATTAATAATTTCAAGATACGAGCAAGAATAAAAACTGCGCCTACTTCCAAGGTAAGATAAGTGGCATCCATCAGGCTCCGTGTTTCTTCGCCGTACTTTGTATAAGAGAAAGAGTTTTTCGTCAGAAAATTAACCAAATATAAAATCGCAGTCATGATAATCCAAAAATAGACAAAAAGTTCTCCTTTCCTTTGGCTTCTACTTGGCGAAGCATGTTCCAAAAATCTGATTGCTTCTTTGTGCAAAGAATAAATCGCCAAAACACCGACATAAAACACGCCGATGTGCGAAGGCGGATATTCTCCTTTACTAAAAAATTCTATCAGCACCATTATAACCGTTAAAATGGTGATAAAAAAGCAAATCCAAAACAAAATATTATTTATTTTCGTTTCCAGTTGAATTACTTTCTCGGTCATAGGATTTTGATTAATGATTATTTCGGAGGAGGTGAGATTCGAACTCACGAGAGGATTTCTCCCCTAGCGGTTTTCAAGACCGCCGCACTAGTCCGCTATGCGACTCCTCCAATTATCCCACCACTACCTGATTTTTGCCTTGTTTTTTGGCACGGTAAACAGCTTTATCCGCTTTATGAAAGAGTTGTCTAGCTGTGTATTTAGCGTTAGATTGAGTAATGCCAATACTGAAAGTAAGGGGTAGTTTTTTCTGGGCGTTTTTCAAAATAATTTCTGCTCTTTTTCTGGCTTGGTCCAGGGTCGCTTCCTGCAGGATTATGGCAAATTCTTCGCCGCCCCAGCGTGCCACAATATCGAAATCCCGCACCGATTTTTGAAGAAACTTAGCAGATTTTTTTAGAATTTTATCTCCATATAGATGGCCGAATTTATCGTTAAAATTTTTAAAATCATCAATATCAATTAGGAGCAGGGAAAAATAATCTCCCCTTCGGCGTCGGGTGCGGTGTTCGTTTGTCCACTTTACTTCCCGGCAGGCTCTTTGCAGGAATTGGGTAAAAAATCGGCGATTATAGAGCCGGGTAAGGAAATCAATAGCAGTTAATTTTTCCAATTTCTTAATTTCTCTTTTCAGTTTCTGATTTTCTCTTTTTAAGATTTTGAGTTCCTCCATGATGTATTAGATGTTTCTTTATAAAAGCCCTGCCAGAGCCAGATTTTAAATAACTTTCAAGATCAAAAGCTATATATTTATTATTAGTTGCAAAATAGAAATTTAATTCTACTGGAAGTCTATTTTTCGTTGCTGGCACATTACCTTTTTTATGTCTTTCCATTCTTTCCCGAAGGTTGTCTGTGTAGCCCAGGTAATGACCATCCTTACATTTAAGACTATAAACATAATACATAATATAAATCCCGCTTTCGCATGTCTGCGGCGGACTGCGTCACGCCGTAGCCACGCTTCAGCGTGGCGAAGGCGGAGACGGTGGGATTCGAACCCACGGGGGACTTTTAAGATCCCCACGGTTTAGCAAACCGTTGCTTTGGACCGCTCAGCCACGTCTCCAAATTACTTTTATATCCTACAATAAATTTTATCCTTTCGCAACCACTAGGCCCCAGACTTCTTTGGCCTCATTATTTTTCAGAATTTTAGCTGCTTCTACTAAAGTGGCGCCAGTGGTAGCCACATCGTCAATTAAGATAATATTTTTGTCTTTAATTAATTCTGCTTGCTTGATTTCAAAAACATTTTTAATATTTTCTTTTCTTTTTTCGTAATCTTCCCCAAATTTTGCCTGAGGTTCAGTTGACACAATTCTTTTTAAAATACTATTTTCTAATGGTAATTTAAAATAATCAGCCACCTCTTTAGCCAATAATTCTGCTTGATTAAATCCCCGATAACGCATTCTGGCGCCATAAAGCGGGATGGGAATAAGAATAAAATCCAAATTATTCCAAAGTCCAAAATTCAAACATTCTAACGATTTTATAAGTAATTGCGATAGTGGCTTTGCCAATTCTTTAACATAGTGATATTTAAACGCCTTAATTAAATCTCTGGTTAGGGGATTTTTGTATTCGGTAGCAGAGATTATTCTATCTAATCCGTTTTCTTTTCGGCAATCAAAACAAATTTTTCCCTGCCAGGTGATTTTTCCGCAGAAAAAACAGGTATTATTTTCAATAATTTGTATTTTATTAAAACAATCCCGACACAAATAGGTGTCGGGCAAATTGCAACCTAAGCAATTTTTAGGGAAAAATAAATCTAAAAAGAATTTTTTAACTCTATTTAACCACATTAATCACACTGGCCGTAAAAGAAGTATTGTTTTTGATTTTTTCTGATATATTTTCTTTTGCCTGAATATCTACTTTATCGCCAATTTTCAAATCGGAAAATTTAAGCGCGGTTTCTTTAGGAAGGATTGGCTTGGTACTTCCCGCAGGTATGGTCTTTGGATCAGGGAATTCAAGTTTAACTATATTTGTGTCATTATCAACCGAAACATTTACTTTTTGGGTTATTGGTGTTTTTGTGGGATCTTCCAATAGAATTAGAGCATTTACAACCAGAGCGTTTGAACCAATGCTTTCAATTGTTCCTGAAATACCATAAATTTCTTTGGCAATTACAACCTCTTCTCCTCCTGGGCTTGGTTTTTTATAGCCACCGAAAATAATTGCTAAAATAACCAAAATTATTAAAACAATAATAACGATTAAAATTGGAGCTT
>Ga0172364_10001803_pt1 | contig 16753 bp, 10 predicted proteins | sample LakKivSesite10cm_FD_114545 | JGI IMG/M metagenome (GOLD analysis project Ga0172364, IMG submission 114545) | Sediment microbial communities from Lake Kivu, Rwanda - Sediment site 10cm | ecosystem: Environmental > Aquatic > Freshwater > Lake > Sediment | place: Rwanda: Western Province, Lake... | reverse complement strand
GGGGGAGGAGGGGCGGTGGGTGAGGACGGTGGCGGCCATGAGGCCGAGGGTGACGGAGAGGGCCACGGTGGCCAGCGCGAAGGTGAGGGAGTTGCGCACGGCCGCCACCGGCGGGACGTAGAAGGCCGAGCCGCGCGGGTTCTCGAACAACTGGCGGTAGAAGGCCAGCGCGCCGCCTGTCTCGGAGAGCGCCAGTGAACGGGCGACGAGCGCTGCGAGCGGCGCTACCAACAGCACGAGCATCAGCCCGACGTTGGCGCCGACGACCAGCCGTTCGCGCGGGCGGCGCGGCTGGCGCTGGGTGACCTGGCGCGGCCGCAGCTCGAGCGGGCGCGTCACGCGCGCCTGGAGCCGCGCGTAGACCGCCATCAGCGCGAAGGTGAAGAGGATCTGCACGACGGAGAGCGCTGCCGCCAGCGGCAGGTCGAGGTACTGGATCGTCTGGCGGTAGATCTCGACCTCGAGCGTGGCGAAGCGCGGGCCACCGAGCACGAGGATGACGCCGAAGCTGGTGAAGCAGAAGATGAAGACGAGCAGCGCCGCCGCGCCGATGGCCGGGCTCAGCAGGGGCAGCGTCACCCGGCGGAAGGCGCGCAGGCGGCTTGCGCCCAACATGCGGGCGGCCTCCTCCAGGCGGGGGTCGAGGTTGGCCCAGTAGGTGCCGACGATGCGCAGCACGAGTGTGTAATTGTAGAACACGTGGGCCAGCAGGATGATGGCGAGCGTGTACTGGAGGTCGAGCGGCGGCCGGTCCAGCCCCAGGAGGCGCATCAGCGCCAGGTTGGCCAGCCCGCGCGGTCCCAGCAGCGCGGAGAAGGCCAGCGCGACGACGATCGTCGGCAGGACGAACGGCACGGTCGTCAGCGCCTGGACGAGCGACTTGCCGGGGAAGTCGTAGCGGGCGAAGACGTAGGCGCCCGGCAGCGCCAGCCCCACCGTCAATATGGTCGAGAGCGCCGCCTGCCACACGGTGAACCACAGCGTGTGCAGGTAGTAGGGCGTGCGGAACAGTTTCCCCAGCGTGGCCAGGCTAAAGTGGCCCTCGGGGGCGAAGGAGAGGGACAGAATCGAAGCAAGAGGATAGAAATAGAAGACGAGTAGGAAGCCAAGAGGCAGAAGAGCGAGAAGCAGGATGGAGGATGGAGGATGGAGGATGGAGCGAATGGCGAATGGCGAATGGCAAATCGCAAATCGCTTCTCGCTCCTTGTCTCCTCGTCTCCTTGTCCCCTTGTCCCCTTGTCTCCTTGTCTCACCGCAATACCACCTCCGTCCACGCTTCGAGCCACGCCTCGCGGTTGGTCTCGATGGCGGCGTAGTCTACTTCGGCGGGGTGGTCGGGGACGAGGGCGAATTTGACAAAGACGTCGGGCAGGGCCGCGTCCTGGTTGGCGGGGAACATGAACATGTGCAGCGGGATGTCCTCCTGGAAGGTCTGGCCGAGCATAAAGTCTATCCACGCCTCGGCCAGGTCGCGGTTTTGGGCGCCTTTGAGGATGCCGACGAACTCGATCTGGCGGAAGCAACTACCGTCGCCAACGACGGCCGCCGTGGGGGCCTCCTCGAAGGGCTGCTCGGCGAACTGCACCTCGACCGGCGGGCTGCTGGCGTAACTGACGACGATGGGGCGTTGGCCCTCGCCCTTGGAGCCGTAGGTGAACTGGCCCCAGTAGGCGTCCTCCCAGCCCTCGACGACCAGCACGTCGTTCTCGCGCAGGGCGGCCCAGTAATCCAGGTAAGCATGGTCGCCCGTTTCGCCAAAGTGGCCGATCGTCGCCAGCAGGAAGGCCAACCCCGGCGACGAGGTGGCCGGGTTCTCGACGACCGTCAGGCTCTTGTACTCGGGCTTGACCAGGTCCTCCAGATTGGCGGGCGGCGCCAGGTTGTGGCCGGCGAACCAGGCCTTGTCGTAGTTCAGGCACACGTCGCCATAGTCCACCGGCAGCGCCCGCTGCTGGGGATCGAGCTCGAGCGGGTCGGGAATGTGGGCCAGGAGCGGCGAATTGTAGGGGTCGAGGATGCCGGCCTTGAGCGCCCGGCTGAGCAGTGTGTTGTCCACGCCGTAGAGGACGTCGGCCAGCGGGTTGTCGGCGCTGAGGATGGCCTGGTTGAGGACGACGCCCGCGTCGCCGGCCTGCAGCACCTCGACCTTGGCGTTGTGCTGCGCCTCGAACGCGGCGAGCACCTCCTCGCCGATGTCGAAACTGTCGTGCGTCATCACGCGTACCGTGCGGGGCTCTGGCGGCGCAGTTGGCGTCGGGACCTCGGTCGGAGAAGGGGCTGGACCTGGCCCACAGGCGGCTAGCGCCAGTAGCAACCCCACCGCTACAAATGTGCATAATCTTGTCATTTTATCTCCTCCTTGTGCAAATCTACAAATCAGCAAATCGGCAAATCAGCAAATCGCGGATCGCTAATCCCTGATCCCTGATCCCTGATCCCTGATCCCTGCGCTGTGAAGAAACCAGGTTTTCAGGAAAAAACCTGGTTTCTGATCACGACACACAGGAGCAGGCCCTCTCGCACGCGCACGCGGGCGCGCCCGGCGATCAACACGTTGCTGACGCCGCGCGCCGGGCCGAAGCGCAGGGGATCCTCGCACAGCGGCCACTCTAACCCTACGGCCGTCACGCCCAGTGCGTCGCCGCCCAGCGGGATGAGGGAGACGATGTCGCCGGGCTGGCCCTCGATGAGCGCCTCGCGCCCGCCGTGGATGAAAAAGGCCGTCTGGGAGCCCTCGACGAGTCGCACGTCGAGCTCCTTCAATTCAGGCAAGGCCAGCAGCAGCAGGTTGGCGACGGTTTGGTCGAGCCGCCCGCCGAGCGCTGCCAGGACGAGCACCTGCGTCGCACCCGCGCGCACGGCGTGATAGAGCGCCAGTTCCAGGTCGGTCTCGTCCTTGTGGGAAGAAAAGCGGATGAGGCGCACGCCGGCCGCCTCCACAAACGCTTGCTCGTCGGGCGAGAGCGAGTCCAGGTCGCCGATGACGACGTGGGGGACCAGGCCAGCCGCCAGCGCGTGGCGGGTTCCCCCATCGGCGGCAATGATGAGGTCATCGGGGCGCAACAGGTCGCGGACCCACTGTATATCGGAGCACTGTCCATTGGCGAAGATAACTGCGCGCATTGGCAAATAGCAAATGGCAAATAGCAAATAGCAAAAAATATAGCCGCCCCGGCCAGCGGGGCGGCTACGTCACAGGCACTCAGACGGTCTCCCTCCGCTGGCATTACCCAGATCAGGTTCCAAGGGTCGGTGCCGGTGGTCGCGGATGTTGGCCATCCGAACGACCGGAGCACCCTCTCAGCCTGGCTGCCCAAGCTCCCCTGAAGGTATGGCTTTAGCGCACGTTCCAGAAGTGCAAGAGAATTATACTACACTTTCGCAGATTTGGCAAATATTCTATTCAGGCACGGGCGCGGTGGGGCTGACGCGGCGGAGCTTGGCGATCAACCGTTTGCGCTCAGCGGGGTTGGTTGCCCGCGCCAGCCGTCCGCGCAGAAACTGCACCTTTCGCCTGCGGGTTTGCTTGCGGATTCGATCTCGATCTTTGTTTGTTCGCATACCGCCTCCTTATGGGATTAGACCTGACAGGTTTCTGAAAACCTGTCAGGTCTGCCAGCACTATAGCGCAATCGCCCTAATTCTATCATGGTGCCGTCACTCTGGCAAATCGCAAGAGCGATTTCCCGAACCAGGGGAACATCTCCGCCTTGACACCAGGCTGAACTGCAATATAATCTCAACCGTATTTCAGGAGGTTGTGATGATCACTCTTATTTCGGCAGCAGATTTTCACCGTAAAGCAGGTGCCCTGCTGGCGCGTATCCGCTACCAGGGCGAACGCTTCATCATCAAGCGGCGAGGCCAACCCGTGGCTGTGCTCTTGGGGATCGAAGAGTACCAGCGTCTGGAAACGCTGGCAGCCCGTCAGCGAACCGAAGAACGAGCCTCCCACTTTGCCGCCTTCGAATCCGCGCTGGAGAAAGCGCCCGCACCGGAAGCAGACCCGGCCGAACTGAGCGACGAGACGATCCAGGCTGAGGTGGACGCCGTCCGCGAGGTCCGCCATGCCCAGAGCCGTCGTTGACACCAGTCTGTTGGTGCGCATGGTGACGGGCACGCCAGGCGCTTCCCCCTTATACCGCCTGTGGCGAGCAGGGCACTTTGATCTACTGATCTCCCCCCACTTGTTGGATGAACTGGCGGAAGTATTGGAGCGACCCCATCTACAACGTTATCTGCGACCTGGCGCGGCCCACACTTTCCTGACCTTGCTCCGTGCTGAGGCGACAGTTATCGCTCCCGCTCTTCACATCAATTTGTGTCGTGACCCCAAAGACGATGCACTGCTGGAAGTTGCTGCCAGCGGCCAGGCAGATTATCTCGTCTCAGGTGACCAAGACCTGACTGATGACTCGCATCTGAAGAGAACGATGAAGGCCGAATATGGCGTCAACGTCGTCACGTCATCCGAGTTGTTGGCTGCCCTTGAAGAGCGGAGCACTACCCGCTGACTCCTCGAGACTACGGATACACCCGCTTCAGCATGCGCGGGAAGGGGATTGTCTCGCGCAGGTGGTCCAGGCCACAGATCCAGGTCACGGTGCGCTCGACGCCCAGCCCGAAGCCGGAGTGTGGGGCTGAACCGTATCGCCGCAGGTCAATGTACCACTCGAACGCTTCGCGCGGCAGGCCCCACTCTTTGAGCCGCTCGAGCAGCAGGTCGAGGTCGGAGATGCGCTCCGAGCCACCGATGATCTCCCCATACCCTTCCGGGGCCAGGAGGTCGGCGCTTTTGGAGACCTCGGGGCGGCCCGGCCAGGGCTCCATGTAGAAGGCCTTGGCGCGCGTCGGGTAGCCGTAGACGAAGACGGGTTTCTCGAAGCGTTTGGTCAGCTCCGTCTCGTGCGGCGAGCCCAGGTCGCTTCCCCACTCGATCCGCAACTGCTCCTTGAGCTCCTCGTCCTCCACCTGCTCCCGAATCTCCGCCAGCATCTCCAGTGCCCGGTCGTAGGAGATGCGCGGGAAAGGTGGCACTACCTTCTCCAGGTGGCTCGTGTCCCGCCCCAGGAGCGCCAATTCCTGCGCCCGCTCGCGCAGGCAGGTCTGGACGATGGTGGAGACGAATTGCTCGCCGATCTCCATCATAAGATCGAGGTCGCAGAAAGTGGCCTCCGGCTCGACCATCCAGAACTCGGTCAGGTGGCGGCGGGTCTTGGACTTTTCGGCGCGGAAGGTGGGGCCGAAGCAGTACACGCGGCCGAAGGCGTAGATGTCCGCCTCGTTGTAGAGTTGCCCCGACTGGGCCAGATAGGCCTTTTCGCCAAAGTAGTCGGTCTCGAACAGGGTGGTCGTGCCCTCGCAGGCGGCCGGGGTGAGGATGGGCGTGTCCATGTTGACAAAGCCGTGGCCGTCGAGCCAATCGCGGATGGCGCGGACGACGGCGGCGCGCACGCGCAGGATGGCCCACTGGCGCTGCGAGCGGATCCACAGGTGGCGGTTGTCCATCAGAAACTCGACGCCGTGCTCTTTGGGCTGAATGGGATAGTCCTGGGCCACCTGGAGCGCGAGCAGGTCGGTGACGCCCACTTCGTAGCCGCCGGGGAGACCGGGGGCGCGGGGATCCTGGCGGACGGTGCCGCTGACGACGAGCGACGATTCCTGGGTCAGGCTGCGGGCAGCCTCAAACACTTCTGGACTGACGTCCTTGCCGAAGACGACGCACTGGACGAAGCCGGTGCCGTCGCGCACCTGGAGAAACTGGAGCTTCCCCTTGTCGGTGCGGTTGTAGAGCCAGCCGTGGAGCGTGACGAGCTCTCCCACGTGCTGGGCGATGTCCTGGATGCGGATTGGTTCAGGCATGGCGGATTCTCTCCCTCATGGTGCTTGGGGGGAGATTGTACCTGCAAATCGGCAAATCGGCAAATCGGCAAATCGGCGAGTCGGCGAGTCAGCGAATCAGCGAATCGCGAATGGCGAATGGCGAAGCGCGGAGGGGTCAGGGGGAGCGGGGGATGAGGCCGAGTTCGTAGCCAACGGCGACGGCAGCGGCCCGGTTGGGGACGTTGAGTTTGCCCAGGATGTTGCCGACGTGGTTCTTGGCGGTGCTTTCGGCGATGCCCAGTTTCTTGGCGATTTCTCTGTCCGTCTTGCCCCCAGCCAGCAACGCCAGGACCTCGCGCTCGCGCTCGGTGAGTTCCTCAACCGGAGGGGTAGGAGACGGGGTCGGGGGCGGCGCGAGTGGAGGCGAGGGCGGCAAGGCGTAGACGCTGCGGATCTCTTCGATCAACTGCCGCTTGGGAACCTCCTTGGTCAAGGCAGCCAGCGCACCTGCATTTCTGGCCGGCTCAATGAGGTGTGGATAGATCGTAATGGCAATGATTTTCGTCTCTGGCACTTCCCTGGCAAGCCGCCTGATCGCCTCAATGCCCGCTCGCTCGTCGTCGAACCACATGAGGTCCAGGATCAGGATGTCGGGGCACAATTCGCGCACTTTCCGAATGGTCTCGTGCAGTGTAGCGCCCTCGCCCACGATCTCCATATCCGCCTCTGCCGCCAGGATACGCGCCAGTCCTTCGCGGGCAATGTCGGTATCGTCTGCGATCACGATTCTCATGGTTCCCTCCATATCCTCTTCTCCTCTATCTCTAAACTGGTTTTCTCTGTAGCAGAGTAATAGCCGCACAAATTGTCGTGCCCTGTCCAGGCACCGAGTCAATGGTGAGCCCGCCGCCTATATCGTGCAGTATATCGCGGAGCCGGCGCAGGCCCCACTTGTGCGGGAGAGCCAGCACCGCATCCACGTCAAACCCCACGCCATTGTCCCTCACACAGAGTCTGACCTGCCCCTCGGCTCGCTCCAACTGTACTTCGATCTTCACGTTCGGATCGTCAACCACACCGCAGTGCTTGACCGCGTTGATCATCGCTTCTTGCCCGACCCGGTAGAGTATCCCCTCGACGTCCGTCGGCAAGCGCTCCTCGAAATCGCCGTGTACCACGATGTGTCCGTGCCCGATCAACTCTGCCCGGCTCTTCAACGCAACCAACAGCCCCTTCTGCTCCAGAGTGGGATCCCGCAGGTCCTCGAGCATGTAGCGCAAGTCGGTATAGGCACGGGTGAGCGCAGCCTGCAGTCTCGTCATGGCAACGGACGCTGCTGCGAGATCATTGCGTTCTATCTCGTCGGAGAGAATCTCCGCTTCCCATCGCACTCCAGTGGCGAGTATGTTCATTGCTTCGTGAAGGTCAGTCTCTAGCCGCTTTCTCTCCGCCCGAACGGCGTCCTGGCGAGCTTTCTCCAGGCCTCTGACTCGCTCGATCTCGGCCACGGCATTGGTCGCCAGTGTCTCAAGCAACACCTGATCGAACTCCGAGAAGCCATCCCGGCTCTCTGCATCCCGCGCAACCAGGACGACCGCGAGGCATCCGTCAGGCGCACACATAGGCACAGCCAGGATACTATGATCACGCTGCGGGTCGAAATCCCAACCCAACTTTGTCCAAATCTCCTCACGCCAAGATGGATGTCGCAGAATCTCATCTCCTACCAGCCGGATTGGCTGGCGCGTCTCCGCCACATGCGCAACCAGCCCACATCCGGGACCGATGTTGATCGTGGTGCCAATAGCAGAACCACCACAACGTGTTGGTACCACTGTAGCAACGAGCTTCAATGCGCCTCTATTCTCATCAGTGACGAGGAACAAGGCGCAATCACGTGCCGACAGAAACCTACGGCCAGCTTCAACGATGAACTCATACAGTCCGTCCAGGTTGTTATGTTGAGCCAGGCTGCTCGTTACAGTGGAAAAGCAATCCCACAACCGGGTTTCCTGGCGTTTCCTATCCGTGATGTCCATAAAGACAGCCAATACACCCGTGAACAGACCTTCCTCAACAAGGGGCTTGGCACTGACGATGACGGGCACGCGCCGGCCCTCTCTGGTCAACAGCACCGTCTCGTACCGGCTGGCGATGCCAAAGGGCCGCTTGGCAGTCTCCCTTTCGATCTTCGGCACCTCCTCAGGAGCTGCGATGACTGTGGAGCGCTGGCCTATCAATTCCTCATAGGCATAGCCCAGCAGTTCCGCTGTCATGCGGTTGACAAAGGTAATGTGCGCACTTGCATCCTCGAGGAGGATACCTTCCTCCATGCTCTGCACGATGTTTTCGTTGAATGTCCGCAGCCTGCTGGTTTCCTCGTACAGCCGTGCATTCTCAATCGCGATAGCCGCGGCCGCAGCCAGCGGCTCGATCAACGTCAGATCTGTTGATTTGAAGCGACCGACTTCTGTGTCCACAACCTGGAGCACGCCGATCACGTCCTGCTTGACCCGCATGGGGACGCTGAGGATGGACCGCAACACCAGTCCAGTCCGCTCGTCCACCCCTGTGAAATGGCGCTCGTCGGCCTGTGCATCCGGCACGACGATGCTCTCACCGTGGCGAGCCACCCACCCGGCAATCCCTTCTCCTGATGCCAGCCGCCAGCCGCGCACCGTCTCCATTTGTGGACCAGTGGCTTGCCAGCAAACCAGTTCACCTGTTTCAGAATCAATTAGCCAGATCGAAGAGGCGACCACATTCAACAGACGGCGCACTTCTTCCAGCACGGCGACAAGCACCTGGTCCAGATCGAGAATGGAGCCGAATGCCTGACCGGCACGGTTGAGCAGTTCCAGTTCGCGGTTGCGCTGCCGCAATGCCTCTTCAGCTCGCTTGCGCTCAGCCAATTCTTGCTGGAGCGCTTCGTACAGGCGGGAGTTCTGGATGGCTGTAGCGGCTACGCTGGCCAGAATCTCCAGAGCCTGAACAGTGTCAAGGGAAGGAAGCCGCCGGTCGCCAGGGTCATCTACGGAGATGTAACCCAACAGTTGACGCTCCTGGGTCTGGATTGGCACGATCAACATATCCTCAGAGTGCCACTCGCCCAACTTACGCTCGCCCAGGTCAGGAGCAAACGTGTATTGATCAAGGCCAAGTATCTCAGGACAGTGGTCATGCCTGATGAAATAGGATCGGCTGATACGGAACTCGTCTCGAAGCAAAAGCGCAACTATGCCAAGCGGAATACGTATAGCTTCTAACTTGCGCTTGCCCTCTGGAGGTACCCCTGCCATCGCCCTCACCACGATCTCACCATTTGCTTCATCTACCAGATTCACAACGGCCATCTGGAAGCCACTACAGCGACACGTCTCTGCAGCGATAGTTTCCAATAACGTATCAAGCGGCTGATTCAGGCCAAATGCACGGCCGGCCTCCAGGATGTCCGAGATTTGTTGCCTGCGCCGTGTGTGAGTACCATAGAGTTCGGCATTAGCGAGGGCCGTGGCTCCTTGTGCAGCGAGCATGGTAAGGAAACGCTCGTCCCGCTCGTCGAATGCTTCCCTTCTGCCACTATGGACACTGATGGCACCTATGTTCTTATCACCTACGTACATGGGCGCGACGAGAAGCGACTTGAACGAGGTAAAAGACGGGCGCAGTTGAACGAATCGGCTATCCTCATTCACATCGGGTACATTAAGCGTCCGGCGGTCCTGAATGGCGTGGCCAGCAATCCCTACCCCAACCTTCATCGGCGTCCGCCCCAAGGTAGTGAGGACCAGATGAGAAGATCCCAACGGTACAAGTATCTGGCTGTCCTCGCTCTCCAGGAGATGAACGACCGCCGCATCCGACGCTGGAACCCCGGCCTTGGCCGCGTCGGCAAGCAGTTGGGCCAACTCTTTCCGGTCAAAGACTTGTATCAGTGCAGTAGCCGCCCCTAAAAGTGCACTCTCTTCGCGGAGCCGGGGGAAAAAGCGCACAAAGAGGTAGAGCACGACGGTCAGCAACCCCAGGATGACATCCTGGCCCACCATCGCTGCCAGGTCCAGTGACGCTACCCCGCCTTGAGCAAAAGTCACCAATAATATAGCAGCACAGACTTCCAGGTAGATCACCAGGGTCGGAATGGGACGGCCGAAATACCCCAGCGTGGCGAGTATCGGCATGGCAAAGAAGAACCACAGATAATTCGAAGCGGTTGACGGCGCCACTAACGCCAGGACCGTAATCATGGCCAGGTTGAAGTGAATGCGAAACAGACGAAAGAACGCGGCGTCGTACAACCGCCTGGCGGCCTTACCCAGAATCTCGAGAGCAAACAAGTAGAGCGTGTAGCAAGCGAGCCACGAGAGCACAATTGATCCTGCTGGCGTTGCTCTGGCCGGGAGCCAAACCACTGCAAACACAAAGCCTGAGAGGAGGAAACCCCAGTTGCGCACAATCAGGCGCACGACCGGGTGGATCCGGCGGTCAGCCTCCCCCTTCTCACCTACCAGTGTCTCCAGGGCTCTGTTTGCACCTACAGGACTTGCTTCGCTCATCATCGTCCTCCCTCCCCGACGTACATTGTACATCATTTCGCGATGCCTGTCATCAGTGAGAACGCTTCATTTCAAACCCCTCGAACGTACATAGATCCGCCAGATATGTAGGGAAAACGGTGGACATCGCAATCTGGACAACAAAAGTATTACCAGAGAGAATCATATTCCTTATTCAAAATGACCCTTTCGCCTGATGACAAAGAGGCTCAGCATGGAGTAGAATATGATCGAAATACGACGAGGCAACCGCGATGCTCTGGTATACAGAACGCGCAGAGGGGGTGAACGACATGATCAAGGGTCTGGGGACAGCGTTCATCGGGCCGATCCTCGTATTGGCCATTCTGGGCACTCTCCTGGGAGCCTCACTTGGCGACACCGAGTTATTCAACCCGGCCACCAGTGCGACCCAGGCAAAGATTATGGATGCCCAGTCGCAACTGGCAATCGCACAACGCCAGGCTGAGATCGTTGCTGAACAGGAGGCAGCCAAACTCGAACTCGAGCATCAAGCTGCAATCAACGCCGAGGAACAGTCACTTCTGCAACGCGGACACGAACTGGCACTACAACAGCAGCAACAGGCCTTTGACCGGGGAATGGCCTGGATGGAAATACAACAGCCCATACTCCTGGGAGTGGGGGTGGGCGCGATCCTCGTCGTCACCATCGCCGTGGCCTACTATCTCTACGCCTGTGGGCAGGCCAGGCTGTTACAGGCACAACGCGCCGAAAGGTATCACCAGGCGGCATCGCCCGAGAGAGGCCAGTCCATCCGGCCACCTGTCGGCGTCGTGCCGGGGAAGCCAACAGCACCACAGGACAGACGGGCGATACCCTTATACCAGGACCAGCCGGGCGGGAATGGACGGGGGCCACGTGTCCATTCATACGTTCAAAGATGAATTGATGACCTGTTCCCAATCCGGCATGGGGACGGCCGCAGCCTGCACCTGGGCAATCAACATTCACTACCAGGCAAGGCACGACGGCGCAGGGGGACACTTCTCCCACATCCCGGCGGAACCGGTTTCTGCGATGCTGGATATAGCCAAGTCAGTGTGAAATCCTGCCGAGAGATGAAAGGGCACTGCGCAGCGGGGCCGGCACCAGCGGCGCCAGCATCTCCCGCTCCTCGGGCGTGAGCGCGCGGAGGAGGATCAGGACGATGGGGTAGACGGCCAGGGCGGCCAGGAGCGCCAGCGGGCGGCTGTAGAGGGCCACCGCCCAGGCCGTCGCCCCCATCGCCAGCCCGGCCAGCGCCACCCGGCCCAGCAGCCGCCCCCACCCCAGCGGCCCGATCTGGCGACGCAGGTCGGCGTAGAACAAGAATACGAGCAACAACTCCCCGGCCACCAGGATCCACGCGGAGGCGACGTAGCTGAACGTGCGCACGAAGAGCAGGTTGGCCACGACGGTGAAGAGCACGCGCGCAGCGGAAGCCAGAAGCACGTAACGCTGGCGGTTGAGCGCGATGAGCACGTAATTCGTCAGGCTGTTGATCCAACCGCAGACGATGGACCAGATCAGCAGTTGCAGGGCTACCGCGCCGTGGGGCAGGAACTTGCCACCGCTGAGCAGCCCCACCAGTGTCGTCGCCAATAGTGTGACGAGTACAGCCACCGGCAGCGTGATCATCGTCAGCAGTTTGACGGACAGGCGATAGGAGCGCTGTAGCCCAGCGCGGTCCTGGGCGGCCTGGCGCGACATGACCGGGAAGACAGCCAGCGTGAAGAATTGCGGAACGATGTTGAGCGCGTCCACCCACTTGCGCGCGGCGTCGTACCAACCCAGCGCAGCGTCGCCCTGAAAGTTCTGGAGGAGCAGGGCATTGACGCCGGGGAAGAGCGCCTGCAGAAGCAGCGAGGCCATCAGCGGCCAGCTTTCAACCAGCATCGCGCGCTGCAAAGTCCACACGGCCCGCACCCGCGCGCGCGGAAGTCCAGGCCAGATCAGTCGCCGCGCCAGTATGGCCAGGAACGCCAGCGTTGCCACGTTCGTCAGGATGGAGGCGCCCGCCAGCCCCACGATCCCCATCCCGCTCACCAGCACCAACACCCCCAGTGTAACTCTGACGATGGTGGTCGCGGTCTGGATGGCGGCAGGGTACTCGTGTTTCTCGCAGGCGCGGAAGAGCGCCGACAGGCCATTGGCGACGCTCCCCGGCAGCAGGCCCACGTAGAGCAGCACGACCGCCCACACCGTCTCGGCCGCCAGCGGCTCGCCCAACGCCTGCCGCCCGGCCAGGAAGCCGGCCAGCACCGGCGTCACCGCCAGGAAGAGCAACAGGCGCAAGGCCGTCGTGTTGACAAATACCTGCCGCGCCCGGGCTCGATCACGGGCTGCCTCGCGCATCAAGACCATGTCCAGGCCGAAGTTGGTGACGATGTCGAACCAACCAAAGATGACCGTGGCGGCGGCATAGCGGCCGTTCCCCACCGGCCCCAGGATGCGGGCCATCAGCGCGGCGAAGGCCATGTCTATGATGGCCCGGTTGAACAGGTTGAGGACGATGGGGGCAATAGAGTTCTTGGCCACCCGGCGGACGGCGCTGGCATCGTCCTCTTCGCGGTAGAAGAAGCGCCACAGGTAGAAGCCGGTCAGGAAGAGCACGACCATGCCGGCGATGAAGGTGATGAAGGCGCCGATCTTGACGCTATCGGGGCTGTACTTGAAGCGCACCGTCCAGGCGCCGGACGACAACAGCACGCCGCGGAAGTTGCCGTCCACACGATAGAGCGTGACTTCCTGCTCGTCCTCTTCACCGGCCCCCTGCGGCCGCACGAACGCCTTCCAGCCGGGAAAGTAGGAGTCGGCCAGCACGAGCCAACTGGGCTCGGCAATCGCCGCGTCTACGACCACCTGGTTGATCGTGTGACTGGATACCGGTTGCTGGATGCTGGTTGCGGGTTGCGGGCCACCGATTGCCGACCATTCGCCCCCTACTCCCTGCTCCCTGCTCCCTACTCCCTGTTCCCTGATCCCTGATCCCTGATCACCACCACTATCCACGATCACGTACTGATGCACGTCATATTTCTGGACGGCGGCGGAAAAGTTGTCAGTTTGCACGGTCGCCGAGAGTGGGAGGGTGAAGGCGCGCGGCATTGCGCCCAGGTTCTCGTACACGCGCACCGCCGCGTCCTGGTAGACCAACCGGTATTTGGCAGGATTGGGGATCTCTACCTCGGTGATGACGTATTTGACGTTGAGCAAATCGGTGAGCGGGCTGTCCAGGCTCGACCATTGTCTGAAAGAGGCGATGCGGTTGTACTGGAGCTCGTCCTGCGCCTCGATGAGGCCCAGGTAGTCGGCGTACTGGCGGGAGAAGAGGGAATCGTACCCGGCCACCGCCTGCAGGTCATAGAACATCCCCACGTTGGGGTTCATAGTCTTGGTGGTGCCGGGCGGCGTGAAGGTGGCGTAGCGCCAGAGCGAGGTATCTTGCCGCAGGAACTCGACCACCGGCGGGACGTAATTCAGCAGCGCCGGGTCCACGGCCGGGTGGAAGCCTGCGCCGAAAGTGAGAAAGTCCAGCACGAGCAGTCCCACTGCCAGGAACTCCCACACCGGCCGGCGGACCTCACCCCACCCCCCCCGGCCCCCCCTCCCCTCTCCCCTCAGGAGAGAAGGGAGAGGGGGCAGGGTGATCGGGCAGCGGCTCACGCGCAGGACGATGCCGGTTCCCGCCAACAACAGCCCGAAGATCGCAATCCACCTGAACTCGTACGAGTAGAACGCGCGATGGTCAGGGAAGGCATCAGGGGCCTTGGCCAGCGACTGGAACGCCTGCGCTACCAGCGGTTCAATCTGCGCGAAGAAGGCCCGGCTGAGGAGCAGACTGGCCAACGTGGCCAACCCACCCCAAAAGGCCAGACTGGCGAGCAGGGTTACGAGAGAAGGAGAGGAGTTGAGTAGGAGAATGGAGAATGGAGAATGGCGAATGGCGAATGGCTTCCCACTTCTCGTCTCCTTGTCTCCTTGTCTCCTTGTCCCCTTGTCCCCTTGTCTCCTTGTCTCCTTGTCCCCTTGTCCCCTTGTCTCCTTGTCCCTCTCTCTCCCCTGCTCCCCTGCTTCCCTGCTCCTCCGCACTGCTTCGACGCCAAACCCGGCCAGGATGGCGACGGAGAGCGTGAGGGGAAAGATCCAGCGGAAAGGTGAGTGGGATTGCTTGAGCAACGGCAGCGCGTATACGAGCGCGTACAGCGGCGTGCCAAAGATGCAACCCAGCGAGAAAATGCTGAGCAGCGTAAAGAACGGCATATGGGGATGACGCAACCAACCCACGAATGGCGAATGGCGAATGGCGAATGGCGAATGGCGATCTGCGATTTGCAATTTGCAATTTGCAATTTGCTGATTCGCAGACAGAACCGCGATGAACGCCAGGAACAACGGCAACAGCCCCAGATATGCCCCACCTTCGACATAGTTCTTGATGCCCCAGTCAATGTACTGCCCGTCGGAGAAGGTCAGCGCGGGAGCCCAGCGCCAGGCAAAAAGGTCAAAGTAGCCGTGATGGGCCGGGTTGCCGAAAAAGTTCGGCACGCCAAAGGCAATCAGCCTGCGCCAGGGATAGGCCCAGCCCAGGACCTGTTGGAGGCTGGCGGCTGCTTCGCCGCCGCGGAAACTCGTGGCCACTACCTCAACCAGCGGCACGAACTGCACCGCCCCCAGGGCCAACCCCAGCGCCAGCATCAACACCAGCCAAAGCACAGGGCGCAAGGTTCCCCTTACCCTGCCCTTTTTTCCCCCATTCACTCCTCTACTCACCGCTGCGGAAAGGAGCCGCCATCCCGCATACACCCCCGTCACCAGCAGGGCAAAATACATGTTCTCCCCATGCCCCGCCAACACCAGGCAACCCAGACCCAATGCGCCCAGGAGCGCCCAGGGCAGCGTCGCCGGCCGCCGGCCGAGCGCCGGGCGCTGCTGCACGACCAACTCGATCATCGCCAGGATGAACGGCAGCCACGAGGCGCCCGCAATGACCATCGGGTGGACGACCGACACGACCATGAAGCCGCTGAACTGGAAAGTGATGCCGGCGACCAGCCCGCCCAGGCGGCGGATTGCCAGCACGCGGGCGAAGAGGTACGTAAAGAGGCCGGCCAGGCCCAATTGCAGCCAGGCGAAAACTCCATACGCCCGCCACAGCGGGAGAACGTAGAAGACCAGGCTCAGGGGATAGAGCGCCGAGTGTTGCCCATTGGCCAGAAAAGGGTGACCGGCGAAGACGAAGGGGTCCCAGAGCGGCAGTTCCCGGTTGCGAAGCGCCTCGACGAGGAAATGCTTCCAGGCGTAATTCTCCAGGATCAGGTCAGCCAGCAGGTGGTTGTGGGGGTATGAGATTCCGAATGCGGCGGCGGCGGCCCGGTAAGGCTCGAACGAGAAGAGGACGTCGGCTGGCAACAGTGTCTTCGACCCCAGCGCCACCGGCGCAAACAGCAGAAGGGGCAACAGGAGCAGCAGAATGAGAATGCCCAGGTCAGGTAATAACTTGCGGATCATACGACCAATCGGTCAGCCGGCCGCAGGTGGCGGTGGCGAAAGCGCACCTCTAACACCCGTAACGCCGCCTCGACCTTGACCGGCATCGTCATCTTGGAATGGCCCACACGCCGGTCCTCGAAGTAGATGGGAATTTCGAACACGCGGTAGCCCAGGCGCTCGGCCACGTAGGCCATCTCGACCTGGAAGACGTAGCCCTGCGAACGGACGCGGCTCAGGTCAACGCCCTGCAGCGTCTCGCGCCGCCAACACTTGAAGCCCGCAGTGACGTCTCTCACTTTGCAGCCCAGGAGCAAGCGCGTGTAGACACTGTTGGCCCACCGGGAGAGCAGCCAGCGTCCCCAGCCCCAACGTTCGTCGGTCTTGCCGCCATGGACGTAGCGCGAGCCCACGACCACGTCGTAATCCCGTATGTGCTCCAGAAATTGGGGGATATAAGCGGGGGAGTGGGAAAAGTCGCAATCCATCTGGACGACGAAAGCGGCGCCGTGCTCCAGCGCCCAGCGGAAGCCGTCTACATAAGCACGTCCCAGGCCGCGCGGGCCTGTGCGATGGCGCACGTGCAACCGGCTCGGATACTGAGCAGCCAGCTCGTCGGCGATGCGGCCGGTGCCGTCGGGCGATGCATCGTCCACGATCAGGACATCGAGGCCGGGCAAGCCCAGACCCAACAGCGCTGCGGCCATCGGGCCGACGTTTTCGGCTTCATTGTAGGTAGGAATGACGACAGTCAGTTTTATCGGGGATTCCCCGGCTGAAGCCGGGCCTCCTGTCCATTGTGTGCCGGGCGCCAGTCTGCACGCCGGGCGTCTATGGATTTGCTTCCTGGCTGAAGCCGGGCCTCCTGTCCATTGTGTGCCGG
>Ga0172364_10001800_pt1 | contig 16764 bp, 14 predicted proteins | sample LakKivSesite10cm_FD_114545 | JGI IMG/M metagenome (GOLD analysis project Ga0172364, IMG submission 114545) | Sediment microbial communities from Lake Kivu, Rwanda - Sediment site 10cm | ecosystem: Environmental > Aquatic > Freshwater > Lake > Sediment | place: Rwanda: Western Province, Lake... | reverse complement strand
GTGAGCGCCACCACGTCCTCCACCAGCACGAACTCGTCCGCGGCGTGGGCGTTGCCGCCGCGCGGCCCGAGCGTGAGGGCGGGCGTGGGGCTGTGCAGGTTGAACACGTACGTGTCACAGGCAAACAGGCCGCCTGCCAGCCGATATTCCTGCCCGCTGGCCTGGTAGGCCCTTTCCAGGACGCCAAAGAAAGGATGGGCCGGCTCCATGCAACTGCCGGGCAGGTAGCGAAAACATGGCCTGAACTCGGGATATTGGCCATCAAAGTCAGGATCGCGGGCCAGGTACTCGTTGATAAACCCGATCAGGTTCTGCGTGTGCGTGGCCTCGTCTGTGCCGGGGTATTCCTCCACCCACAAGATGAGGGTACACTCGGGCGGGATACCGGAGGCATCGGCGAAGGTATCGCCGCCGCCGCCGATCTGCCTGGTGTAGGCCGGCAAGGTGGGGTTAGACTCGTAGAAACGGGGCGGCTGGAGGCGGGCGTTGCGCCCGGCGTCGAAGGCGCGCACCGCTTCGATCACCCGCGCCAGCTTGTAGACCGGGTTCGAGAGCCTCTCCCCGGCGAACGCCATCCCCGCCTGGCCGCGCACGATGATCCGCCATTGCCCGCCCCCGCGGTGGCACGGAGCGACGCGCATGTTGGTAGGCTCCGAGTTGATGGCGATGTCCGCGTTGTACCCGCGCAGGCGAGCGGCGAGCACGCCGTGAGAGCCGCCGTATTCCTCGTCCACCACACTTTCGAGGAGCACGTCACCGCGCAACTGCACGCCCAGCGCGCGCAGGCACTTGACGGCGTATAGCCCCACCGCGATGCCCCACTTGGTGTCCCAACTGCCGCGCCCGTAGAGCCGCCCGTCCTTGATGGCGCCGCTAAAAGGCTCAGCCTCTCGCCAGGGTAGCGGGTTGCGCGAGACGGTGTCCACGTGAGTGGAGAGCAGGATGGAGCGCCCTCCACCGCTCCCTCTGAAGACGCCCACCACGTCCGGGCGGTTCTCGAACGTGCGCGGCAGGCCGTCCCAGGTACCGCAAAAGAGCGGGTGCTCCCGCAGGCCCGCCACTTGATCCGGCGTGAAGACGTCAACGGCGGCCCCGGCCTCCCGGTACGCCGCCTCGACGATGCGCTGGCAGGCCAGCTCGCCGCCCGGCTGGGGCGGCAGGACTTCGGAAGGGGTCTGGACCAGCCGGCTGAGGAAGCCCAACAGCTCGTCCTGGTGGTCAGTCACCCAGCCGTCAATCGTGTGCTCAATCGCCACTGTAGACAGGCTTTCTTTCCCGCATGGCCTGCATGACCTCGACGGACTGGCGGGCCGAGCGAAAGTCGTCCGCTGGCTGGCGGCCAGCGCGCACGGCGTCGAAGAAGGCCGCGTCTTCGGCATAAAAGCCGCTCAGGATCGTGTCGTCCTGGCTGCCGCAGAACTGCGCGCCGTCCAGGTCCAGGACCAACTGTCCTTTCTCGAAATGCCGCAGGCTGCCACCGCTGTGGCCGGTCTCTGACCGAGCCTCCGGCCCGTTGTTCAGGCTCAGAAACCAGGTGTGGTCCACGGCGTGGACCGCGACACGTTCGACGCTGACGCCCGTGACCGGGCAAATACTGAGGCGGGCCGTGACGCCGGAGGTGAAGACACCATCCAGGAAAAAGTTGGCGACGTCTGTCCCCAGGTCGGGGAACGCCTGGTACTGGAAACGGACGTGCTGGTAGTCGCAGCCGAGCAAGAAGCGTGCCGTGTCCACGGCGTGGATGGCGGTGGTGGTAAAGTCGTAGCGGGTACGCCCAATCCTGAGAAAATCGAGGTGCACGTGAGACACAGCCCGCCCCTCCAGCAAGCGCTTCAATTCCACGACCAGCGGCGCGTGGCGGCGATTGAAAGCCACCTGGTGAAGCACGCCGTGGGTTTCGGCAGTGGCGGCCAACCGCTCTACCTCTTCGACGGTCAGCCCCGGTGGTTTCTCGGCCAGCAGCGGGTAGCCCCTTTCGAGAATGTGGCACCCCATCTCGCAGGTCAGCCTCTCGGGCACGTTCAGACAGACCGCGTTGGGTTTTTCCGCGTCCAACAGGGCCAGGTAATCCGTGTAGGCGCGGGCAAACCCGCAGCGGGCACGGAGCTCTTCCGCCCTGGCGCCGTCCACGTCGCAGCACGCCGCCAGTTCTACGTCCGCATGCTGGGCCGCGTAGCGGACGTAGGCGGGGCCGTGGCTGGCCCCCGTGATATATCCACATCCGATGACGGCGATCTTGAAACTCACCGGTACCCCGCGTGCGGGCGTTATCCCTTGACAGCGCCGAGCTGCATGCCGGAGACAAAGTAACGCTGGAGGAACGGATACACGATGACGATCGGCAGAATGGCAAAGAAAACCATCGCCGCTTCTGCCCCGTGCGGCGAGACGTTCGGGAATATCCCGGAAAAGCGAAACGCTGCGTACTCCGTGGCGAGTTGCTGGGTGCTCAGCATGGAATACAGGTAACTCTGCAGCGGCCACAACTTGACGTCGCGCAGGTACACGATCCCGTCGAACCAGGCGTTCCAATGGCGCACGATGGTAAAGAGCGAGATCGTCGCCAGCACCGGTTTCGATAGCGGCACCATCACCTTGAAGAGGATGTTCAGGTGGTTGGCTCCATCCAGCATGGCCGACTCGACCAGCTCGTAGGAGATGCCCCGGAAAAAGTTGACCACCAGGATCACGTTGAACGTGAGCAGCAGGATCGGCAGGATCAGCACGGCAAAGTTGTCAATCAGCCCCAGGTTCAGGTAACTCAGATACCTGGGGATCAGGCCAATGTCAAACAGGTTCGCCAGGATCATCACGGTCATAAAGGTCCGCCGTCCAGGCATGTGAACGCGCTCCATCGCAAAGGGGTAGGCGGTCAAGACCGTCATCAGCAGGGTGCAGGGCACGGCGACCACTACCCGCAGGACTGCCATCAGGAGAGAACGGAGAAAAGGGTCCTTGGTCGCGACGGCTCTATAGTTGTCCAGGTTAAAACCGGTGGGCCACAAGCCCACCCGGTTGGCCATCACTTCGGGGCGGGCACTCAACGAAATGGCTAATTCGTGGATGAAAGGCAACACGCACGATGCCAGGATCAGCCCCAGGACGACGTAAATGAAGACGTCCACCACCAGGTATTTGACGCTGCGCTCTCGTATCATAGCACTCCCCCGCTGGCCTCGTTTAGAACATGCGGTAACCGCTCAATTTGCCGGAGACCCAGTTCGCGGTCATGATCGCTACAAAGCCCACCACCGCCTTGACCACTCCGACTACCGTGGCGATCTCGAACTTGAAATTGACCAGGCCCATGCGGTAGACGTAGGTATCCAGGATGTCGCCGGTCGAATAGACGGCCGGGTTGTACAGGACCAGCACCTGTTCGAAACCGGCGTCCAGGATGCCGCCCATGCCGATGGCGACCATGAAGACGAAGACAGGCAGCACGCCGGGCAGGACGATGCGCCACAGACGCGCGCCGCGCCCCGCCCCATCCACGGCCGCCGCCTCCAGAAGCTCGGGGTTGATCTGCGTCAGGGCCGCCAGGTAGACCACCGCGCTCCAGCCAAACTCCTTCCAAACGTCCGAAAAGACCAGCGTGTACGGGAATACCCTCTTGTCGGCCAGGAATCTCACGGCCGGAAGTCCCACCGAGGCAAACAGGCCGTTGACCGCTCCAGTCGCCCCCAGCAAGGAGAGCGCCATGGTGCCGACGATGACCCAGGAGAAAAAGTGCGGGAACGTGGTCACGACCTGTGCAAATCGGCGGTAGAGAGGAAAGCGCACCTCGTACAGGAGCAGGGCAAAACTGAGCCCCGCCACCTCCTCTAACGTGATCTTGCCCAGCGCGATCACCACCGTGTTCCGGACCAGGTTGATCGTCTCAGGGCGGCGGAAAACCTCTTGAAAGTTCTTCCAACCGACCCATGCGGAATCGCCCAAGCCCTTGACAGGGTTGTAATCCACAAAGGCGATCCCGATCCCCCACAAGGGGTACACGCGGAAGAGAATCAAGGCTGCCGCAGCCGGCAAGAGCAAGAGATACAGCAGCCAGTGTCGCGGCCCTGCCTTCCCGGAAGAGGATGGGAGTGTGGGAGGATGAGAGGGGGATGTCTGCGCGGGCCGGGCCTCCGGCAAGGCAGGGGTAGATTGTCGTTCTACAAGTTCTTGTGCCATCTCCTTGTGCCCCTGGTTGAAGAAGCAGAGCCCTGCTGTGGCCAGTTCCCTGCTGTAGCCAGTCCCCTGCTGTGGCCGGTCTCCGACCGGGCCACCAGCGGGCTCGGTCAGAGACCGGCCCGAGCGAGTGGGTCTCCTCTGCTGTGGCCGGTCTCTGACCAAGCCACCGGCGGGTGAGGTGAGTTCAGGCCAGACGCCTGAACCCACCTCGCCTTGCTATTTGCTATTTGCAATTTGCCATTTGCAATTTGCGATTCGCTATTCGCTATTTGCTATCTGCGCCCTACAGGTTCGCCGCGGCCCAGGCATTGACTTCCTGGGTGTACGTGTCGCCGCCGCGGTCCTTCCATTCCTGGACGAAGGTCTCAAAGTCGCCCAGCGGACGGGCACCGGTGATGAACTCGAGCATGGCAGTGCTTTCCAGGTCGAGCAGGTCGGATTTGACGGCCGTGATTGCCTCCGTGTCTGCGCCCAGGAAACCGTTCGGGATGACCTCGGCGAGCGTCTCGAAGGCATAGTTGTAGTAGACCATGTCGTCCACTTTCGCCTTCAGGCTGAGGATGAACTTTTGCGCCATGTTGAGTTCGCTCTCGTCCTTCTCCAGCCATGTGGCCATGTCCCTGAATATCTCGCCCTGCCAGTCGGGGTACGTGCCGCCGCGATAGCCCCACAGCAGGTCCTGCTGGTACAGCCACTCGCCGTCGGGCATCAGGCCGAGCACCATCTGGCAGTTCTCGTCGAGGTCCCACTCGTAGCCCCTGGCAAAACTGGCGCCCATGAAGGCTGCGCCGTACTGCTGGTACTCTTCCCAGTTGACGTGCATCTCAGTGCGCCAGTTCAGGTGCTTGATCATGGCCTCGATCTTTTCCGGCTCCAGCCCGGCGCGGAATACCATGGCGTTGCCCTTCAGCTCGGTTCCGGCGCGGCCGCTGCGGCCGGCCGGGCCGGCCGGGTTCGCGATCACCGACACTTTCGCCTCGGGGAAGGCCGCATACAGGTCAGGCAGCAGCCCGTGGCCAATCCACCACGGCGCGTAAAAGATCGCCGTCTGCCCGGCCATGACCGCATCGCCGGCCATGGACTCGTCCATGTTCACAAAGTCCGGGTTGATCAGCCCCTCCTGATACCACTGGGTCAGCACGGTCAGCGCGTCCTTGATGCCGGGTTCGATGCTGCCGTAGCGCAGCGTGCCGTCGCCGCCCTTCAGCCACCAGGTCGGGATTGAGCCGAACGCGCCGAAGATCGGGTCCATGGCCATCTGCCAGGTGACCATCGCCATGCATGCGCCGATGGGGAACTCGCACAGGCCGGCCTCTTTGATCGCCCTGGCCGCCGCCGTCACGTCGTCCACGGTGGCCGGCGCAGCCAGGCCGACGGCATCCAGCCAGTCCTGGCGGACGAAGGCCAGGCTGTCGCTCCCGACGCCATCCTCCAGGTAGGCCACGCCGAAGATGCGCCCGTCGCGCTTCACGCCGTTCCAGATGGAAGAATCGGGGTAGCCCTTCCTGTCCTTGACCAGGTCGGAGGCCGTCGCTTCGAAGATGTCGGTGATGTCTTCGACGGCGCCGATGTCAATGAACTGCCCCAGCCTGGGGTTGCCAACCCGGAACGCGTCCGGCAGCGTGCCGGCGGCCAGGTCGTTGTTCAACCGCTGGTAGTACTCGCCACCGGGAGCCTCCCAGGCGGCCACGTACACCAGCCCCAACTGCTCGACGACCAGGTTGTAGTCCGGGTTGTTGGTGGCGGATTCGCCCTCAACCGGGAAGTTCAAGCCGGCCCGGAACGGCACTTTGATCTCGATGGGCGGGTCGTACTTTTCGAACGGGGGATAGGTGGGCAACCAGTCCACCACGCACCCCTGGGCGTCGGGCGTCGGCCCTACCGCAGGAGGGGGTGCGACGGTCGCCGCCGGCGCCGACGTAGCGGCCGGTGCGGCAGTTGGCGCCGCGGTCGCGGGCGGAGGCGTGGTGGGTGCCGGAGTCTGGGGGGCGCAGCCTGCCAGGACCGCCGCCCCAGACACGACTCCCGCCATCTTGAGAAAATCTCGGCGGGAGACTTGCTTGGGGAGATGTGTGTTTGACATGCTTTCTTCTCCTTCTATAGACTACTTGGGGGCCATGGGCCCCTGGGCCAGTAACAGGCAGCGAAACTTGATTGTAAATGAGCGTGGGTGCCTATATTATATATCATATATGATATTCTGTCAAGGTCATCTTATCACAATCGCTCATCTGTGCCAGGGTTTTCAGTCACGTTCGGACGACATCACCCGCAGATAGTAATCCCTGGACTGCCGGTTGTGCCGCACCGCCAGGTCAACCAACTCTTTCCCCTGGCGTTGCCTGAGCAACTTGAGCATGTCGTGGTGTTCAGCCTGGGCTATCAAAATGTTAGGGAGGATCTCCTTGAGATAATACCGGCGGACACGTCCCCAACAGTCAAGTGTCCGCCCGGTAAAGTTCGACAGCAACTCCATGTTCGTGATCTCGGCTACCCGGTAGTGAAATTCGCTGTTCAGATCGGACCAGCGGTCAACCTCTCCGTTTTGACAGGCCTGTTCCATCTGCTCCACCAACCGCTCCAATGCGGCCAGGTCGCTCTCTTGTGCCTTCTCGGCTGCAAACTCGAGCGCGATGCCTTCCAGCACCCCCAGGATGGCAAAGATCTCGGCCACCGTGTCAATCGAGATTTCTGAGACGACCGCGCCAGCGTGGGGCACGATCTTGACCAGCCCCTCGGCCTGCAGCCGCTGCAAGGCAGAGCGGATCGGGATCGTGCTGGTCTCGAATACAGCCGTCAGGCGGTCAATCACCAGTTTCTCACCTGGCAACACCTTGCACTGCAGGATCGCAGTCCGCAGCGAGTCGTAGACGTATTCCTCTTTCGTCCGAAAAGGCCTTCCAGGCGCTATTCCCTCCATCATAAGGCTCCCTCCACTCCTTGCGCAGGTCCATACCAGACGCTGCTGCCAAAGGTCGTTACGTACAGCATGCCCGCGTTGTAAGGGTCGAGGATCGGCTGCTTGGCCCACTTGAAGTCGTACCCTCCCAGCCGTTTCCAGTGCATACCAAAATCGTCCGAGCGGTAGATCGAACCCTCGAAATTGGTGAGGAACACCGTCGCGGGGTTGGCGCGGTCAACGGCCACACCATACACGTGAGACGATTCGTCAAAGACGTTCGTCCAACTCTGGCCGCCGTCCTCCGTCCTGTACAGGCCGCCGCAATGTTCGGCGTCGTCCACGACTTTCGGCCAGCACGCCAGGTACAAGCGTGCGGGCCGTGACGGGTCGAAGGCCAGGTCGTTCGGAAAGTTCGCTCCCTCAGGCAGCGGGACAGGCTCCCAGTGCTCAGCACCGTCAGTGGAGCGATACACCGCTCCATCGAGCACCTGGCCGTTCTCCAAACCGCGGCAAACCAGCAGGTAGAGCACGCCATCCGGCAACAGGACGACCCTCCACGCATTCAGGCGGCCCGTGAGGCCCTCGTTTTTGGCCCGCCAGGTGTGCCCGTCGTCGGTGGACTTGAACACGCCCTTCCCCACCGCGGCAACGTATAGCGTCCTTCCTCCGACGGGTGAACGTGGGTCGAGGACGACGTCGGTGGGCACACATTGCGCGGGCATGCCGGCATTCGATCGCTGCCACGACGCCAGGCCGCGGTATGCCCGCGCGTCGTCGGTTTTACATACTCCTCCCTCGTAGCGGTGGAACTGGCCGCTGCGGAACATCTTGGGGCGCGGCATGTCGTGGCACGTGGACCAGACCGACCAGGCCCGCCCTTTCACGGCCGGGTCGAAAGCGATGGCGTAGCACGTGTTCGACCAGGCCTGCGGCACGCCGCTGAGCGCGTGGCTCCAACTTCTCCCACCGTTGAACGAATGGAACACCCCGACGTCGGTACAGGCGAGCACCATGTGGTCTTTATCGAAGGGATCGAAGTAGACATAGTAGACGTTCGTCACGTCCAGGCCTCTGGTGGACACCGAGCCGTCCGGGTACACGTCGCAGTAGCACTGCTCCCAGGTGAGGCCGCCATTGACCGTACGATAGGTGGTGCCCCAGTCGGTCGCATAGCACACGGCGGGGTTTTCGGGGCTCACGCCCAGGCTGAAGGGCGCGCCGCCCCACTCGGTGAAATAGTCCTTTTCCACCCAGCCCAGCACCCGGTTCTCGGGATTGGTCCGGCCTATCCGCAGGGCCCACTGCCACGAGTTCCCCCTGTCCTCGCTCTTCAAGATGCCAAAGGTCTCCGCCTCAGAGCCTGTCGTCGGTTCGGCAGCGGCCAGGTACACCACGCTGGCGTCGGCAGGGCAGGTGGCGATACAGGTAAAGCGGCGGGTTTGGGTGGGCCGGAGGTCGGCGTCCAGCCCCGTCGCCAACGCTTCCCACGTGTCTCCAAGGTCGGCGGACCTATACACGCCGGGGACGAACACGCCGTTTTCCCACGCGGCGGAGGTGGTGATGTAGAGCACCGGCTTTCCGGTCGCCGGGTCGAGGCCACAGGCCAGGTCGAACACCCCGGCGTCCGAGGGTACAGGCAGACGCTCCACGCCAAAATCCGCCAGGGTGAGCCGATAGAGCCCGGCGTCGGTAAGCACGAGCAGCGTGCGGTTCTCGGCGGGCGAGGTTGGGTCTACGGTTGACTTGATGAACCTTTCGCCTTCCAGTTGACACCGTTCGGCCCAACTCTCGCCGTAGTCGGAAGACGAGAACACCTTGAGCGTCCCGCAGTTGACGCCGATCACGATGCGCCTCGAATCGCCCGGGTCTACGCCGACCGCCTCCACCCTGCCGCCCGGCCAATTGTCGGTCGAAACGTAGGAATGGTCGGCGTGGTCGCCCACCGTCTTTTCCTGAACCACCGCAGCCGGGTTGGGAAACACCAGGCGCCACGTGTCGCCCGCGTCCTCCGACCGATACAGCCCGGTGGCCCCGGCATACACCGTGTTTGGATCGGACGGATCGAACACAAAGGCCCTGACCCACACCTTGAGATTGAACTGCCGCCAGGTCTTGCCGCCATCGTGGGTGACGTACGAACCGGTCATGTCGCAGGCGACCAGCGCCGTGTCTGGATCGCCTGGCCTGATCGTGGGGATGTACTGGGCGCCGCCCCCGCCGGGGCCGATGATGCGCCAGCCATCCTTGCCAACACCCCTTTCCATCGCATAGGGCATGTCGGCGTACGAAACACCCGCGTGCTCCATCTCTGCTCCTCCGCTTGCTGGCGTGAGAGTTGGCACCGTGGGCGGAACCGTCGCGGGCGGCTCGGTCGCCAGTCGTCCACAGGCCACCAAAGAAGCGCAGGCCGCTCCTCCGCCCAACCTGATGAAATCCCGCCGGGAAAGTTTGCCACGACCCGGCCTGCCCACGTGTTTGCCGCTTGACGGCGGGTTACACATCATATATAATATATTATATACGATGGCAAGCAGATGTCAAGTGGCAGAGGTGCGGGTGATGAAAGAGGCCGACCTGGACGCCGCCGACACCCTGCGCTCCCTGGCCGGTTGGAACCAGACGCGGCGGGACTGGCTGCGCCTGCTGGCGCTCCAACCGGGGGGCTGTTTCGTGGCGGAACACGGGGGCCAGGTCGTCGGCACGGTGACCACCACCCACTATGGCGGGCGGCTGGCCTGGATCGGCATGCTGCTGGTGCACCCCGCGCAGCGCGGCCGGGGCACCGGCCGGGCACTCATGCGGCGTGCCCTGGATTACCTGCGCGCGGAGGGGAGCGCCTGCATCGGCCTGGACGCGACCCCCGCCGGGGAACCGCTCTACCTCAGCCTGGGCTTCCGGCCCGCCTGGAGGCTGGCCCGCTGGGAGGCCGACGCGCTGAAACGGGCGCTGCCGCGGCCGTCACACGCCGGCGTACAGCCAATACAAGAGGCCCACTGGGAGGCGATCGTTGACCTGGATGCAGGCGCTTTCGGCGCACCACGCCCCCGCCTGCTGCGCGCTCTGGCGCAGCAGAGCCAGGCGGCGCACGTCGCGACAGACGAGTCCGGGCAGGTACGCGGGTTTGGCATGCGCCGCGAGGGAGCGAGCGCCCATTACCTGGGACCGGTCGTCGCCGAGGATCCCGAATATGCGGTGGCCCTGATCGCTGCGCTGCTTCGAGGGCTGGCCGGCCAGCCGGTCTATTGGGACGTTCCCGAATCGAACGATGTGGTCGCCAGGCTAGCCGAGGCGTACGGCTTCACCCGCCAGCGCAGCCTGACCCGCATGGTTGTGGGCCTGTGCCCTCAAAATCAACCTGAGTGGCAGTTCGCGATCACGGACCTCTCGACAGGATAAGGGCAATGCTGCCTATGAATATGACAGCGAATAAGAAGGATTGAACGAATCAGCACTTGATCCTCCTGGTGTGGGACGAGATTCGATCAATCCTACAGATTCGTTGTCATACGAGGTCTGGTGGAGGTTGCGCTTGTGTGGACCGACTTGCCCGAACTGATCGAGACCGAGGAACAACTGGACGAAATCCTGACCCGCCCCAGCCCGGCCCTGGTTGACTTTGTGCGCGCCCTGCCTGGGCCGCTCGTCGTGCTCGGCGCAGGCGGCAAGATGGGGCCGAGCCTGGCTGTCCTGGCCAGGCGGGCCGCCACGGCGGCCGGCAGCAGCCTGGAAGTGATCGCCGTCAGCCGCTTCAGCGACGGCCGCGCGCGCACCTGGCTGGAGGCCCGGGGCGTAAAGACCATCTCCTGCGACCTGCTCGACGAGGCCGCGCTCGCGCGCCTGCCCGATGCGCCGCACGTCGTCTACCTGGTTGGCGTCAAGTTCGGCACCGCCCAACACCCTGCCCGCACCTGGGCCGTCAACGCGCTGGTGCCGGCGTACGTAGCCCGGCGCTACCGGGGTTCTCGCATGGCGGCCCTGTCTACCGGCAACGTCTATCCGCTCACCCCGGTGCAGGGAGGCGGCTCGCGCGAGACGGACCCGCTCACGCCGCTAGGCGAGTACGCCAACGCCTGCGTGGCCCGTGAGCGCATCCTGGAGTATTTCTCGGAGCAGTTCCACACGCCGGTGACCCTGCTGCGCCTGTACTATGCGCTCGACCTGCGCTATGGCGTGCTGGTGGACGTCGCCACGCGCGTCCATCGGGGCGAGCCTGTGGACGTGGCGATGGGCTACCTGAACTGTATCTGGCAGGGAGACGCCAACGAGCTGATCTTGCGCGCCTTGGGCATGGCCGCCGTCCCTCCCAGGCCCCTCAACCTGGCCCGGCCGGAGATTGTCTCCGTGCGGGAGGTGGGCGGGCAACTCGGCCGCTTGATGGGCAGGCCGCTCCACGTCGTCGGGCAAGAGGCCCCCACCGCTTACCTGTGCAACACCGGCGAGCTGCAGCGCCTGCTCGGCACGCCCGCCACGCCGCTGGAGGTCGTGCTGCGCTGGACGGCCCATTGGATCGAGAGCGGCGGGCGCACGCTCGGTAAACCCACCCACTTCGAGGTCCGCGATGGGCAGTATTAGGCTCTGCCGTGAGTACCCCACCCCCCCCACCTGGGTCACAGCAGCCCTGCTCTCCGGCCTGGTCATCCCGGCCCACCCCCTGGCCCTCACTCCCCGGCGCACGCTGGACGAACACCGCCAGCGCGCGCTCACCCGTTACTACCACGCCGCCGGCGCCGGTGGCATCGCCGTCGGCGTCCACACCACCCAGTTTGAGATCCGCCAGCACGGCTTGTTCGAGCCGGTGCTCGAGCTGGCCATGGAGACCGTTGCCGCGTGTGACCGTGCCTCCGGCCGCCACACGGTGTGCATCGCCGGCATCTGCGGCCCCACCCCGCAGGCGCTGGCCGAGGCCCGCTTTGCCCGCCAGGCCGGCTACCACGCCGGGCTGCTCTCCCTGGGAGCGCTGCGCGGGGCCACGGAAGAAGAGCTGCTGGCACACTGCCAGGCCGTCGCCCGTGAGATGCCCCTCGTGGGCTTTTACCTCCAGCCGGCGGTCGGCGGGCGGGTGCTGCCGCTGACCTTCTGGCGGCGCTTCGTCGAGCTCCCCAACGTGCTCGCCATCAAGATCGCGCCTTTCAACCGCTACCAGACGCTGGACGTCGTGCGCGCCGTGGCCGAGGCCGGCCGCGCCGGCGAGATCGCGCTCTACACCGGCAACGATGACCACATCCTGCTCGACCTGCTCACCAGGATAGTCATCCCAACGGCAGGCTGGAAAGCCCGCCCCACGTCGGCAGGCTGGAAAGCCTGCCCTACATCGCTGCGCATCGTGGGGGGGCTGCTGGGGCAGTGGGCGGTGTGGACCCGGCGGGCGGTCGAGCTGCTGGAGGAGGTCAAGCGGTGGTGGACGCAGGAGACGCTGCCGGCTGAGATGCTGACGCGGGCCGTGCAGTTGACCGAGGCCAATGCGGCCATATTCGACGCCGCCCACGGCTACGCCGGCTGCATCCCCGGCCTCCACGAGGTGCTGCGCCGGCAGGGATTGCTCGAGTTCACCGGCACACTCGATCCGCAGGCGCGTCTCTCACCGGGCCAGGCCGAAGAGATCGAGCGCGTCGTCAGGGCTTACCCGTTCCTGGCGGACGACGAGTTTGTCAGAAATGGCTTGCACGACTGGCTCAGGTAGCGGCTCAATGCTGTCAGGGAGGGATTCATGACCGACGTTGACCACGCGACACGGCCCACGGGTATAGTCGCCTTCACGGCCGTCTGGCTCGGCCAGATCATCTCGGTGCTGGCGACCCACATGACGCGCTTCGCCCTCACCCTCTGGGTGTACGAGATGACCCGCAGCGCCACGGCGCTAGGGCTGACGTGGACGTTCTACCTGGCCCCCTACCTGATCGTTTCGCCCTTCGCGGGCGCCATGGTGGACCGCTACAACCGCAAGTTGATGATGATACTCAGCGACCTGGGGGCGGGGCTGGCCACGGTCACCCTGCTGGTGTTGCAGGCGCTGGGCGTGTTGCAGGTCTGGCACCTGTACGCGACCGCCGTCATCACGGGCAGTTTCCAGGCCTTCCAGTGGCCGGCCTACTCGGCCGCCATCACCCTCATGGTACCCAAGGAACAGTATGGACGCGCCAACGGCATGATGTCGCTGGTCGAATCCGGGCCAGGCGTGTTTGCGCCGCTCCTGGCGGGGGCGCTGTTGCCCCTGATTCGCCTGACCGGCATCATGCTGATAGACGTGGTGACCTTTGTCCTGGCCATCGGCGCCCTGCTCGTGGTGCGCGTTCCACAGCCTGCGGTGACGGAAGAAGGGCGCCAGGGGCAGGGGAACCTGCCGCGGGAGGCGGCCTATGGCTTCCAGTACATCTTCAAGCGGCCCAGCCTGTTGGGCCTGCAACTGGTGTTCCTGGGCGGGAACCTGATGGGCGGGCTGGGCTTTGTGGTCATGGCCCCCATGATCCTGGCGCGCACGGGCAACGACGAAAGGATATATGGCCTCGTACAATCGGTGGGCGCCCTGGGCGGGCTGGTGGGGGGCATTGCGATAAGCGCCTGGGGTGGCCCCAAACGCCGCGTGCACGGCGTGTTGATGGGCTGGACGCTATCCTGCCTGCTGGGGCAGGTGCTATTGGGTTACGGACGCGGCCTGTCGCTGTGGATACCGGCCGCCTTTCTGGCGAGCGTGTTCACGCCCCTCATCAACAGCTCGAACCAGGCCATCTGGCAGGCCAAGGTCGCCCCGGACGTGCAGGGGAGGGTGTTCACAGCGCGTGGCCTGATCGCCTGGATCACCCAGCCGCTCAGCCCCTTGATTGCCGGGCCGCTGGCCGACCTGGTGTTGGAACCCGCCATGCGGCAGGGTGGCGGCCTGACCGGTACCTTTGGCCGGCTGGTGGGCACCGGCCCGGGTGCCGGCATGGCGCTATGGTTGATGCTCACCGGTATCCTGGGCGCGCTGGTCGGGTTAAGCGGCTATGCCTTCCCCGTCGTGCGCAACGCCGAGGACATCCTGCCGGACCACCGGGCTGGCCTCAATGAACAATGGCCCAATGAACAATGAACAAATCGGCAGGTGTTCTCTCCTCCCACGCTCTACCGCCTCACCCCATCCTGACGCCCGTGCCACCCTCTTCCAGCGCCACCAGCCAGCCGCGCACCTGCTCCGCATTGAGAACGGGCGAGGTCTCTGGTGCAATTAGGAAACCAGGTTTTTCGGAAAAAACCTGGTTTCTTCTTTAAGACCGACAGCGAAGGAAACGTGAGCGAGTAACCGTTGACAAAGCCCTTCATCGCACAAACATCATCCCCAGCAGGACGAAGAGGGCGTTGGCGAGTAGCGCCAGGCCCGCAGCGGGCAGCGCCCCCAGCCCGAGGACCCTCCGCAAACCGATCGCTTCGACCCAGGCCTCCCACAACTGGAAAACACTGTGGCTGATGGCCATGACGGCCATCTGGAACGAGTTCGAAACGATCATGCTCCAGTCCCACAACCACACCACCGGCATAGGGACGAGCATGCCCATACCGACGATGTTCAGAACCTGATCCAAGTCGCTCTTCTGCGCAGCCAGGCGCAGGACGACGTGGACGACCCCGCTCATCAAGAGCCACACCGCCAGGCCGAACAGGGGCAGAAAGAAGACCTGGGCCGCGTAGTACCTCTCCGTCGGCAGAAAGGTCAGATAGGACGGTTCGAACGGCTTGCGGCCCAGCAGGAGCCCCAACCCCTCCCCTCCCTTCCCTCCCTTCCTTCCTTTCCCTCCCCTCCCCCGATCCGCCAATCCTGCGCATCCGTGTTCTCCCCCCCCCACACCCTACCGCCTCACCCCGTCCCGACGTCCGTGCCACCCTCTTCCAGCGCCGCCAGCCAGCCCCGCACCTGCTCCGCGTTGGGGTCCTCAATGGCCTCGAAGATGCGCAGCGCCTGCCTGCCCTCGATGCGCTTACTGGCGCTCAGCATCTTCCCGCTCACTCAAGGCAAACCCGTCCCAATCATTGCCCGCCCACACAAGAAAAAGGCCCCGGCTCATCAGGCCGGGGCAGTCGTTTCGTCGTAGGGCAGAAGGAAACTCGCGCAGGCGGGCAAGTTGGCTCAAGACTATGCTTCCGAAATAACAGTCAGTCCCGAAATCTCGGCAAAGTCATCGCGATTATGAGTGACCACCGGGCAGCCATGTCGCAAAGCTGTGGCAGCGACCCAGGCATCTTGAACCGAGATTGGTTTGCCCAGGCGCTGGCGTTCAACGCAAATTCTCGCCCATTGCTTACACAGTCCATGATCATAAGGCACAATGACATAACTGTGCAGGCGTTCCTCGAGTTGGGCTAGTCTCTGCTCTCCCCAGTTACGGATGTATGCCCACTGATATAGCTCGGCCACGGTCATAAACGAGGCGGCCAATGTCTTGCCCTGCAAATGCCGACGATATGCCTCAGCGCGCGTGTCGCCTTTGAACAGAAATGACACTACGTCAGTGTCAACGACGACCACCCCGTTCATACATTCACCTCTGCCAGACTCTGACGTCGCCACTCGCGAAAAGCCGCGATGAAATCATCTATTGGTTCATCCTCTGGCCAACCACCCAGCAAGGCGTCAAAATCATCAACCGGCCGGACATCTTGACGTTCAGCCAACACGTGCACACCGATGTCTTCCCAGAAATCCGGAACTGATGATGTGGCAGGAAGATCACGCTCCAAATCCGGCAGGACCTGGACTACCACCCGCAGCCTGTCACGAGGCGGCAGTTGGCGCAGGAGCTGCAGAACCCTATCAACGGCCACGGGAAGAGTACTCACGACACACCTCCGTTTGGGCAGAAAGCACAAGGCACTGTATACCCCATTCTATCCTGAATGGCGTGGCAGTGCAAGTCTGCCAGTCAACAGCCAACTGCCGTACCTCGGCCAGGTCGGCGCCAACCTCCACCTCACTGCCTCCCTCGGAGGGGGTGAACAGCAGCACCTCATCAGCCACACACCGCTCCAGCGCCGCCAGCGACAAGTCTTCAGGTGTCTGAATCTTTTGGGTGTGCTTCATTTCGGTGGTGCAAGCAGTGGCAGGGTGCTGTCAACCTGCAGCCGCAGCATTTCCTCGACCAGCGCGACCACGCGGTTGTGCCGGGCCACGTCCGCCGGATCGTCGAAGTTGATCCGGTGGATGGGGAGGCCCTCAATGTACTGCTTGTTAAGTGTTCAACCTCCTGGAAGAGCCCGTGCTGAGAGGCGTTTCTGCCCAGCGCCGCCTGTTCTACGGCGGCGCGGCCCACCACAGCGGGCCGCAACAATGGCCTCTTTGATGTTCTCCAACGCCTCGTCAATCGTGTCCCCCTGGCTGTGGCAACCGGACAGCGCAAGGCAGGAGATCACATAGCCTCCCGCCTCTTCATCAGGTTCAAGGATAACCTGGAAGTCGTAGGCTTTCATCGTACAAACGTCATCGCCAGCAGGACGAAGAGGGCGTTGGCGAGCAGCGCCAGGCCCGCAGCGGGCAGCGCCCCCAGTCCAAGGATTCTCCGCAAGCCGATCGCTTCGACCCAGGCCTCCCACAACTGGAAAACGGTGTGGCTGATGGCCATGACGGTCATCTGGAACGAGTTCGAAGCGATCATGCTCCAGTCCCACAGCCACACCACCGGCATAGGGACGAGCATGCCCATACCGACGATGTTCAGCACCTG
>Ga0172364_10001799_pt1 | contig 16766 bp, 16 predicted proteins | sample LakKivSesite10cm_FD_114545 | JGI IMG/M metagenome (GOLD analysis project Ga0172364, IMG submission 114545) | Sediment microbial communities from Lake Kivu, Rwanda - Sediment site 10cm | ecosystem: Environmental > Aquatic > Freshwater > Lake > Sediment | place: Rwanda: Western Province, Lake... | reverse complement strand
TATTCAAAGGGAAATAAATAAGGCAACTCGACGTCTCCAGTCGTGATGTAAGTACGGGAAGGGACGATGGAATATGCCGTCTGGTAAGAAAAACGAAGGCCTGTTGAGCGACTATCGGATTCTGGACCTGACTGACCACAAGGGGCTCTACTGTGGAAAGGTCCTCGCCGACCTCGGCGCAGACGTAATCAAGATAGAGCCGCCGGGCGGAGAGTCTTCGAGAAACATCGGTCCCTTCTACAGAGATATCCCTGACCCTGAGAAGAGCATTTACTGGTGGGCCTACAATACCAGCAAAAGGGGTATAACCCTGAACATCGAGGCCGCAGATGGAAAGGAGATATTACGGAGGCTGGTGAAGACCGCCGATGCCGTGGTGGAGTCGTTCACACCGGGGTACCTGGAGGGGCTGGGGTTAGGATATGCTGCACTCTGCAAATTGAATCCTGACATTATTATGACCTCCATCTCTCCCTTCGGTCAGACAGGCCCCTACAAAGACTGGAAAGCTGACGACCTCGTAGGCTGGTCGCTGGCCGGACAGGCATACGTCACGGGAGACGACGACTGTCCTCCGTGCCAGGTCAGCTTCCCCCATGGTTATCTTGTCACAGGCTGCCATGCTGCCTCGGCGACGCTGGCAGCGCTCTACTACCGGGAGACCTCCGGAGAGGGACAGCACATTGATGTCTCCATGCAGGAATCCGTCCTGTGGACAACACTTTTGTTGGTACAGTTCTGGGACATGATGAAAATTAATCTGTTCCGGGCCGGTTCCAGGCGCTCGATGGGCACAGCCTTGTTCAGACTTGCCTTTCCCTGCAAAGACGGACATGTAGGCTTTCTCATAGCAGGGGGGCAGTTGGCTTCTATCTCAATGCCGCCGCTGATAAAGTGGATGGCTGAGGAGGGCATGCTGGGTGCCTTCGAGGATAAAAAGGATTGGGAGGCGAAGGAGTGGGCGGAGAAGGTAGATGCCTGGGCACTGACACAAGAAACGGTGGACGCCTGGGAAGAAAGTTTGATTAGATTCTTTGCCAACAAGACGAAGGCCGAGATTTACGAGAAGGCGCGAGAGAAAGGCATGATTATATACCCTGTGAGCACCACCAAAGACCTTGCCGAGAACGCCCAGCTTAAGGCGAGGGATTTTTATGTGCAGGTAGAGCATCCGGAGCTGGGTGAAGCCGTTACGTATGTCGGTGCTCCCTACAAAATCGCAGAGGCTCCCTGTAGGATATCGAGACGTGCCCCACTCATCGGGGAACATAACCGGGAGATTTATCAGGAAGAGTTAGGTTTATCTAAAGAGAACATGCGTATCTTCGAAGAGACCGGAGTCATTTGAATTATCTGGGTTGCATGATGAAGAGTAAGCAGGTAGCGAAAAAGCGCATATTCGAAGGGGTCAAGATCGCCGACTTCACCTGGCTTGGAGTCGGCCCTATTGCCATGAAATTCATGGCTAACATGGGCGCAACCGTAATCCATATCGAGTCCGGTACCAGACCCGACATCTGCAGAGTATCTGCCCCTTACAAGGACTGGAAGCCGGGTATAAACCGCAGCGCTTTCTTCGCTGTCTATAACGACAGCAAGTATGGCATAACCCTTAACCTGAGGATGCCCCAGGCACAGAAGGTCGCCAGGCGGATAATCAATGAATGGGCGGACGTAGTTGCCGATGCTCATCTACCGGGAATTATGGAGAAGTTCGGCCTGGACTACGAAACTCTGAGAAAGGATAAGCCGGAACTTATTCATGTCGCCACTGCGCTGCAGGGTAAGACAGGCCCTTACAGTGCGATGCCGGGGCACGGAATGGTGGGGGTATCGCTGGGCGGCATCACTGAAATTACGGGATGGCCTGATAGAGAACCTACAGTGCCTTTCGGAGCCCTGACCGATTTCCTCACTTTCCCGCACATGGTGGCCGCTCTCATTGCGGCGCTTATATACCGAAAGAAAACAGGCAGGGGACAGTACATAGAGCTTTCCCAACTGGAATGCACCGCCCAGTTTCTGGCACCGCCGATTATGGATTACATGATAAACGGGCGGATTCTGGAACGCATGGGCAATCGGTCTGCCAGCTCCGTACCGCACGGCATCTATCGCTGTAAGGGAGAAGGCGAGAGGTGGTGCGCCATAGGTGTGAGCACCGATGAGGAATGGCTCAGCTTCTGTGATGTTATCGATAATCCAGAGTGGAGCAAAGAACCCAGGTTTACGACATTTGCCGGGCGAAAGGAAAATGAAGACGAGCTAAACGCGTTCGTGGAGGAATGGACGGTAAACTACCCGCCTGAGGAAGTGATGAGGCGGATGCAAGCGGCGGGAGTGGCAGCGGGCGTAGTAGAGAGCGGCGAAGACCTCGTGGCAGACCCCCAGTTGAACCACCGGGGCACCCTTGCAATACTCGAACATCCCGAGATAGGGCCACACATCTACCATTCGCCGCCCTATCGTTTCTCGAAGACACCACACGAGCTTACTATGCCAGCCCCTTGTTTAGGGCAGCACAACGAATATGTTTTGAAAGAAATCCTGGGCATGTCTGACGATGAGGTCTCAGATTTGCTCATAGCAGGTGCTCTGGAATAAACCTGATTAACGCCGGGATAGGGTAAAAGATGGCTAAACTTAGAGAAGCGGTGGTAGTGGATTTCGTGCGGACGCCCTTCGGCCGGGCAAGCAGGAAAAAGCCGGGTTTTTTTGCCGATGTTCGCTCCGATGACCTGGGAATAATCGTAGTCCAGGCACTAATGAAGCGAACCCAGGTTGATCCGGCTTCGGTGAATGACATCATCATCGGCACGCCGACTCAGATTGGGGAGCAGGCTAATGTTGCCAGAGATATCTCCCTAGCAGCCGGTTTTCCTTTCGAAGTCTCGGGCATAAGTGTCGATAGGGCCTGCTGCTCCAGTATGGCGGGCGCGCAATTTGCTGCGATGGCTATTCAATCAGGCCAGGCAGATGTGATTATCTCGGGAGGTCTGGAGAGCCTGTCCCATTTCCCTAATCCCGTAATAACTCCCGATGCAGATTTAGAGAAGCTTGCCAGGGAATACAGCGCGCGCTGGCAGGCGAATCCCAGGATATTCGATAGGATTGACCCCACTGCCATCATGGGCCTGGGCTTAAGTGCCGAGCATGTTGCTGACAAATTCGGTATCTCCAGAGAGGAACTCGACCAGTGGTCGTTGAGGAGCAACTTGAGAGCTGCCGCAGCCCAGAGGGAGGGGAAATTCAGGAATGAGATGGTCCCCGTGCACGTCAGGCTGCCCGATGGGACAGAGGCGGTGTTAGACCACGACCAGTGTGTCAGGGCTGACTCCACTATCGAGAAGATACGCTGCCTAACGCCGGTCTACAAGCCTGAGGGCAAGATAAACGCTGCAAGCTGCTCCAAAGAGGTCGACGGAGCTGCCGCCGCAATGTTCATGTCCCAAGAGAAAGCAAAAGAGCTGGGATTAAAGCCCATGGTTACTATAAGGTCAATGGCCTGGTCGGGGATCGACCCCCTGATTGCGCCATACGGCGCTTGCCTGGTATCTAAGAGGGCTTTGGAGAGGGCAGGCCTCTCGGCAGGCGATATAGACCTCTGGGAGACCAACGAAGCCTTTGCGGTAGTCCCTCTGGTGTTGATAAAAGAATTGGGCATTGACCCGGAGAAAGTGAATGTCAACGGCGGCGCGTGCTGCATCGGCCACCCTGTAGGAGCCAGCGGAGTATGGCTGCTGGGGACGATGGCTCATGAGATGAACCGACGCCGCTCCAGATACGGCCTGGCTTCTATACCGGGAGGAGCGGGGCAGGCGACGGCGATACTGGTGGAAAGAGAGAGATACTGGAAAGGTCGCTCTGCTTTTCAGGAACAACTGGAAATAGCTACACTCTAAAATAAGCTGAGAGGAGTCGAGATGGACTTCCGATTTACTCCACAAGAAGAGGCGTTAAAAAAAGAGTTTAACGATTTCTTCCAGGCAGAGATGAAGTATGCTCCCCCGGAGTGGGGAACATCTATGGAGGCTATATTTGGTCTGGATGCCTGCTGGGCATTCCACAGGAAACTGGCCACGAAGCTGGCGGCGAAGGGCTGGCTCTCCCGCCCCTGGCCTAGGGAGTACGGCGGGCAGGACGCCTCACTCATAGAGCAGTTCTTATTCAGCGAGGTCATGGGCTACCATAGAGGCGCAGGGGTCGATCACTGGGGCATAATGCTTCTGGCTCCTACTCTCCTCGTCAGCGCAAGCGAAGAGCAGAAAAAGGAGCATCTTCCTCCTATAGCGCGAGCCGAGCTATTCTGGACTCAACTGTGGAGCGAGCCCGGCTCCGGCTCCGATTTGGCTTCCCTGACCACCCGCGCTGTAAGGAATGGAGATGATTATATCGTCAACGGGCAGAAGATATGGAGCAGCGGCGCTCATCGCGCTGACTGGGGTTTCCTGCTGGCCCGGACGAACCCCAATGAGAAGAGAAGCCGGGGATTATCCTTCTTTCTGGTTGATATGAAGACACCGGGCATTACAATCAAGCCTATCCTGAGCATGGATGGCTTCCACCTGTTCAACGAAGTCTTTCTCGACGATGTTCGCGTCCCGGCGCGCAACATGGTAGGTGAGGAGAATCAGGGCTGGATAGCTTCACAGATGACAGCGAACTTCGAGCGTTCCATGATTGCTCTCTTTTCCTATTTGAAGCGCGAGTTGGAGGAATTGACGGAGTTTTGCCGGGAGACGAAACGTGATGGCAAGCCATTGTCTGAAAACATACTGGTCAGGCACAGGTTAGCTCAGATGGCAATCGAAATCGATATAGGCCGCACCTTCTCCTATTCTGTGCTCTGGAACCAGATCAAGGGCGGCCTGGTAATGGCAGCGCCTATGGCCGCCGGGGCAAAAATCCTCGCCACTGAGATGGTGCAGCGATTCACCTTCAGCGCCTGCCAGATCGTAGGACTCCATGCACAGGTAAAAGAGTCGAGATGGGCGCCCCTGAAGGGCCGGTACGAAAAGGAATATCAGCAATGCCTGGGCCTCAGCATAGCCGGGGGCACCTCTGAGATTATGAGAAACCTCATCTGCGCCATGGGGCTGGGTCTGCCCCGAAGCTGGTAGATTAGAACACGCAAAGGTCCGGAGAGCCATAAATGGAGTGGAAAACAAGAGTAACCGAGCTATTGGGCTGCAGGTATCCCATTATTGAGGCTGCCTTCGGCGGATTCGGCAGAGCAGCTCTGGCAGCCCCTGTATCCGAGGCCGGGGGATTCGGCATCATCGAAGCCACTGCGCTGGGCACTCCCGAGAAGCTGCGCAAGGATATATGCAAAGCCAGGTCGATGACCGACAAACCTTTTGGCGTGAACCTGTCTCTAATAGGGCATCCCCGAATCGATGAATTGCGAGATGTTGCCATAGAGGAACGGGTATCAGCTATATTCACATCGGCTTACAAAGCCGAAGAGCACGGTAAGCACATTAAGGAGGCGGGCATACCCTGGATTCATAAAGTGGGTACTATAAAGCACGCCCTGGCCGCGGAGCGTCACGGCGCGGATGCCCTGGTTGTGGTGGGTATCGAAGGCGAGGGCGAGAAGGCTGCCAATCATTTGACCACTATGACTACGGTCAGCATGGCAACGAAGATGTTCAAGATACCGATTATCGCAGCCGGCGGCATCGGAGACGGCCGGACCTTCCTGGCAGCGCTGGCGATGGGTGCGGAGGCGGTATATATGGGCACTGCTTTCATGGCAACGAAAGAGTGCCCCATCGCAGAACGGCACAAGCTGGCGCTGGTGAACGCCAACCCCTATGACCCCGAGGTGAGAGACAGGGTGTTTGCACCGCCGCCGCCAGGGCTGGAGGAACTGACCAGGAAACAGGAAGTCTATAAACTGGTGGGCGATGCGAAGCCGCATTCAACTTCCCGCCCCATGCCTGTTATGGGCGGCTCTATGGCGGTGGGAGCAATCACCGGAGTCGTTACCGTAAAAGAATTGATAGACAGCATCATCCGGGAAGCCGAGGAGCTTCTGGTAGGTGATGCTCCTCTCGGACGAATATTAGCAGCAAAAGGCTAGCCATTGGACAGAAGGAGGCACAGATGCCTTACAAAATGGTTATCGTTAACAGGCAGGATGGTATCGGGACAATTACCCTGAACCGCCCCGATAAACGCAATGCCTTCAATATGGAGATGATGGGCGAGATGGATATGGCATTGGAAGAATTAGCCAAGGACAAGGAAGTGAAGGCGATTATCCTGACAGGTTACGACAAAGTTTTCTCCGCCGGACTCGACTTTAACTGGGCAGCAACGATGGATACTGAGAATCTGCCGTCTATAGCCAGCACGGTTAGAGGGCGCGCTGTTGCTTACAGCGAGAGGAGCCTCCTGACCCTTGTGCTAAAGATGCAGAGTATGCCCAAGCCGGTGATAGCTGCGATAAACGGCATCACACTGGGCGGTGCCTTCGTTCTGGCTGTAGCCTGCGACCTCAAAATTGCCTCGGAGAATGCCCAACTCGGTATGATTCAGGTGAAACGGGGGCTCATTCCTGACGGCGGTGGAACATATCTTCTGCCTCGCGCCGTGGGACTGACCAAAGCCCTGGAACTGGCGCTTGTCGCCGACAGGATAGATGCACGGGAGGCAGAGAGGATTGGTCTCGTGAACAAGGTCGTGCCACACGATGAGTTGATGAACGCAGCCCGAGAAATGGCGATGAAGATAGCAAGAAACGCTCCTCTGGCGGTGGCAATGACCAAGGCAGCTATGTACAGAGGGCTCCACGAACCCGACCTGGCGGAGCACATGGACTACGAGGTCTACATAATGAACATACTCTTCGGCACAGAGGATTTCCAGGAAGGCATGAGTTCTCTTTTTGAGAAAAGGGAGCCGACATTCAAGGGCAAGTGAGGCAGTATAGAAGGAGGCAGGAATGAGGGTATTCACTGTGAACGCGGTCATTGCCAGGCCACCGGCTTATCTGCTCCGCACCTTCGCGGAGTACACGCACGTGGAGAAGCTGCACGGACACCGGAATGTCAAGGTAAAGCCTCTGTATGAGAAAGGGGACGTGAGTATATGCCTGTGGTCTATGAAGATACTCGGCTTTACCAGGTCATTCAGACAATTGCAGACCGTGTATCCCGAAGAGTTGAAGATGGTCAACGAGACAATTGATGGCTTCGGCAAGGGCACCGTTGAGACCGTTACCCTGAAGGAAGTGCCCGGAGGGTCGGAGATAGCGGAGACGGTGCATCTCAAGCTGCCTTTTTACTTTTTCTGGATGGAAGGGCCTGTCGAAAGCTTCACCAAAAAGCTTATCGCCGGATACTATGACGACCACATTAAGGATGAAGCGAGCAAGTGAAGCCCTGAAAGGAGTCCGAACCATGATCTTTCTGCAGGAAATCCATGAGGTCATCGGCGGCCAGATGGAGGACTTCTCCGAGGCCATGCGGGATAGATGGAAGCCGCTTATAGAGCAGGACGGACTTGCCAAAGTGCTCTGGTTCTGGGAACTTACCATGATGACCAATGTAAGCTATACAGCGGTCTCTATTACTGCTGTTCGAGATTGGCAGTCGTGGGGCACTCTGGTCAATCGCATGGTGAGCGACCGCAAATGGAAGAAATGGAATCGGGATGTGTGCCGCTATCGCTGGGAGGTTGTGTCGAAGCTGCTTCTGCCCAACCCGTTATCGCCGCTTCAGGAGGTGGACTTCGACTCCGTAGGAACCGCGCCCGATGACGGCACGCCTGCGCTGTATATACTTGATACAGGCTGGCCCTATCTGGGCAAGATGGAAGAGTACATCGAAGCTTTACATAAAGTATATCAGGCTCAGGTCGCAGCCATACAGCCTCCGGTTATCACGGTTGTGGCTGGCTGGCGCACTTGCCCGGGAAGCGGACCCTGGCATGAGGCAATTGTGCTCTCCAAGATTCATAATTGGGAGCTATTGTCGCTGATAATCCCCCACGGCGTGCCGCCGTCGCAGCCGGGGGACTGGATGATAGAAGGGCTGAAGTATCGCGACCGCTGGGAGAGCAAGCTCCTGCGTACCGAAAGCTGGTCTCCCATCAAATAAGTAACAGCGGACTAGAAGGGAAGGGCAGCAAATATGCTTTATCTGTATGAGACCACCTACCCGTTCGCGGGCATGATGGACGAGTATGTAAATGTCATGGGCACCGATTTGATACCTGGCCTGGCCCGCCATATGATGGTGCTGGGTGTCTTCAGGATCGCCTTCCGTCTTCGCGAGAGCTTCTTCCTGTCTGAACTCCCTGAAGGTGTAGATTCCCTTGAGGGCTTGTCTAATTTCGTTATCCATGAGCGCGACGGATTGACCTGGCACCGCGAGGGGTTCAGATACCGGGACGAGTGGTTCGACAGCCTGCTTGAAGGCCTTCCTTTCTCTCCCATAGCAGCAGATATAAAGAAACGGCAGAAGCGCGGCGATTTCACAGGTAACACGCTGTATTACCGCCTTATTTATAATGTCCTTCCCGGAAAGACAGATGAATTTCTCAAGGATTTTGAGAAGGAACTGCTGCCTATGGAGGAAAAACGGGGAATCAAGCTGGCTGGCTGCTACCGCTGGTTCGGTGCTTGCGGTGAGTCAGGCGAGATTATCAGCCTGTGGGCAGTGAAAGACTGGGCGCACTGGGGCAAGATACAGGAGACCCAGCTCAAAGATACGAAATACCGGCGATGGATGGAGAAGGTATCAGGATTGTGCGCGGAGTGGAGCTATAAGTTCGTGATCCCTGCGCCTTACTCCCTGCTTCACTAATCTGGAGGGTAAACATGCTTTATCTATATGACAGCATAATGATTGTTCCCCGGCTTCAGGAGGAATTCTGGAAGGTGATGGGCACCGATTATCTGCCCGAGGCGGAGCAGAATGGGCTGCGCCTGGTCGGGATGTTCATGATAGGCATCCATTACAACGAGAACCTGGCGCTCTGGGAGCTGGACGATTGGGCAACTCTTGACCGCATACAGCAGCTTCACGATAAACATCCCTGGATGAAGGCCTGGCAGAGAGAAGCTGTTGACTACGTTACCGACTCAACAGGCAAGGTGTTGCAGCCTGCGCCTTTCTCGCCTACGTTGGCCAAGCTCAAAAAGGGCGACTACAAGTCCACTATTTACCTGCACACAGTAGCGCGGGTTTCCCCCGGCCAAGAAGATGAGTACATGAAGGCTGTAGGGAAGGAGCTTGTGCCCATGGCTAAGACCTGGGGCATGAAGCTGGTAGGCTGCTACAAGGCTGTAGCGGGCACAGCTTCCAGCGGTGAGGTCATCAACATCTGGACGGCGGGAAATGTACACGGAGAGTGGGTTAAGATACGCGAGGCCTCTTTGAATGACCCGGCCTATAAGAAGTGGGAGGCCAGTGCCGGGAAATGGCGTGCCAAGGTCGTTTACAGATTTTTATACGGCCTGGTTCCTTATTCACCTCTGCGCACTCCGTTTTTACAGGAGGCGGCGATAGAGGAGGTGAGGACAGTAGCCATGCCCGAGGTGGAATGGAAATAGGTGGTGTAACCACATCAAATTGCAAATTCAAGAAGGAGGAAAGTAATGCCAGAAGAGCTGCCCGAAGAGCTAAAAGAGTCGATTGATGAGTATTATCTGGAGATGAGCCCGGAGATAAAGGACTTAATCCATAGCTGGCTGTATCGGATAGTCGATGCAGCCTACCAGGGGATTAGCGAGCTTCCTCCGGAGTACAGAGACCAAATGCTGATGAAGATGTCTAAGGCCTGCAGCGACCAGGCTAAGATGGTGCTTGACTGCAAACCGGGTATGAGTTGGGAGGCTTACAAGAAGCACATGGGAGCGCTGCAGCCCCCCTTCGGCCCCAGGAAGATTACGCAGATAGGCGACATCGTCCACTGGACGTATGTTCCACCCAAAGACAAGAAGGGCAGGCCGATTTGCCAGTGTCCCCTTGCCATGTTCGGGATGATGAAGGGCAGGCCGGAGCTTTGCGGCTGCTCGGCGAACAGCGTGAGAGCTTATATAGAGGAGTACACCGATAAGAAGGTGGACTCTGTGGAGACATTGGGCAGCCCCCAGGTGGATGGCACGGATGAGTGCCGCTTCCTGGTGCATCTCAAGCCCTCTAGCTTCACCACCGCAAAGCCGGAGGCTAAACCTGTTAAAAAGCCAAGAGCAAGCACCCGGCGCAGAAAATCTAAATGAGTGAAATTGCAATATTAGTTGTCATGAGGTAAGGTGTAATCATAGATGTAAGGGAGGGCAAATGGCACACGAGTTTACTCCGGAGATAAAGGAATTGATTTACAAAGAGTGGGTGCCTCGCATTCTGGCAGGGGTGTTGCAGGGCGTAAGAGAGCTGCCGCCGGAGCACCGGGACCATGTAATGATGAAGATGTCCCAGACCTGTGCCGACATGGCTGTGTGGGCTCTGGGAATCAGGCCGGAAATGACCTATGAGGAGCTGGAGAAGCACCTGACAAGTATGGAGCCGCCGATGGGTCCCCGGACTATCAAGAGAGTGGGTAATATCATCCACTCGACCTATCATTGCAGTATAGGCGATGACGGCAAGCCCATTTGCGAGTGCCCCGTGGTCAAATTGGGCATCATGGAGCCGTTCCCCGAGCTGTGCTCCTGCGGGGCCAACATGGCAGCATACTATTTTGAGACTATCGGCATACCGACTGCGCGGACGGAGTTGATGGGTAGCCCCAACACTACGGGCGAGCCGGCCTGCCAGTATGTGATACATCTCAGGACGCCTCAGCATACGACGCCCGAGCACAAGATGAAGCCCAAAGCGAAGGCTAAGGCAGCCAGGAAAACGACAAGACGTGCCAAAAAGTAGCTGATGCTGTAGTTTTTGCCAATCTGAGTCGTAAAGGCTACAACTGAATGCTTTGAGGAGAAGGAAATGCCTAAAGAGTTATCTGAAGAAGAGAAAGCACAGCGAGAGTTTTTCGCCGGACTGCAAAAAAGCGAGGTCTTCAAACGGATCTTCCAGCCCGATTTCGACGAGAATGCCCGGGAGATGTGCCTCGAATGCAGCGGAAGGCTGTGCAACTCCCTGTTTATGCCCTATGCTCAGCTCAACACGGATGTTGACATAGACACATTCATACAAAACCTGATGGACGCCTTTCCCGGCGCAAGGAAGCTGGAGAGGAAAGGCGATGTCATACTCTATGACTTCTACCCCGATGTCAAAGGGGAATGCGCATGCCCCATCATAACTATAGGCCACATAGAGCCTACACCTGACTGGTGCACCTGCGGTAACTATTTCAACAAAGCCATGTGGGAGGCTGTGGTGAAACACCCGGTGCAGGTGGAGCTATTGGACAGCCCCCTCACCACCGGCTCGGATATCTGCCGCAGGCTAATCCATCTCAAACCCCCGGCGTCTGCTGTCGGCCTGCCGAGTAAGAGACAGACGAAGGGATCCGAAAAGACTCCTACTAAAACTAGAAAGAGTAGAAAAAGTTCCAAGACTTAGAAGATCTCCGGGAGGTAAGGCTATGACAACTGCGGAAAAGACTTACTATGTGGGCACCGATATGAATTGCGGCGGGGCCTGCCTGCTCAAGGTGCACGTGAAAGATGGCGTGATAACGCGCCTGGAGACCGACGACGGCGACGAGCCGCAGCTCAGAAACTGCCTGCGCTGCCGGGCCTACCGCCAGAGGGTGTACCATCCGGATCGGATTCTCCACCCCCTTAAAAGGGTGGGTGAGCGGGGTGAAGGCAAGTTTAAGAGGATATCCTGGGACGAGGCACTTGATACCGTGGCCAGCCAGTACAAGCGGGTCAAGGAGACCTACGGCCCTGCGGCGATGATATATCTCACCACAGGTGGAGACATCGGCCAGGTGCATAATACCCGGACCGCGGTACGCGTCTTCTGCCTAGCCGGAGGCTGCACCCTGATGTGGGGCGTAGCCTCGAACGAGGGCTGGATGTTCGCCTGCCAGGCCACCTACGGTTATCCGGTGGGCAACGACCATCGTGACCTGCCCAACTCCAAGCTCGTGATACTCTGGGCCATGAATCCCGCCGTCATCATCGATGGCTGCGGCACGGCCTACCATCTCGCCCTAGCTCACGAGAAAGGCACCAAATTCATCGTAGTAGACCCAAGATTAACCGATACGGCAGCAATGGTTGCCGACCAGTGGATTCCCATCAGGCCGGGTACCGATTCTGCCGCTATGATAGCCATGGCCTACGTTATGATAACGGAAGGCATCTACGACAAAGCGTTTATCGACAAATACACAGTAGGTTTCGATAAATTCAAAGAGTACGTCCTCGGCAAGGAAGACGGCGTACCCAAGACACCGAAATGGGCTGAAGCCATCACCGGCGTGCCTGCCAAGGATCTGATCCAACTGGCCAGGGAATACGCCACGATTAAACCGGCCGCATTGTTACCCAGCAAGGGTCCGGGCCGCACCGCCTTCGGAGAGCAGTTTCATCGCGCAGCTTTCACGCTTGCGGCAATGACGGGCAACATCGGCAAAAGCGGAGGCAGCGCGGGTTCCGAAATTACTCAGCGCGGCGAGATTCCGTTCGCCATGGGGCCGGCGATGAAAACCGGAGGCAACCCGGTCGATGCGGGTTCGCCGATGCGCAAAGATGCCCTGCCTACCCCGATTTCCAAGGGGCCGGGGCTGGTGGCAAGGCTGCACAACTCAGAGATTTGGGATGCCATCCTCAAAGGCAAAGCCGGCGGTTACTACAGCGACTATAAGATGGTATACATCGCCAACTGCAACTACCTCAATCAATACCCCAATGTGAACAAAGCGGTTGAAGCCATGAAATCGCTGGAGTTCATCGCTGCGCAGGAACAGTTCATGACTCCCACGGCTAAGTTCGCCGATATCATTCTCCCTACGTGCACATTCTTAGAGCGCAACGATGCCGTCTGGGGCGCCGGGCCGCATGTTGCTTATCAACCGAAGGTCATCGAGCCCCTCGGCGAATCGCGCTCCCACCTGTCGATATGCGACGACCTAGCTGCGAGACTAGGCATCTCCGGCTACAACGACAAGACCGACGAGCAGTGGCTGGAACAGATAATGACACCGTGCGTCGGTGACTTCGAGAAGTTCAAAGAGACCGGCGTGAAGAAATACTATAATCCGCCGTCCATCCCCTTTAAAAAGGAGATCGCGGACATCGAAAATAGCCCCTTCCCTACCCCATCGGGGAAGATTGAAATTTTCAGCCAGCAGATAGCTGATATGAACAACCCCTTGATACCTCCCATCCCCAGGTATATAGAGACCTTTGAGAGCTGCAACGACCCGCTGGCCAGGAAGTACCCTATCCAAATGACCAGCACGCACCCCAAGAGGCGCTCCCACAGCCAGTTCGACAACATACCCTGGCTGCGTGAGGTCGATCCCCAGGTGATATGGCTGAATGGAAAAGACGCCAAAGCCAGAGGAATAAAGGACGGAGACCTGGTGAGGGTGTTCAACGATAGGGGCAAGGTGATTATACAGGCCAAGGTGACCGAGAGGATTATGCCCGGCGTCGCCGACCTGCCCGAGGGTGCGTGGTATGACCCCGATAAGAAAGGCGTCGATCACGGGGGCTGTGCTAATGTCCTTACCATCGACCGGCGCTCCCCCGGCGGGGCGTTCACCAGCAACTCATGCCTGGTACAGGTCGAGAAGGCCTAGGAGGAAGACGATGCAAATAGGATTCTATTTCGACCAGACAAGGTGCACCGGCTGTTATACCTGTGTGGTGGCTTGCAAAGACTGGCATAATGTGCCTGCCGGCCCGGCGAGTTGGAGAAGGGTGAAAACCATAGAGGAAGGCAAGTTCCCGGATGTATTTGTCGCCTGGCTTGCTACATCTTGCTACCACTGCGCTAATCCTGCTTGTGTAGCTGCGTGCCCTGCCGGGGCTATCACGAAACGCAAAGAGGACGGCATTGTGGTCGTTGACCAGGCGAGGTGCCTGGGTAAAGACAAGTGCGACCTCTGCCTGCAATCTTGTCCATACGGGGCACCTCAGTTCGGTGCTGAGAAGAACGCCAAGATGCAGATGTGTAATCTATGCTTTGACAGGCTGGAGGAAGGGAAGAAACCCATCTGCGTGGCCGGATGCCCTATGAGAGCGCTGGACGCCGGCCCCATTGATGAGCTTCGCGCACAGTACGGTGATAAGACTGAGGCTGTGGCCTTCGATTATTCAGCCGACCTGAAGCCGTCAGTCATCTTCAAACCGAAACGCAAAAGAAGCCTGGTCGGGGGAAGGAAATGACGGAGCAATACGGATACGCCGGGAAAATCCTCAGGGTGGATTTATCTTCAAGAAAGATAACCAGCGTACCCACCGCACAGTATGCTGACAGGTTCCTGGGAGGAAGAGGGTTCGCGGCCAAGATTTACTGGGACGAGGTACCGGCAAACGTCCATGCCTTTGACCCTGAGAACCGGATGATATTTGTTACCGGGCCGCTGGCCGGATTCAGCGGGCTGTCCGGCTCGAGATGGCAGGTCTGCGGCAAGGCACCTGCTATGACCCCTGAGGAGTTTTCATACTGCAACCTCGGCGGCAGATGGGGCTGGCAGCTCAAGACAGCGGGCTACGATGCCCTCGTGATTGCGGGGAAATCTGAAAAGCCCGTGTATCTATTTATCCATGATGATTTGGTGGAGATAAGGGATGCTTCCGCTCTGTGGGGCAAGAGCACAGTCGAGACTCGCGAGACCCTGAAGGCCGAGTTTGGCAGCAACTTTGCCGTGGTGGCCTGCGGCCCCGCGGGGGAAAACCTCGTCTCATACGCTATTGTCCTCGCCGACAACGATGCCAGCGGCTCCAGCGGCTTCGGGGCGGTCATGGGTTCCAAGAACCTCAAGGCCATCGCGGTGAGAGGCAGTGGGAAGATTAACGCAGCAAACCCGGAAAGGCTTACTGAGGTAAAGAAGTATATACGTCAATTGCTGTGGAAGGGGCCGAACTATCAAAAGGAGATTGGCAAACCCGAGGCGCATATAGAAGTCGTATCCGGTCAGAAGACGAAGCTGGACCTTTGCCTCGGCTGCGCCGGATTCGATGGACGGATAATCGTGGAATCGCGAGATGGAACAAAGAAGGGCAAGTCACTGTGCGGCTCTTCTCTGTTCTATCTCGATAAGGTCAACAAGTACTACAGTGAACCGACGGAGACTACTTTCTACGTCAACAGGCTGTGCGATGAGTACGGGGTCGATGCGCTAGCCATGGAATCGATGATGAAATGGCTCTCGCGGTGCCGACACACGGGCATCCTGACTGACGAGAACACCGGCATCCCTCTGTCCAAGGTGGGAAGCTGGGAGTACATGGAAGCGCTGGTGAGAAAGATGGCCCTCCGCGAAGGCTTCGGGGACATCCTGGCGCAGGGCATACAGAAAGCAGCGGCCGCGCTGGGCCCGAAAGCTGAGGAGTTGGTCGGTGACTACATATCGAAGGCAGGGCATTTGCTCAGCTATTGTCCCCGTACCTTCCCGGCGCATGCCCTGCTCTACGCAATGGAGCCCAGGCAAGCCGTGAACCAGTTACATGAGATGGGCCTTGTCCTGTTCCAATGGGTTAACTGGGCCAATAATCCTGAATTCTCCTATCTCTCCAGCGAGGTATTTCGCAAGATAGCCGCCAGATTCTGGGGCAGTGAGCTTGCGGCGGATTTCTCAACCTACGACGGCAAGGCTCTGGCAGCGGCTGCCATCCAGAACCGCGAATATGCCAAGGAATGCCTCATCCTCTGCGACTTCACATGGCCGGTTACGCATACTATGGAAGGAGATCATATAGGCGACCCCTCTATAGACAGCATGATGCTTGCCGCAGTCACCGGGCGCGATATAGACGAGCGCGGACTCTACAGAATCGGGGAAAGGGTATTCAACCTGCAGCGCGCCATAAACATCCGCGAGGGGCATAAGGGCAGGGAAAGCGACATGATTCCCGAAGCCCTCTTCACTACCCCGCTCAAGGGCAACGAGATGAATCCCAAAGCCCAGGCCCCGGGCAAAGACGGTGAGGTTACCTCGAGGGTCGGCATGGTGGTGGACAGGGCCGAGTTCGAGAGGATGAAGAGCGAGTATTATCAACTCCGGAAATGGGATGTGGCCAGCGGCCTGCAGACCGTGAAGAGGCTGGAAGAACTCGAACTGCCCGAAGTCGCCCGTGAACTGGGGCAAAGGAGACTCGCCCTGTAGCTGCTTCAGAATCCAGGAGGTGATAATGGCTGAGCAACCTCTATCAGATGTCAAAGTGCTTGACCTGACCTGGCACATAGCAGGGCCCGCCTGCACCAAGTTCTTCGCCGATTACGGTGCCGATGTACTCAAGATTGAGAGGCAGGGGGAAGGCGACCCGGCCCGAAGCCTGGGCCCCTTCTACAAAGATGACCCTCATCCGGAGAAGAGCGGCCTGTTCCTGTTCCTCAACACCAACAAACGCAGCATCACCTTGAATTTAAAAACCCAGACCGGGAAGAAGATTTTCAAAGAGATGGTGAAGGATGCGGATATCCTCGTGGAGAACTTCAGCCCCCATGTCATGCCCGGCCTCGGTCTGGATTACAAAACCCTGGAGAAGCTCAATCCCAAACTTGTGATGACCTCCATTTCTAACTTCGGCCAGACCGGCCCGTATCGCGACTTCAAGGCATCGGAGGCCATCATATATGCTATGGGTGGTGCCATGTGCAGCACCGGCGTCGGCGACTGTG
>Ga0172364_10001797_pt1 | contig 16770 bp, 15 predicted proteins | sample LakKivSesite10cm_FD_114545 | JGI IMG/M metagenome (GOLD analysis project Ga0172364, IMG submission 114545) | Sediment microbial communities from Lake Kivu, Rwanda - Sediment site 10cm | ecosystem: Environmental > Aquatic > Freshwater > Lake > Sediment | place: Rwanda: Western Province, Lake... | reverse complement strand
GAAGCGGCCTACGCAGCGAAAGGCGACCTGCTTCAGTCGCTGAGTCCGGCAGTGCGTGCTTTTAACGTTTTTGTGCCTGCCCAGGTCAAGGTAGTTGGGGAGGACGTGGACTGGGGACAGGTGGCGTCCTACGTTGAGCGGGGCCTTCGGCGCGCGGCGAAGCTGGGGGCCAAGATCGTGGTCTTTGGCAGCGGCGGCGCGCGCAGCGTACCCGAACATTACTCTCACGCCCTTGCCTGGGGGCAACTGGTACGCTTCCTTGGTATCTGCGCTGACCAGGCCAGCCAGCATGGCATCACGATTGCCATCGAACCGCTCAATCGGCGCGAATGCAACATCATCAACACCTATCTGGAGGGAGTGCAGTTGGCCAGGGATGTTGACCGCAGCGAGGTGCGCGTGCTGGCCGACATCTACCACTTTATGATGGACGCTGAGCCTCTGGACGACATTGCCAGGGAGCCGGACTGGTTGGCGCACGTGCACCTTGCCGACACAGGCCGTCGCTGGCCAGGCAGCGGCACGTATCCATTGGAGCGGCTCTTTGCCATGCTCAAAGACATTGGCTACCAAGGGATGGCTTCAGTCGAGTGCGGCTGGGGCGACGATTTCCGGGGCGAGACGGAGAAGGCGCTGCACTTTTTGCGCGGACTGGCCGAATAGGCCGAAAGACACACGGCAGCACAATCACCCATCACGGCGGCGCGCATAGCATGCGCCGCCGTGTGACGTATGGGCAGGGAATACAATGCAACCCTGATGGAACCCTAAGCCTTCCCAACCCAGGGCGCGGGCTACTCGATGGGCGGTTGCCCCAACTGGACAAGCAGCTTGTTGACTGCCTTCCTGGCGATGTTCCTGGGGACGACCAGCCGGAACCCGCCCGACTCGATTCCCATCTGTGCGGGCACGAGAAATAAGGCTGAAACGCGGTTGAGAAGGGGAACCCGGATCCAGGCTTCGAGGTGCACTTGACCCTCTTTTTGGCTCAGCTCCAGCATCATCGGTGCTGTCATTAAGCCATAGCCCCTCTGATACAGGCGCGTCGTCTGCTCCTCGTGCTGCAGGCGATAGTCTGACTCTTTGGCCCAGGCCTCTACGCTGGGCCAGATGCTGGTTGCAGAGGCAAAGTCGCGAATCGTCCTTGTAGCCATGCTCGGTTCTCCTTCATGTGAGTGCGCAGATTGGCAAGATCATCACAAACTCTGCCGCTCTCAACGGTATTCGGCTCCCTGACTCTCCTACCAGGCGCGAGAGTCGGGCACATCAAGCCAGCGGCCACCCTCGGCAATGGACTCCTGACTGAGCAGGCCGGGCAAAGTCATATCCATCGCCTCATGGATGCCGATGGTCAGCGGCCTTTTCCCCTCAATCGCCTCCACAAAGTCAAGGATCTCGAAAAAGTCGCCCCCGCCGTGGCCGGCTTGCGACGCCAATTCCTCCATCTTTACCCAGCTCTGAGGGAGATAGTCCGCATACAGGCTTTCGAGATCGCTCCACTGATTGGGGTCAGACGACTTGGCCCTCAGCCAGATGCGGTGCCTGTCGCCATGGCCTCGCGCGGATTCATAGCATCCGTCAGTGCCTTGGAGGGTGTAGTTGGCCATAGCGTGTGGTCGGTCAGAAAGCATGTCCACCCGAATCTTGACCAGTCCTCCACTTCGCATTTTGCACAACATCAAACAGGAATCCTCATTCTCATACGGATCACCGCGAGGATCCTCATAGTGATGACCACTGCCGGCGCAGCACACCGAGACCACCCGGTCGCCCGGCATCCACTGCAAGATCGGGCCAAGGCTATGAGTCCCATAGGTGATGCCGTTGATCCCGGTTTGCCATTTCCTGCGCCAGCGGGTTATCTCGTTCAGCCCCTTCAGCTCGTGCAGGTATTCGCCCTCTGCGTAGTACGTGACCCCAAAGAGGCCCTGGCGAACCAGCTCGCGCACGCAGACATTGGGCTTGAGATAAGTATAGTTCTCAGCCATCATATAGAGTCCCCTGCTTTGCTTGCAAGCTAACACAAGCTGCTGACACTCTTCCACAGACACCCCGGCAGGGACCTCGCTGAGCACGTGCAGCCCCCTACGGAGCGCCGCAATGGCCTGGGGGACATGGAAGGGCATCGGCGTACCCAGGATTACGGCATCAAGCTCGGACCGTTCCAGCATCTCGCCGTAATCCGTGTACGCTTCCGACGCCCCGAACCTGTGGGCCGCTTCAGGCAGTTGCGCGGCGTTGGTGTCGCAGACGGCCTGGACATGCAACGTCTTGAAGGCATCCAGGACTTGCCTGAAGCTGCCACCTCGCCCACAGGCACCCACGATGCCCAGGTTGAGCTTGCCGAGAACGCCCATCATCCCCTCCTCACATGCACCCGAGCCCCCGATAGGCTCATTCGGGGGCAGGCCCTGCTCTAGTAGCCGACGTGTATTTCCACGGCCGTCACCGTGATCTCGCCATGCATCAGGGTCAGATTGACCAGATTCCGCCCCAGGATGACCTCATTGATGCTCAAGGGGATAGTAAGGCGCGACCCGCTGTGGATGCCCTCGGGAAGCGAGTTGCGGTTGATCTGGACCTGGAGGGCATCAGCGTGGGAAAGCCCCTCGCACTCCACCCGCAGGCCAAGCACCCTCGGCGGCCGGGGCTTGGTCAGATCCGCACCCACCATAACGGGCACACTCGCCTTCTCGCCCGCGCTCAGCGTCACCGGCAGGATGGCCTTCATCCAGTTATGCGGATACTCCCGTTGCGGCCGCCCACGGTCGGCGGCGAACATCATCGGCTTGCCGGCCAGGCTCTGCGGGTCGCCGATCTCGTTGAGCAGCTCAACCTGGTAGCGCTTGTTAGCCTCGTGAGGGAACCAGTTGAAGGTATAGATCCCGTCGGCTCCCTGATACCAGTAGTTCGCTGCCAGACCTCAGGCCAGCTCAGCGGGGATGGGCACGTACTTGCTCGGCCAACCGTATAAGCAAGGATAGATGAGCACGCCCGTACCTTTAGCCAGGTCCTTGAACTCCTCGATGGCAATGTCAATCGCGCCGCTGCCAAGAATGAGGATGTCTACCAGACCCTCCTTGATCCACGCCGCCACATCGAAGCCATCCAGCCGACAGGCCTCCAGGCTCTCATCCACGCGAGCAGCAACCTCAATCCGGCGCCCACGCTCAGAGCCGCGCCTACGCAGGTGCCCGCGCACGTCGCGCAAGAACTGGGTGAGGATGGGTGCATTCTGTGGCTCCTCACCGGGCATGAAGAAGGGGGGGCTGCGCAGAAAGTCCATCTCCAACCCGTCAAAGTCATACTTGCGGAAGACCTCCTCGACCACGGCGAACTTGAGCTGGCGTACCTCAGGGAGAGCAAAGTTGAGCGCGGTCTTGACGCCATAAGGATGCCCTTCGCCAATCAACCACTCCGGGTGCTCTTCCTTGAAGGTCGGGTATTCCTCCGGCATAAAGTCGTCGTGGGTGTCGTTGAGGCGGAAAGAGTAGAAAGGAGCCAACCCTCGCTTCTTGGCTTGACGCACAATGACTTGTGGCGGGTCGTTGCCCTCGTCAATCAGCCGGCGCAGGAACGGTGAAACCTGACCGATGCGCTGGCCGGTCAGCTCGAGCACCTGGCTGTCATAGTACGCTGTGTTGCCGCCAGCGCCGTCGCACCACAACAGGGCTTCGACCTGGCTATCCTCCAGGCCCGTGAAGACGTTGTGTATCCACCGGTATAGGTCGCCGTGAGCATCCTTAAAGACCCCGAAGCCGTCGCAGTTGAAGAGCAGACGGCGGCGTTTTACTGGGGGCTCTTTTGCCTGCGTGCAGTCCTCATGCTCGCGCATGTTTCCCTCTCCTTTGAGTTCCTGATGCAACCGCCGTGACTATTCCATTGTACATCTGAACGGCCCCAGGGTAGTAATACGTTCCGGATGACTGGAGTTTTCAGCTATCCGTGATTGGTTACGCGGTTTTCCGCTCCCGCCTGAGAACCTGCCCGACGTACAGTCCGGCGCCTACAAGCCCCGTAGCAAGGTTGAGTCCATAGAAGAGCAGGGACATGGCCGTGGCCTGCCCCGCGCTAACACCGACCTGTCCGAACAGGAGCACATACCCCCCCTCCCGCACGCCCAAGCCGCTTAGGGAGATGGGGAGCACCAGCAGCGAGCTAATGATGGGCACAAAGATAAAGTAGTGACCTGCGGCGATGCGTACCCCCACGGCAGCTCCCAAGAGCATCTGCGTGGAGATCAACATGAGGTTGAAAACCAAGGATGCTCCGGCAGCCCTCAGTAGCGCCATTTGGCCGTAACGCTGGAATGAGGTGCAGAAATCGGCCAGTGCCTGGCGCTCGAAAGCCTTTTTCACCCAGCGAGACCGCTGGGCAAGATAGGCTGCCAGGCGCTGGTTGACGACGACCGTGAGGACCAAACCGGTGCAAGCGGCCAGAACGATGACCGCAATGGCCGCCGAGTGAGGAACTAAGTGCCACGAAAAGGGCAGAGCACACAGCGCCATCGCCAGAAGAACGGCAAGGCCCATGAACCGGTCCATAAGCACCGTGCTCAAAGCTCTTGCGCCACCCGTCCCGTCTCGCGAGACCTCAAGCGTCCGTACCACGTCGCCACCAAACCCAGAGGGAAGAAAGTTGCTGAAGAAGGCGCCCACATAGTAAAGGCCCAGCACCCTGGATAGACTCATATGTTCCCCCAATCCTTCCAGGAGGGCCTGCCAACGATAAGCGCGAACCAGCATTCCTGCCTGGTAAAGGAGAAGAGCACCAACCAGCTCCTGCCAGCACACTCCAAGAAGCGCCTGTCCCACGCGACGCAGGTCCACGGTCGCCGCCAAGACTCCTAGAAGGGCAAGGGTAATGAGCGCCTTTAGCAGATTGGCGCCCCTCCCCCTCAAGCCAGACCGTATCAGGTTAGCCAAGTGTCTCCCGCACAACGTAGATCGGCTTGTTCTGGGTTTCGAAGTAGGTGCGCACCACCAGCTCGCCGAGAAGCCCAACGCTGATGAGCTGCATTCCGACGATCATCAACAGGATGGCAAGGAAGAGGAGCGGGCGATTGGACAGGGAAGCTCCCCAGAATATCTTGAGCACTGCCAGGTAGAGGGCCATGAGAAAGCCAATGGCTACAGCATAGAGGCCCGCCCTGCCGAACACATGCATGGGTCTGACGCTATAGCCCAGGAGAAAAGTCACTGTCAAGAGATCTAGGACCACACGCGTCGCGCGCGAAAGGTTATACTTGGAACGGCCATGCTGGCGGGGGTGGTGCCGCACTGGGACTTCCGCCAGGCGAACGCCCATCCAGCTTGCCAGCGCGGGGATGAAGCGGTGCAAATCCCCGTAGAGGTGAAGGTTCTTGACCACTTCGCTTCGATAAACCTTCAGAGAGCATCCATAGTCGTGTAGATGGACGCCCGTGACCCGCGAGATCAGCCAGTTGGCGATCCGCGAGGGGAAACGCCTTGTCCAAGGCTCTTCCCTGTGCACGCGCCAGCCGCTGACCAGGTCGTAATCTCCCTCGCGGAGCGTTTCCAGGAGCATCGGGATGTCGCGAGGATCGTTCTGCAGATCAGCGTCCAGGGTGGCGACTATCGCGCCACGTGCATAGGCGAAGCCGGCAGCAAAGGCCGCCGTCTGCCCAAAGTTGCGCCGGAAGCGCACGACCCTGAAACGCGCATCGCGCTGGTGCAGCATCTGGAGGCAGGTGAAGCTCTCGTCCTGGCTACCATCGTCAACCAGAATCACCTCCCATGTCTCTGGCAATGCTCCGAGCACCTCTTGGAGGGCATCGCCAAGCGCCGGCAGGTCCTCGGCCTCATTGTAGACAGGGATGACCACAGAAAGCGTGATCAGCTCTGATGTGGGGGATTCGCCCATACGGCTCAATTCCTTAGAAGTGTTCGCTCTCCCGATTCCCGCTTGCGCGGGAATGACAGTCGGGCAAGATGACCTCCCGGAACCACTTGTCCTGCGCCACCAGGCCTTCCTCAAGGGCCACACGCGGCTCGTACCCGAGCTCTCGCCGGGCCAGGCTGATGTCCGCATAGGTGTGGCGCACGTCGCCATGCTGGCGTTCGTCGTGGACGATGCGCAGCTCCCGCCCGGTCACACGCTGAAGCACCTCAAGGCACTGGTTCAGCGTCACTCGTGAGCCACCTGCGATGTTATAGACAGCTCCAGTCCTCCCACGATTCATCGCCAGCAGGTTGGCCTGCACCACATCGGCCACATAGGTAAAGTCGCGCGTCTGCTCGCCGTCCCCATAGACTCGTAGCGGCTCGTCGGCGTAGATGGCCCGGAGGAAGCCGTGAAAGGCCATATCGGGGCGCTGGCGCGGCCCATAGACGGTGAAATAACGCAGCGCCACCGTGGGCACCTGAAAGTTGGCCGCATAGAGGCAAGCCAGATACTCTGCCGCCAGCTTGGTCACGCCGTAAGGGGAAACGGGTTGAGGGACGCTCGATTCCATCAAAGGGAGCGCGGGATTGTCTCCGTAGACGGACGAGGACGAGGCATAGACCAGCTTCCTAAGGCGCGGGGCCTCGCGAGCGACCTCGAGAAGCCGCTGCGTGGCGATGATGTTGCGCTCGACATAGGCGTGGAATTCCGTCCCGAAGCTACCCCGCACGCCCGGCAGACCAGCCAAGTGAAAGATATAGTCAGCTCTCCCAACCAGAGGGTAAAGGTCCATCCGGCAGAGGTCTCCAACGACAAGACGGAACTCTGCAACGTTCTGGAGGCTGAGCAGATTGCATCGTTTGAGCTCAGGCGAGTAGGAGTCAGTAAGCGCATCTATGCCGATGACCTGATACCCCTCACGCAGCAGGCGCTCGCAGAGATGCGAGCCGATAAAGCCTGCCGCGCCCGTAACCAGGCAAAGCTGGCCCCCGATCCGGTCGGGGGTTGACGCGGTGCTATCTGGCATTCAGGGGACCTCCTGGGTTGTCGGCCAGCCCCTCTCCCCGGCTAGACCGGCGGTAGGGTTGACCAGGATAAATATTGCCCCATCATAACATAGCCGACAAGGCAGGTCAAAAGCAGCGCGACTTGGTTCTCCGCCGTGTCCGGGCTATAATGAGGCCATTCCGGCCCTTAAGGAGTGGTATGTCTCCCGGCATCGTCGTCGTCGGCCTGGGACCCGGCAATCCTGACCAGATCACCCTTGAGGCGTGGCGTATCATCGAGGGTGCATCCGAGGTATACTTGCGTACCAGTCGCCACCCCGCCGTGGCAGGCCTTCCTCAAGGCACTATCTATCATTCATTCGACCATTTCTACGAGGCATATGCCAGCTTCGCTGAGGTATATGAGCAGATCGCCCAAGCCGTCCTGGAGCTGGGTAGGCGACCGCAGGGCGTTGTCTTCGCCGTGCCGGGCCATCCGCTCGTGGGCGAGACCTCCGTTCTGCGCATCCTGGAATTGGCGCGCGGCTGTGGGCTGGACGCGCGCGTGGTAGCGGGAGTCAGTTTCCTGGAGCCGACGATCACGGCCCTGGGAATTGACCCGATCGAGGGTCTACAGATTTGCGACGCGACCATCCTTGCCCAACGGCATCATCCCAACCTGGACCCTGATGTGGGCGCCCTTGTCGCCCAGGTTTACAACCGCCACCTGGCCTCGGAAGTCAAGATGACCCTGATGAGCCTCTACCATGACGAGCACCCCGTCAAGCTGGTTTGCGCGGCGGGCACAGCGCAAAGCCAGGTCCGCGAGCTGCCGCTCTATGCCCTTGACCGCCAGAATGACCTGGATCACCTGACTTCAGTGTACATTCCGCCCCTTGCCGACCGCGGGTCACTGGCCAGCTTCCAGGATGTGGTTGTGCGCCTTCGGGCACCGGGAGGCTGTCCGTGGGATCGCCAGCAAACACATCAGTCTCTTCGGAGTCACCTCCTCGAAGAGACCTATGAGGTGCTTGCTGCGCTCGACGCGGACGATATGCAAGCTCTCAAAGAAGAGCTGGGGGATCTTCTCTTGCAGATCATGCTCCACGCGCAGATCGCTTCGGAGGATGGCGACTTCAAGCTCACCGACTCCGTCCAGCATATCATCGCCAAGCTGATTCGCCGGCACCCGCACGTTTTTGGCGAGATCACGGTGGGTAGTACAGAGGAAGTGCTGCGCAACTGGGAGCAGATCAAGCGCGAAGAAAGGGCCGACAAGCTCGTCTCGCTCCTGGCGGGCGTTCCGGAGGCATTGCCCGCCCTCTCGCGGGCCATCGAGATGCAGCGCAGGGCTGCGCGTGTCGGATTCGACTGGCCTGATGCGGAGCAAGTTCTCAGCAAGCTTAATGAAGAGCTCGAAGAACTCCGCCAGGCGTCCGACGCGAAGAGCCGTGCTATGGAACTGGGCGATCTTCTCTTCAGTCTCGTGAACCTGGCCCGTTGGTACGAGATAGACCCGGAGAGCGCCCTACGCGAGACGAACCAGCGCTTTGCGCACCGTTTCGCGGCCATTGAGCGCCGTGCAGCCGAGGTCGGCAGACCACTCGAAGAGATGAGCCTCGCTGAAATGGACGCGCTTTGGGAAGAGGCCAAAAGCCACGAAGACTAAGGGGCGTTTCCCAACTCGAGCGAAGGGGTTACTATGGCCATAAGTGGGGACGTTTAGGGTTCCAGCATGGAGGTGCCAAAATGAGAAAACTGCGCGCGTCCTTTGTTGCTCTTGCGGCCATCTTGATCGCCTTGACCACGGTTTTCACCCTGGTGATTCGGGTTCCGATCACGGCCACCGGTGGCTATCTCAACTTCTCTGATGCCGTGATCTACTTTGCCGGCTTCACTTTCGGTCCTTGGATCGCGTTGATCGCTGGGGGGATCGGCACCGGGCTTGCCGATCTCTTGGGCGGCTTCGCCGCCTTTGCTCCCTTGTCACTCCTGGCTCACGGCCTGGAGGGCCTGGTGGCCGGGGCCATAGGCCGAAAGGGAACGCCGTTAGGGCTTGCCTTGGGGTGGCTCGCCGGGACGGTCATCATGATAGGCATCTACTTCCTGGGGGAAGGCCTGTTCTATGGCATCGGCTGGGGCGCTGCTCTGGCCGAGGTACCCTGGAACTTGCTCCAGAACGTCGTCGGGGGGCTTATAGGCATCCCCTTGTTCTACGCCGTGCGCAAAGCCTACCCCCCCATCATGCGCATTGGCCGGCCCAGCGAGTGGCGCGAGGGCTGAGCACACTGCCCGGCACGCCCTTCTTGAGGAGTTAGCGTTGGCGGCTATCGGGATCGAACAACTTCATTTTGCCTACCCCCCACTACTGCCAGGGGCCGAACCCAGCGAGATTCTGCGTGGCATCAACCTGGCGGTCGAACGGGGCGAGTTTCTCTCCCTAATGGGGCCAACGGGCGCGGGCAAGACAACCCTCTGCCTGAGCATGAACGGCATCGTCCCCCAATCTACTGGCGGCGTCATTCGGGGGCGGGTCAACGTGTTGGGCCACGACACGCGCTCTACGCCCGTGGCCGACCTCGCCGCCCACGTGGGGATCGTCTATCAGGACCCAGAAAGCCAGCTCTTCTGCGCCACCCTTGAAGACGAAGTGGCCTTTGGGCCTGAGAACCTGGGCCTTGCTCCCCAAGAGATCGCGGAGCGCGTTGCCTGGGCGCTGGACGTGGTGGGGATGTCGGGCTACCGGATGCGCTCCTCCACGCAGCTTTCGGGCGGGCAGAAGCAGCGCGTGGCCATCGCTGCCAGCCTGGCCATGCTGCCGGAGGTGCTCATCCTTGACGAGCCGACGGCCGGCCTCGATCCTGTAGGCCAGTTCGAGGTGTTCTCCGTGATCGAGCGACTCTGCCGTGAGCGCCGCATGACGATCATCATGGTGAGCCAGGATGCCGAGCGCATCGCCGAGTTCTCGGATCGCGCCGCCATCCTCTGGCAAGGGGTCATCGCGGCACACGACACCCCCGTGCGCGTGTTCGAAGACATCCGGCTTTTGCGGCAGGCCGGCCTTGCTGCACCCCAAGTCTCCGAAGTGGCTCAGGCCCTCAACCGAAGCTACGGGACAGCACACCACTTCGTCTTACTCGCCGAGGCCGAGCGGGAGCTCCAGAGCGAGCTGGCGGGAGGTCGGGGCGCTCTGTGAACTCAAACCCTTGCATCCGCACGCAAGAGCTTGCCTACCACTATGACGAGGAAATCCCCGCCCTGAACGGCATCAGCATCGAGATTCCCGAGAACGCCTATCTGGCCATCGTTGGACAGAACGGCTCGGGCAAGACTACTCTCGTCAAGCACTTTAACGGGCTGCTGAAACCAACTGCCGGCCAGGTCTGGGTCTATGGGCAAGATACGCGGAACGTCCCCGTCAGCCAACTGGCCCAGAGCGTGGGCTACGTTTTTCAGAACCCCGACCACCAGATCTTTTGTGCTTCGACGCGCGAGGAGATCAGCTTCGGCCCGCGCAACCTCGGCCTGGACATTGAGGAGGTGCGCTCCCGCACCGAGGAAGCCCTGACGACATTCGGCCTGGTCCAGTACGCCGACTTCCCGCCAGCCATGCTCGGCTTTGGCCTCAGGCGGAAGGTCTCCGTTGCCGCTGTCTATGCCATGCGCTCCCAGGTGCTCATCCTTGACGAGCCGACCGCCGGGCTGGACTGGCGCAGCACGAGCGAGTTGATGGCCCTCACCGACCAGCTCCACAGACAGGGCCACACCATTATCCTGGTCAGCCATGATATGCGAGTCGTTGCGGAACATGCTCTGCAGACGTTGGTGATGCACGAGGGTCGCGTGCTACGCTACGGGGCCACGAGAGAGGTGTTCCAAGAGGCCGAAGACCTCCAACGAGCGCAGATCGCCCCCCCTCAGATCACACAGCTCGCCCGGCGACTAAGCAGCTATGGCCTCCCGCAGGACCTCCTGACCGTGAGTGAGTTCGTCGCGGCTTACAAGTCTCTCCGTGAGGCGCACTCATGAGCTCCACCTTCGACCTGTACCAACCGGGGAGGTCCTGGTTGCACCGCCTGGACCCGCGCACCAAACTCCTGCTGGTTGCCCTCGGCAGCGTGCTGTCACTGCTTTTTGGCAACTTGTGGATCATGGCTGGCTTACTCATCTGCGCTCATATAGCCCTGTGGAGTGCAAAGATCAGGAGAGAGAGGATTGCCGGAATATGGAAGGCCACCCTTCCTACCTTGCTGATGATCTGGGTGTTCTGGGTCGCGCTCTATGGGGGCAGCGGACAGATCATCGTCTCTCTGGGGCCAGTAGATATCACGACATACGACCTGGCGCAAGGGGGAGCCGCTGCGCTCCGGATTGGGGCTTTGGCCTTCGTGGTGATGCTCTGGCTCTTCACGACAGACCAGGCTACCCTCGTGCGCGGCCTGGTCTCATTGGGGCTACCTTATGAGTGGGGACTCACGCTGGCTATAGCCCTGCGCTACCTGCCCACCATGGGCGGCATCTTTCGCATGATCTCCGACGCACAACAGGCGCGAGCATTGGAGCTCACCAAAGGGAGCATCCTCAGGCGGGCTCGCGCCCACCTGCCTATCATCGTACCCATGCTCATCACAGCTCTGCGCACTGCTGAGAACCTATCCCGTGCTTTGGAGTCGCGTGCCTTTGGGACCTCCCACCGCCGCACCTATCTGCGCCATTTGCGGCTCCGCCCGGCCGACTGGGCCTGGATGGCCGGCACTATCCTGGCCACCGCTCTACTGGTGTGGGCGCGATTCGCCCTCGGCTTTGGCTCTCATCCCCTTCGATTGCTCCCCTGAACGGGAAGCTAGGCCTGCGCCTTACCCTCAGCAGCCCAGAGCATCCCCCGGGTCACCATAGTGAGGATTTGGGGAGCCTGGTCGAACACCTGGGCCACATGCCCCAGCGAGCAGTAGAACACCCGTCCCTTGCCGTACATCTTGGTCCAGGTCACGGGCATGACTACATCGCCGAAGCGGGTCGTTGCCAGCACGCGGATGGCTGGGTCAACGTGCATATAGTACTGCTCCGACCGCACCTTGAAGTCAGAAAGCCCCTTAGTGATCGGGCTGGTGGTGTCCTCGATATGCACGTCATACTCCATGCCGTCGCCGCCAGGATGGGCCACCCATTGACCGCCGACCATGTACTGGAACTCGGTCTCCTGACGGAACGCATCACCCATCCCGCCGTGCACCCCGGCGATCCCCACTCCACTTCGGACTGCCTCCAACAAGGGGTTCAGTTGGTCGGGCTTGATGCTGCCCATAGTCCAAATGGGCACGATGAGATCAAGGGCCTTTAGCTTGCCCTCATCTTTGAGCACATCCAGGGTGTCTGCAACCTCAACTTGAAAGCCATTCGCTCTGAGAGCCTTGGCCAAGATCTCAGAGACCTGCTTTGGCTCATGCCCTTCCCAACCTCCCTGCACGATGAGCGCTCTTTTCATCTCTCCCCCACTCCTCATTGATGATGGTCTGACACCCAGATTCCTATTCACTCGCCACCATGATCTCCACCGTCGTTTTGTCCTCATCCGCTTCCCCAAGCAAAACGCTTGCCGTGCGTTCGTCCTTCGTGTAGGTGAAAACCGTACCATCCTCACTAGCTTCGACCTGCGTCCAACCTGCATCAGTGAATCTCACGCGGTAAAAGTCGGCCACGTCGGCGAGCGATTTGGAGACGGTGTAATAGATATAGTCATCGCCCTGTTCCACGTCCATGGCTCCATCCATAACAGGAATGTCCGCAATCAGGTCCGCAGCAGGGGCAGGGGTCTCGTCAAGCTCGGCCTGCTCCTCCGGCGTGGGAGTTTCCTCTGTCACTGCCGACTCAGTAGGAGCAGCAGGCTCCGTGGCCGCCGGCTTGGAGGTAGCGCCACCCGCTTGAGCCTCCTCTACAGAAATGAGGAATGTCGTAACGCCGTCCTTCGTCTCGTTGATCACGATCATGACTTGGCGGCCGTTCTTCTCATAGTTCATCATGCCGGGCATGCCGCCTTCGGCCTCCACCCATTCCTTGGCTTTCATCTGCTCTTTGTAGAACTTCTCGACTTCCTCCCTCGGTTTGGCGACCGAGAAGTTCCCCAGGACCGAGTGACTCGAAGTGGAGAGGATGGCATCTGCCTTGGCGCCCTCCATCAGGGGAATGTCATCCGGCAGCTTGGGCGCCTTCACCCCTTCGGGGGGCTTGATTGTCAGAGGTTTGTTAATGTCCAGAGTGTTCGATTCCCACTCATAGGTCTGCTTCACATTGCTCTCATCCACTCCGACGATGTGCACCAATGCCCTGATATAGACCTTGTACTCAGTAGACACCCACACATCAGCTTTGTACTCACTGAGCTTGCTCACCCGAAGCGCCGGGTTCAGGGTTTTGGCGTCATACCGATAGTGCTTGGTATCCATGCCGTTGACCGTTTCCTTGCCCACATATTTGCCCTCGTCCGCACCAAAGTAGAGGTCCGGCGACAGGAGTGCCCCGAAGGGCAGCATGGCCTCTGTCTGTTGCATGGCCATCCACTCATCACCACTCTTGGAGTAGACAACATCGCCGACACGGATGATCTCAAAGGGTTTGTCCTGTGCACCGGCTTTGCTGTCTGTGTACCTGTACACTTGATGGGAGGCAGGGGGATTCTTGACGACCTCCTCAAGCGCCTCCATGCTCCCCTTTTCACCCTGATCGTTCTCATAGCGCCACTTGAATTGCAGACGGTAGGTATCGAGCTTCTCGAGCGCTTTCACTTCAGCAAAGGAAAGCGCTTCATCCTCGCCCGAGTCTGAACTCTCCGTAGCTCGCGCACCACTGGGAGTTGCCGTCTGCCGCGTGGGAGACTGTGTTCCCTTTCGCGCAGCAGCCCCCTGCTTGGGCGCACAACCGAGCAGAGGGGAAGCCAGCAACAAGAGCGCACAGACCGGAAGCAGAATTCGATGCTTCATTGGGGCCCCTTTCATATGCACACAAGCGTGGAACCATCTTTTACGGTTATAGCACAAAATGGGGAGCTGCGCAAAGAGTAACGTGCACATAGTCCCAGAAGATGCTATAATCTCCTGACTGGCCGGTCCAGAAGTGCGTGCCGTCGGTGAGCCTTGCTAACAGGAATGCGAAGGGCTTGGATGGTCATGCCACTGACACGTAGGGGATTCCTCCACAAAATGGCCTCGCTCGGCCTCGGTGCTTGCGCCCTTGTCCTCAGCGCCTGCAAGCAACAGGTAATCGAGATCGAGAAAGTGGTTGAGAAAGAGGTCACGAAGGTTATCAAGGAGGTCGTCCGCGAGACCGTGATCGTGGAGGGCACCCCGCAGATCGTCGAGAAGACGGTGGAGAAGCTGGTCACTGTGACGCCCGCCCCCAAGCCCAAAGTCGTCGTGGTAGCTGACGTGATGGGCTACGGCTGGACGCAATTTGCCATGCTCATGTCTCCTGCATTCGAGGAATTGTTCCCCAACGTGGCCATGCGCTGGCAAGTCCTATCGGATTGGGGCGAGTATCCGGCGAGGGTCGCGTCGCTCGCGGCAAGCGATCAACTGGGCGACCTCCTGGAGAGTCCCCCCGGAGCACTGCTTGCATGGTGGACCCAAAAGGGCATCATCCGTCCTTTCGATGACGTCATCGCCGCCGACGGCTTTGACACCAGTGGTCTATTCAAAAGCGCCATGCAATCCTGTGTCCAGCAAGGCAACCAGATGGGTCTGCCCTTCCTCTGTCATACGGGCGAGAATGTCCTTCTGTATCACCCCCGCCTGTTCGATGAGGTTGGCCTGCCCTACCCCAATGCGGAATGGACACTCAGCGACCTGAGCAAGACGGCGGCAGCGCTGACCACAGACCGCGATGGCGACGGCAAGACGGACCAGTTCGGTTACAGTGTGCGCTACAGCTTGCCAGGGGCATACCCTATGTTGAGTCTGTTCGGAGCGGTGCTTTTCTCGCAGGATGGCCGGCGCTGTCTGATCAACAGCGAAAATGGCGTCGCCTGCTTGCACTGGGCACAAGAGCAGATCAGAGAGCACCAGCTCGCCCCTGATATGGCCGAGGCGAGAGGGCACCTGGAAATGTTCCTTAACCGCGAGCTGGCGATGCTGCGCCACAGCTTCAGGACTCTCGTTGATATGCGCCGCGCAAACAACTCGGAGATCAGTGGCGTGCTCTTCCCCAGGCATCCGACCACGGGCAAAGTCGGGGCCTTTGCCGCTGGCATGGCCTACTGCCTCACTCAGAGGAGCCGAGTCGCCGGAGAGGCTTTCCAGTGGGCAAAGTTTATGTCAAGCCGAGAGATGGGAGTGCAGATGTTCTTGGGCGGCTTTGCGGATCCCGGTTGTCGCGCAGCGTCATGGAAGGATGCGCGCATCCTGGAACGCTACCCCATTTGCGCCCAGATCGCCTCTGCCGCAGAGGTGGCCGATGTGGAGCGGCTCCCCGCCAACCTGCGCATCAGTGAGTCTCTTGAGGCGTGGAACGGTAGGATCGCTCCCCTATTGCTCGGCGAGATCACTCCCGAAGAATGCGCAAAGCAGATCGAAAAGCACATCAGCCAGATACTCGCTCAACCGATGGAAGAGGATGTGACAACTACGCCGGATACGCGCTAGGGACATCCCAGTCCCTACTCACACCCCGGTAGCGTCTCATCATGGCGACAAAACCCAGCAAAGGAGATCTCATGGAACGCATGACGCCTCGCGAGCGGCTTCTGACTGCCATACGCAACCAGAAACCCGACCGTGTGCCTTGTGCGCCGGATATATCCAACATGATCCCCGCCCGACTCACGAGGCGTCCCTTTTGGGATATCTACCTCCACGAAAATCCTCCACTGTGGCGTGCCTATCTTGAGGCTATGAGGTACTTTGGCATTGATGGCTGGTTTATCTACGGCGACATGCAGTACCGCTATGCCACACCTTTGGAGACCGAGAAGAAGGAAGTATCCAGGTCCGCTGAACGCATCGTGATCGCTGAGCGCACCAGGACCCCGGCCGGCGATCTGACTACCGAGACGACTTATTACATCGCCGACCCGCCCACCGTGACCGTCAAGGCGATCAAAGACCCGAAGGAGGACTGGCCCAAGCTGCGCTACCTCTTCCAGGAGCCGATTGGCTATGATCCCAGCCTCCTTCAAGTGCAAAGGAAGGAATTGGGGGAACAAGGAATTCTGGGCGTAGGGCTGGCGGCGCCGGGCTTCCAGGCTTGGTTCGGCGTCTTCCATGGCGGCATCGAGGCCCTGACCTACCTCTACCAAGACCACCCTGAGCTTGTCGAGGAGCTACGGCTGCTGCACGAGCACAGCATCCTCAAAGAGGCCGAGATGGTGATCGAGGCCCGTCCCGATTTCATCCTCACCGGTGGGTCAGGAGCGATCACCCTGCAATCGCCGACGCTTGCACGCAAGCTGAACCTCCCGACCCTGAAAAAGACCACGCACATGGCCAAGGAGGCCGGCGTGCTCACCATGGTGCATTGCTGCGGCTACGAGTATGAGCTGGTCAAGATGTGTGCCGAGGAGACCGACCTGGACTGCATCAACCCCCTGGAAGAGCCGCCGATGGGCGACTGCTACCTTGCACGGATCAAGCGCGAGTTCGGCAAACGTCTATCGCTCATGGGCAACCTGCACACCACGAATATCATGCTCCTCGGCAGTCCCCAAGAGGTCGAGCAGGCTGCTCGGCAGGCCATTGATGACGCGGCCGCTGATGGCGGCTTTATCCTTTCCACCGGCGACCAATGTGGCCGAGACACCCCCGACGAGAACATCCGCAAGCTCGTCGAGGTGTGCAAAACCTACGGTCGGTATGACTAGGGCTGCGAGGATCGAGCGCACGCCGCCGCCAGG
>Ga0172364_10001796_pt1 | contig 16771 bp, 19 predicted proteins | sample LakKivSesite10cm_FD_114545 | JGI IMG/M metagenome (GOLD analysis project Ga0172364, IMG submission 114545) | Sediment microbial communities from Lake Kivu, Rwanda - Sediment site 10cm | ecosystem: Environmental > Aquatic > Freshwater > Lake > Sediment | place: Rwanda: Western Province, Lake... | reverse complement strand
GTCTGATGTCGAAGCTGGATAAAAGATTCAGAGGGGCTGCACGAAGCGATCTCTACAGGAAGAATACAGGATGGCTGGATCGTGGAGAGCAGGAGGGCAAGATAAGAGTCATAAAGATCAATAGCGAGCCCCACATACTCCCCGTATTGAGTCAGGAGAAGACTGTTTCAATAGATACCTCGACGATTGACAACAAGGCCATGGTCTTGGGCATCCTTAACATTCCAGACTATCGGTGTGCCTACATGTATCTTGAGAGACACCTAAGACTGCCCAAAACCCATAATCACGCAGAATTTCACTGGTCAAAACTCAGTCCAGAAAACCGCCAGATAGTGCTGGATAACTACCAAACCCTTCTACAAATTTCCTGTAACTCGCTACTCGTTATCAAGACTGATGCTTTGATCTCGCCCGCAGGGAAATATGAGAACATCTTTTCCAACCTGATCGACGGCTGTTTCTCTGGCTATGAGACTATGGAGGAACAATCCCGATACGCTCTTAGAAAGTACTTGTACGAATCAACGAACAAGACACCAATCCACTGTGACGCTGACTTCGGTCCTTTAAAACCTCTGCAAGTGGCTACGGTCTATCTCAAGCGGCTGGGACAAGGTCTAACCCATGAGCCTACTCCATACTTTGCAAACTTAAGATCTCATGAATCTCAACCAATACAGATAGCCGACATACTGGTGGGAGCAACACGTTCGAAACTTCAAGAAAAAGCCACACTACCTCTGAAGATTCTGAAATTCGATAAGCGCAAAATCAAGAAACAAAAGGGCAAGACCGCTTCAGCCTGGTACTGGATAAGGGGAGAACTGGTGTCGGAAGGCCGTCCCACACAGACGCTGCCTCCTCTGGAGGCCTCGTAACCTGCTAGACCTTCCGACCTTTTGTACCAGCACACTTACTAGCCCAATAGGATTTTATAAACATGTATCTGGTAAAGTTCTGCAGACAATACAACGGGTAGATGAGCGACACACAATAGTCAAACCCATCTGATAACAAGGGACCGTTTCCCGTCGAAACTGACTGCAATTGCTTGCTTCCATATGAATAGAAAAAACGATGTAACCAAAAATCTTGATGATCTGCAGTTCGAACAGCCCCCCACCTACCCATATGCCTCTTTGAAGTTCGAACGGAGTGGGGAAACCTGTCTGATGGCAAAAATTTTCAACACCAAATCAACACCGTTTCAACAAAAACAGCCCAAAACAAGCCTAAAAACTGGAAATAATAAGTAGCCCGGGGGAGACTGTAGTCCAGACTAGAATTCATACTCTTTTCTGAAGCCTAGAAGGTCTTGTCAAGACTCATGTAGTTGGCCCTAGAGTGGTGCGGCCGCCGGGCCTCACTATCATGTAGCCGTGTGAAGTGCGAATTTCAATGGTTCGGGAAATCAACAATCAGGCCTTGCTGGTTGCAAGCGACACTAGCGGAAGATGTGCAGGGAGTGGGATTCGCGCACCAGTTTGCCAGTAAATCTGCTCATGAGGTATCCTCCGAGGTATCTTATTGGCGGACCCGCGGGAACCCCCTGTAGATCCGGAATAGCCAAGCACTTCCCATGTAGCATGCAGGTATCCCCAGGCCTAGGTTTGGTCCAGTTCCAGGTGACGCTGGAATGCAGACCGGTTGAGTAACACCTAGGTCAAAAGAGGCTATGGAAACATCTCTTCCGATTCGTTGAACTACAGGCGTAAGAGTTCAATTACACCTGAAGTAACAGTAATTGACTAGTTATATATCAGAATATCATCTCTTTATACCGCTATAAGAGCGGTACCTTTATAAGTTAAATGTCGACCTTAATATTAACTAGTGGTATAATTTGAGATACTATGTTGACATTTCACCCGACATGACCGAAGAGATAGATCGTCAGGTTCGTTCGGGAAAATACCGATCACTCCAGGACTTCATAACTACAGCCGTACGCAACCAGCTCTATCTGGAGTCACGGGAAGACCCTCAGGCAGTTCTTGGGATTCAGAAGCCGAGCGTTACAGATTCTCAAAGCCCAGCTGTATCAATCACCGGTGCAATCCAACTCCTGCAACTTCCGAATCCTAACGAAGTGAAAACAATTGCTGTCACCGACCTTGAAAGAGACCAATATCTCTGGGGGCAGTATAATCGTATCTTTCCCACAAAAATCGTGACGAGGGTTATGGCCAATCTTGCAAGAATCAATGCCACTGACACGATACCGCTCGAAGATCTCCAAGAGAAGTCTGCAGAGATTGCCAGGAATCTGGGCAAGGAAATTGAACGTGCCGATGAGCGGCTAGGGCGAAAGCGAGGAGAGATCATCTCAGCTGCCCTTCCAATTGGAAAATGTCCGGGTGCCGACAAGGCCAAGCTCAGGTTCAAAAACCAGTTTGTAGGCTACCTATCCGGAAAAAAGGTCGAGGGGGCCTCGGCCACACTAAAGTTCATCGATTTCTCGGGGAACACCAAGAACTCTACCCGTGTAGGGATAACTGACTTTGGCCTCGAATTTGCTTCTCTTTCGAACCCTGTAATAGACCGACAAGACTACTCAGCTCCTTTCTCGTCCGAAGAGGTGACATTCTTGCTTGACCACATAGCCTCACACCTACCAGAGGAAGTCAGACTCGTTCGACTGATCCTTTCCAGCGTGAAGGGGGGAGTTGCATCTCCAGAAGGCCTGAATGAAAAGGTGAGGTCATCTCATCCTGAATGGAAGAAAAGCCAGCCTATCACAATGCGTGCCGGAGTTGTGAGCAGAATCAGTGAACTGGGTCTGCTGGATAGAGAAAAGGAGGGCGTGAAGGTGATCTACAAGCTGACAGAACTCGGAGAGAAATATCTCACCAGACTGGAGGCTTAGAGATGGCATTAGCTGATATTGTCATGTGTACCTGCCCAGCATCCTTCGAACCTGTCATTTGCGCAAAGTGTGGAGGAAAATTACTGCCTCCCTCTCAGTTATTCTCAAAGATCGACATGTCCGTTCAACAGTGGTTCTATGATCTTGAATCCGAGTCAAGACTCAACAGTACTCTTGGCACCTACATGATGATAGACAAGCAGGTACGACAGGGGACTTCACTGACCGCCGCGGTCCAACATGCCACTAAGGAAATTGGCCTGGAGCTTACGGGCGTAAGAGAAGAACTGGAGCAAAGACTGGCACAGAAATTCGACGAACTGAGAGGTGAGAACGAGCGATTCACGCAATTATTGCAGGATGGCATGATCAAACAAGTAGAGTCAGTAATCAAAGAAATCAAACTGATGTCCGATCAGGGTAAGTCAATCTCCGAAATCGAGGGCAGGATCAGGGAAGCCACTGGGGCTCTGCAGACCTTTCTGACGGCGATGAGGCTACCCGGAGTGAAGGGGGAAGAGGGTGAAGTCAACGTTCTTCGAGGTTTGCAAGATGCTTTCCTAGGCCAGTCATCAGTAAAGATCGAACCAATTGGCGGAGCAGACGCAACCGATGCTGTCATGAGGTTCTTCCAAGATGGAATAGAGGTTGGTCGCAGCCTGATAGAGGTAAAGTCAAGGAAGACTTGGAACAGCGAATACATCGATCAAATCAGAGATGACATGAGAAGATACAACACTGCACTTGCTGTGCTTGCGGTCGACAAGCTACCAAAGACTGCGAAGGGGAGAGGCTTTCATGTTGATACTGAGGTGGGGGTTGTGATAATATCGCCACCTGAACTAGTCGTTCCAACAGTCACAATGTTCTACGAAATCAATGCTACCAGCTACAGATTGAGGAAGAGAACCCTTGATCTCGAGTCCATAGCTGGCGATCGAGATCTAATGTATTACATCAACGATAATATGAGAATTCTCGACGACTGCAAGAAAATCTCTGATGTGGCTGATGATTCTGCTAGGCGAATCAAAGAGCAGGCAGCTAGCATCAGCTCAAGGCTGCAGACAAACAACCGAAAGATAGCGGAAATACTGGCCAAGCTGAAGGCGCAGTCGGAGGATAAGGAGGACAACGCCCATGTCTGAATCGCAGAGAGATGGCGAAGAAAGAGAAACTCCCATCAACTGGCAAAATCTTGTCCTGCAGATTGTTGACGGTTACAGAACTCAGGGACGAGGAATCGCTCATGGTGTCCAAAAGGACGCTGTGCAAAACAGCTGGGATGCTCGAGTTGATCAGAAAAAAGGTCGAGGGTGGAAGATGCGGTTTGAGCTTCATTCAAACTCAAAGAAGACTCTGTTCGCATTTACTGATGAGGGTACCTGCGGTCTCACGGGGAGAGTCCTTGAAAAAGAGGAGATGGAGGAGGATCTTCCCGAGGAAGAGCGGTGGGGCAGATTTGAAAGCCTTGCGTTCGCTAAGTCCACTCAAGGTGACATAGTTCCTCTCGGGTCGAGAGGAAGAGGGAAGTTCATTTTCGTTGGAGCGTCAAGGGACTATAGCATTTTCTACGACACCCTGCGACCTGACGGAAGCTACAGACTAGGAACAAGAACAGTGAGAAAAACAAGCTCTCCTATTCGTGCGTGGAACAACAGCCAGGCCAAAGAGGAACTGGATAGATTATCACAGGGCATGCTGAAGCCGCTGACGAGGGTAGGGACACGGATAGTCGTCGAGAATCCAATAAGAGACCTTGTGGATTCTGTCAGATCCGGAGCCTTCGCAAAATTCATCGGTGAAACTTGGTGGGAGATAATTACAAAGTTCGGTGCAAAGATAGTTGTTTCTGTTGATGGACAGGACATAGAGGTCAAAGTACCGCAAGAATTTGTTCTCGCCGAAGAGGACTCAAATCAGTTCAAGGTGTGGATACAGCAGAACGTGAAACTAACCTCGGGGAGCGCAGAATATCTCGTAAAGCGGTTGCACATCGTAAGCAACAAGAACGGTGTCCCGGACGAACTAAAGGGAATAGCGATTCAACGAGGAGGAATGAAGGTCTGCACTGTCGATCCACGCTACATGCCTGAAGAACTCACGGATTCAATATGCGGTTGCATTACTCTTGAGAGAGAGGCGGAGCGCCAGCTGCTCAAGGACGAAAGTCCTGAGCACTATGGGTTCGATTTCAGAATCGGTCTACCAAAATCCATCAGACACTATGTTCAGGGGGAAATCGAGAAATTCGCCCGGGACAAATTAGGTTGGCGTACCGATACTCGCGCAATCCGGCGTGAACAACAACGAAAGGCAGAACGTACGGCCCTTCTCGAGATCAATCGAATTGCCAAAGCTCTAGGGTTTGGGCACGGACTTGGGCCTGGAAAGCAACGCAGGAAGGGTGTCAAGAGACCATGGAAGAAACTGCGGATTCAGCTTTCCGATATCCAATTTCCTCGTGAAGACGATCTGCGAGTGAACTATGGCGAAGCGGTCAAAAACATCTCTGTCAGGGTGGTTAATGACACTAGACAGGAAGCAGCTGTTCGACTGAAGCTTTTCATCAGGCAGGGTGACAGACCGATCGAAACATTCGTTTACGAAGATACGACGGTTCCATCGAGGCAAGGTTCCAGACATTATGGGCCATTTGAAGCGAAAATGGAGCGTAAGAGATACCCCGCCGTGGGAAAAGTCACGCTTGTGTCGCGCATAATCTCGTTGATGTCGCCAAACAAAGGTGAAACACTTGACGAAGAGAAACGTTCATTCTACCTCGAAGAAGATCCACCCCCGCGAGGGATCTTTGAGGACTGTATTGGAACGGAGTGGGATACGGAAGACCCTGATGTGGGGCGACTCATGGGCGACGACGAACCTGGCGACCGAGGAGGGGTAATTGTTCACTACAATACGCTACACCCAGCGTACGCTGCGGTTGAGGACAACGAGGATGATGCTGCTGCATATCTGTTTCGCCTAATGGGTCTCATACTCTGCAAGCTCGATCTGCAGTCCGACAAGTCAAGACTATATCGCGAGGAAGATAAGAAGGAAGATGAGAGCGTTGCCAGAGGAACCCTCAGGTTGATGAGTGACTTCTCCTTTAGATATTACGAGAGACAACCTAGCCATGCCAGTGAAAATTCGTGAGGAAATTGTAGTCGGTGGGAAGACAATCCTAGCAAGCGTATACAAGTCTGAGAGTCAAAGACCGCTCACAAAATCTGCGAAGGACAAAGCCAACAAACTCGATGATTTGATCGAGCAAAGAATGTGCGACATTGAAAACGAGATGGAAAAGCGAGGACTGTTAGCGCTCAAGAGCCGTCGCGGAGTTCTTAGACTGTGGTACGAAGTCGGCAAACGCCTGTCTTTCGTAGAGGGTACGGATCTGGTTGCAGCTGAAGACCGGAAATTCATATGGCGAGCACTTTATGATCATGCTGGAAAACTTGCGCCAACTCCTCCATACTCAAGTCCGGATCGATCGGCGAGTCGCAGAGCAGATGAGCCTCGGAACCATTTCCGATACTGTTACCTGATTGCGAAGAAATTCCGAGATTTTGATTTTGTCGAAAGCGTGGGAGATTGGTCGTCGTGGATCGACCTCCTAGACTCTCCCACAATACAAAACGATGAGCGTATTCTGGAATGGATAGCGTCAAAACAGCAAATCTCATCGGAAGATTCGAGGGTGGACTGGCTCAGGAAAATCATAAACGGAATAAGAGGCCAATTCCCTGCAGTCGGAGCAATGACGGACACAACCGTATTCACCGAGAGAGAACTAAGACGAAAATTGGAAAGTATGTATTGCAGAGTGTTCCCCAAGAAAGGAAGCCACTCGAGGAGGGCAAGGCGCTAATGCAGGAATTGGGCAATTGTGACCCCAAGCGCTGGATTACGCGCGCGCTCACCATCTATAGTGACGACGACGCACCACCAAAACGCTCATCATGTTGGGAGAAGAATCTCCCAAACCCTCTCTTCTCTTCATGTAACGGCTCGCTACGCTCGCCACTACTTCAAATGACTCAGACTCTAAAGCTCCCCCTTATTCGCCTTAGCTATGAATTTCTCTAAGGAAACGATTTCAACCGAATCGCAGTTTTTCATATACTTCTGAACATCACCACTTAGGTAGTAATCACGAAGTTTCCATCCCTCTCCGCCCAGAACTAGGTATGCTTTCGTGAATCTTGTTTGACTGTTGTGAATTGCGTCAGCCAAGCACATTATTTCGAAAGGAACCTTTTGTTCTGCCGTGCCTGAAACTTGCTGCCATTTCACCGAAATAGGAATTTGCTGGTCGTTAGGTGTGGTCACTAAAATATCGACTTTATGTATTCCTCCACCCAATCGCTTTCCGATGATAGTTTGCTTCTTGTAGCTGTAGCCACCACGATTTAGCGCTGGAAGTATCATGCTTTCAAGTACACTCCCTGTACTAGTGTCACGAGGCGTCATTTTTCAAATCCCTCTCAACGCCAAGACTTCTCTGGCCGGCGTTCTGTCCCCTTTACAGCTAATCATTCGGGGGGCATCTAGGAAACGTAGTTCATATCCTAGGTCACTGTAAAGCTTGCAGATTCTTTGAGTGGCTTGGTTGGAGAGTACAACTGGACCGGGATGTTTCTGGAGCCACTTTGCTAGGCGCACTTGGTCCTCCCATGAGAATCCTTCTTTGGAATATTGAGTAAATTCCACATCGTAGGGCGGGTCTGCATACACGAAGTCATTTGGATTTAGGATGACGCTTTCGAAATCCCCTGTTGTGAACTCCCATTTTTGGAAAGCCTTCTTATAGGCTGTGAAATCCCGTAGGTAATTGATTTTCTTATATCGTCCGAATGGAACGTTGAAATCTCCTGACTTGTTGAAACGGCAAAGACCGTTGTAGCAAGTTCTATTGAGATAATAGAATAGTTCAGCGGCTTCTTGATTATTGGCTCTCCCAGTCTTTATGAGATTGTTAAATCGTTTTCGCTGCTCATAATAACATCTTGAATTGTTCTCCATAGGGATGGTTATTAAGAGTCCCTTCTTTAGCCATTGGAAGAAATTGATTGCATGGATGTTAATGTCATTCAGAAGAGCGCGAGTAGGCATCAAGCCTAGGGTTACGGCAAGTCCACCACATAGGGGTTCAACTAGTCTACGGTGCTGGTGAAGTTCCCAGATTGGTTTTAAATGAGGAACCAGCCATCTCTTTCCACCTGCCCATTTTAGTGGCGGTCTGAGCGACATGGTTGTGTCGAAAGGGGTCAAGCCCGAGGTTTGCCTCAAGGTAGACTTCTCTCTTTGGATTGAAGCTCCAGCCATAGCTTGTGCATTATGAATCTAAGCAAGTCATGTCTACGCTTTATGTCTAGGCTCTAACTTCTCCACCGTTAAGAGAGCGTACAGGTTATTGAAAAGACTTTCAGGATTGCTTATGAATTTGTGAAAGCTAAACTTCATAGAACTCATGATGTCCTACGATGGCTTGGAGAACGCTACGACATTGAAGAGAGAGTCAGGTAAGTCAAGAAGGAGTCCTTGGCAGTCTCAAAGACAAGAACAGTCAAAGACCTAAGGACAATTGAGGGCAGAGGCCTAACGTGGCTTCTCTATCGGCTGGGGTTTAGGATACTTTTCTCATTTCTCTCGAATAGTTTGAACATCCTTACTGATCTTGACTAGGATCGTGTTGAGATTCTCAAGCTGCGCTATTATTGCATCCTCTCTCGATGCCATCTTCTTCTCTCCATTCAATGATACGCGCGCGCTTAATCAAAGCTCTCTGATTTGCAGATTGCTCGCTTCTATGTCAACGCTCAAAGTTATTAACAAGGGAATAAAGCCATAGTCTTTCGCCAATAGAAGACCCTTCCTTGTATTCCCTTTCAAATAATACACTCCCTGGCCGACTTTGATTTTCACAACGTATATTCTTTCATCCTTTTTCGCCACCAGATCAGGGCAATAGAGATACTTGCTTTCGAGATCACTTCTAGTCACACGCATCCCTAGAGCATCCGAGACTCTGGGAACCCCTGTCTTGCCAACTAGACCCAAACTACTGACATATTGTTTGAAAGCCTCCATTTTGTCACCAAAAAAATTTACAAGTTCAACCCTTTTTTCCTCGTTTTTCCAAGCATCCGTCAGACTCTGCGACTCAAACTGAGAGGATTCTTCGAAACCCATGTGTGTGTAATAGGGGGTAATTACCCAAACTTTGAATCCTCGCTTCTCAAGGGCTTCCTGAGCGACCATTTCACCTATGTTACCGATATATCTTCTAAACCGACCCTTATCAAACTCCACGTGATCTACGTGAATGAGGTCATCCTTCAAGATCCAACCGCTCCCGTGCACCCTCTACCCATTCATGTGGATAGATCATAGTTACTATGGTCCCTAAATCTCCATCTCAGAGACTTGCATTACGCGCGCGTATGATTCGCGCCAAAGCAGCGCCTTCGATATATAGATGTCCATGTTAGGGCTAGCACGCAAGAAGAGCTAACGAATAGCTTTCTCAATATCCTTGGTAGCCTGACTTAGCGCTAGGTTATCCAGCCTTACCTTCTAACTATACGGATAATTGCTTTTTGATGGTCTACATGTGTGTCCTTGGTATCTTCCTGTGGTTTGGCAGATGTCTTCTCAATACTCTCTTCAGCTTTCTTTATCCTTGATTTGGCTTGCCGAAGCTTTTCAAGTCTATAATCAAGCCTCACGAGATCTGGACTTGTTATTCCCTTAGCCATTACTTGGCCTAGAGAGGCTCTGATGGAGTCTAACTCTTCATCAGTTAAGACCAGTCTATGCTTCAATAGTACTCAGGAGGTATTCGTCGATAGATCAAAATAAACCTACTATCGACACAGATAAGGTAGACGAGATTTGATGCTGCACTGTTCTCGCCCCTATTAATGTGGTTATTGGCATACCTCATTACAAAAACATTGAAATTTCTTATGTCGACAGTCGTTCCGAATTTATCCAAATCCAAAAAGGGAATCCAACGCTGCATTACATTATAGTTCATAATGTTATTAGTGTATACACTAAATGCGTTATTGTCGATATCGATAATAGAATTAAATTTTGCACTGCACTATTTGATGCCTAATTGTTACTCAATAATTCCTACTGGTGGAGAATACGGGTAAGAGAAGAGATCTCGCTTACTGGAATGTTCCGGTCACCAAAAGCATGGACATGGCTGTCAAGGAAGCTATCCGACGAGATATGCATAACACAAAGGCAGACCTCATCAGGGAGGCGGTCCGTGAGAAACTGAAGGAAATGGGCTTCATTATTCCCATAGTCGCACCAGTTAAACAAGATACAGCGGGGGAGGCAGAACCTGGTGAGTGAGCACAACAACGAATACAGGTATGCGATCACAGTCAGGAAGCATGTCCCGAGCGGAGAGCAATCCGTGCCAGCGGCGCGCGCGCTAAGCTAACGACCGAGTGGAACGAATCGACAAGGTAAGTGAGGGTGCTTGCCAAGACTGTGGTGAACGGCCCGCTGAAATTAGGATACGTATTCTTCCAGTTGGGTCGAGTGGAACTCTGCAATGATGCGAGGGGAAAGGAAGCTTGGAGACGTGATCCATGTGCGCTACAAAGACCATGTTCTGTTCAAGGATTCAGATGCCTCGCAATTTCGACCGTGGACACGTGAATGTATAGGTTGGCTGGACTATGAAGACAAGAACTACATCCGCATTGTTTGGGAACGATTCCCTGATCTAAATCCTGCAGAGAACGGTAAGATTCGATCAACCGGATTAGCAATAATCAAAAAGGACATCGTGGAGATCTGTAGACTTGCCTAAAGTCTACCGCTTTTTGGCAAAGACTTCTTTCTGTTTCAACCATAGACGAATAGCCTCAGCAACGGCTTTGCTGAGAGCCCCTCTCTCCACGCCATATACGTCTAGAACCCTAGCTCTGAACTCTTTCGCTAGTTCAGCAGGAATTGTTACGTGTAGTACTTCCTCAGGCATATTTGGATACCCAAGTACTAGAGTACCAGAATGCTTATTAGGACTTTACGCTATTTGGGTACTTAGATATCTGGATATGTGGGTACAATAATGATGCTGTTTGAGGAGATGCATGTTGACCGATGGCGTGGTGATTAAGACTTATCTCCCGCAATATTCATCAAGTCCTAGAGGTCTTCACGTTGTAGAAATCATTCGTGGTCCAAGCGGACAACGCCTTAAGAATCCCCTCATGCTAACGCTTCCTGATGCATCCAGCAAAGGAGAAGAGAATCTTCGGCGGTTCGTGATTGATGCTTTCTCATGTAAGATGTCGGCACTAATTGAATTCACACTGAGAAGCTGGTCTGCAACAGAGTTAGCCAAAAGGATCATGCTCTCTAACTCGGGCTCGAGAGCAACCTTCTACCAGTATATGTATGGTGTTCATCGTTACTGCAACTATGCTGGCAAGGCACCTGACCAGCTCATATCAGAATGCCAAGGCCCGGAAGGTGAAGCTCTGCCAAAGCCTCTCAGTGTTCATGCAAAAGTATTAGGCGAGTTTGTCGGTGAGCTTCAAGCCGAAGGACTTGCCCCTGGTACGATCAACAATCATGTGAAAGGTGTGAAAGCTCTCTACCACGCTAACAGCCTCCGCCTGGAGTTACCGTACAAGCTCTCAAAACGAGTCATCTACAAGGATCGGTCACCTACACCAGAGGAGCTGCAGTATATAATCGAAATCTCGAATCTCCGAGAGAAAGTAATTGTAAGCATCCTTGCTTTAGGAGGTTTCAGAGTTGGCACACTCTGCCGCCTACAATACCGCCATGTCAGGCACGATCTAGAGAACGGTATTGTACCATTGCATATTCACGTTGAAGCCGAAATAACCAAAGGCAAGTACAACGACTACGACACTTTCCTAGCTGGGGAAGCCGTCCAGTATCTTAAGCAATACCTCACTCTCAGAAGCATGGGGTCTCCGTGGGGAGATCTCCCACCTGAAGAACTCATAGACGAGTCTCCGCTAATTCGAGATGAGCAAAGAAGCAAACCTAAACCATTAACGCCAGGCGCAATACACTGGATTATACATAACCTGTACATCAAAGCTGGTTTGATCAAGGCTGGAGCTGGTCGCCGATACAAGCTCCGTGTCCACAGCCCCCGCAAGTTCTTCCGCACTCAATTGGCAGCATTGGGCACCAACACAGACTACATTGACTATATGATGGGACATACAATCGACACCTACCACAACATACAGATGAAAGGAATAGATTTCCTCCGAGGCATATACGCAGCTTCAGGACTAAGCATCAAACCGAAAACTAGACTTTCCAAGATTGAATTCGCCAAGGAGACGCTTCGAATGTGGGGTATCAATCCAGAGGAGTTGCTCACGAAGAACGCATTTGCAGAACCTCACAGAATAAGCGTCAGCCCACAAGAGCGGGAAACTGAGCAGATCAGAGTCTTGAGCCAAGCATTAAAAGAGTCCGTCATACGAGAATTAAAGACTGAAACTTTGAAGAAAGAAGTCGCGTGAATCCTAATCCAGATAGCAGTCGGATCCTAGCTTGTTTCAAATCGCAAGCAATTTCTTTTCATGAGAACTGATGCTTCCTTGCGAAGGGTTGTCCCAAAGACCTGTGTCGATCCGTGTCTCTATACATGTTGAAGAAGTTGACTCATGGTGAAGATATCTTCACCATTAAATGGTGTGAGATCGACATCTTGGGCTGAACGCAAATGCTCTATTCGTCCGGTATATCCAATACACGCGCATCTAGTTTGAAGGAGTGGAACAAGTTCTGGGAGAAACTTGGTATAAGGCTCCTAACAATCTACGGGGTCAACCGGACGGGCAACATGACAAAGGAGTCAAGAACCTAACGCTTAAACTCGTCCGTTACATACATGTTCTCGGTGTAATCTTGCTCTCAGATCTTCGCATTCTTGAGGAAATCAGAAAGGGAAGAATCGTGATCGATCCTTTCGACGAAAGGAATCTTGGAACGAATTCATATGATGTCAAGCTTGGCAACTTCTTCTATTTCCCCAATCCTACTTGGAACGATGTTGTCTTTGATCCCCTTAGCGAGAAAAGCGTTAGTGGCTTCTGGATGCCTAAACACTATGACGATGGTGAGCAAGTAACAATCGAACCTAGAACGACTGTGTTGTGCCACACAAGAGAGATTATTGGCGGCAAAGACGGGATCACAGCCATTCTTCGTGCTAGAAGTAGCGTTGTGAGATGTGGGTTGAGCATGATAAACGGGGCAGGCGTTGGGGACGTTGGCTACATTAATCGCTGGGCATTTCCGCTTACAAACGGTAATCCTTGCTCCACAACAGTTAGGGTCGGTATGCGCATAGGACAGATGTTGTTCTATGACGTCGGTTCAACTCAAAGGCCATATGCAGGTAAGTACGTTCGACAACCGACTTGGGACTCTAAGACGATACTTCCTAGACTGTGGGAAGACCGGGAATTTGCAGAACATCGGAGGCGTAGTTGACCTTGACACTACAGAACAAGGATAGCAAAGATAAGGCAAACGAAAGGCTCGACAAGATACTCTCAGAGACACGAGAGCTATATCAGATTGAGCTGGATAGAGTGAAGGGGTTAGACGATAAATTGGTCGCTTTGATTGGCATATCAGGCGTGAGCTTGGCACTTCTTTTGGGGATGTTTGGAGACATACTGGTCAACACCTGCAGTGCGACCGTATACAGCCTCTTAGGCTACAAGATCGGTCTATCACTGCTTCTTCTGTCTGGACTCACACCACTATTCTTCTTGGTGGGCCGTTCAAGCTTACCCAAACCAAGCGACGTCAAACTACTTGTTGAGCAAGATAATATACTGCCGGTATCCTTCTACACGACTATCTACTCCGCAGTATGGAGTTCTGCAAGGAAGTCGGGGGACTGGAAGGCAAAGGGCCTGATTGCAGGGCTGGTTCTCTACATATGTGGCCTCCTTGCGAGCCTGGCTTTAATCTTTTTATGAGTGTGGCTTCCTTTGAAGTGCACGAATCCGAAATGCAATCCTCCAGCTGAGTACCTAGGAGACTGTCGGTACTGCGGCATCTCGACCTGCACCACTTGTGGACGAATGGTTAGAAACCTGCCAGAACATTATAAGCAAAATTGCTGGACAGACCAGCCTTGGGGCCTTTACCCGCCTTAGATCCGCTGGCAGCGCCTGATGGCTTTGACAGGAATCAGTGTACCTGAGAGATGAAACGCGTTTTGATTATGCATGCAAAGTCAAATATAGATGAAATCAGAATCAGTAGAAGATATTCCTGAAGGTACCCAATATGACGAATTCAAGCTCGAGAACAATTGCACTAACAAACCTGCAGTGGAAGGTAGCACACGGAATCATAGGGCTCAGAATCTTGAAGGATAAAGGCCAAGAAACACCGTTTCTGAATGACCTGAAAACAGCTTGCAATATGGCAGTTAACGGAAAAGGACTGAATGAGTTGCTTCCGGCGGTAGTCTTGGCTCGCGAGGACTCGGACAAGATAAGTGCTTTGCTTCTCGAAACAAATGACCTCCTCGAGAAATACAACAAGTCAAGAGAGAAGAAGTCTATTGAAACCGCTTTAGCTGTTGCTGAAGAAATGTATGCATACGTGGAAGGACTAGCGAGTAGACCTCCTGTGTTGCAGGCCATGACCTGACTAGTGAACTTTTTGTCATTTCAGTCACTTATTGACAAGTGTACTCAACTTCAGGACTACCTAACGAAATACGATCTCAAAGCAGAAAAAGGAACTTACCCTCGAATAGCTAGGTATCTTGAAGTAGCGAAGTCGTGGTTTGATTCCTCGCTCGCATATTACAAGGGAATCTGTTCTGACTATCATAACAATCCTTTCGTTGCATATGTCACGCAAGACGAGAAGGTTCCGAGGACACTCAATCAAATAATAGAGATTGTATATGCATCGGCGAACTCGGTTCTCGGTTCATGTGCCCCAATTGAGCTCCATCTACTGGTCGACATGGTCCTTAGAGTTGCTGCTCAAAGGACAAATACCCCGTTCGTCTTGCAGGACAATCAAATATTTGAGACGGCGACTCTTAGGAGGTTCCTGATCTCTTACGTCTCAACTGACATTTCTGTGAGTCCCCCCAGCAAGCTACCCCCTAATGAGTGTTACGGAATAAGATATACAGCGAGCGAAATCACAAATCCGTATTCTTGGCCTTTGTTAATACACGAGAGCTTCCACATAATAGAGGAGCAAAGATCAATCCTAGCCAAACTCCCCAATCTCAGTAAGATTGAGCTCCCAGTGAAGGAAGAGCAAAAAGAGGATTGGAAGAAAGAACTCTTCATCGATCTAATATCGACTCTTTTCTTCGGTCCAGTTTTTGTATTCAGTCTGGTTGGTAAGTTCAGGATGGTTCCTTACTATTCCCTTTCATCGACACATCCACCGATGGAAGTACGAATAGCTGCCACGAGGAAGTATCTTGAGCACGTGCGTCCCGAAAAACCAACTTCCATTGCTGATGAAACGTTTGCGAGAATTGCTTCTTCAACAATCAGGTACTTGACTCCGGCTACTATCGGAGAGGAAAAACTGGACAAAGCAATCGATGCATTCGTGGGCACATTCTGTAGTGAAGTAGAAACCAAAACTTCATTTCATCAGCTTCTCAAGTCTTGGTTTCCTAATACCGCCGACTACTTCGGGGCTCCTCGTGTCACGCTTGACGATGTAAGAAGTTGGGTAAGCGATGGAATTGAGCTCGCTGTAGACCCTCGCATACTGCTTAATTTCGTGCTCACGGACGAAGAAATGATTGCGAAAGCGCCGGGTAAGGTCCCTGAGAACATAACAAACGCTTTGCTTTCATCAATGAAGAAATGGCGGGTTTACGAGTCGTTCCGCGGAGGGCCGCAAGATGGATGATGGAAGATGATTTTGGCTGATTCTGAGATTTGGAGTTTAATCAAGAAAAAAGACTTGATCATTCATCCCATCTTGGAGCCAGATCAAGTGCACTGTGCCAAGGTCGATGTTAGGTTAGACAATGTTGTGTACGGAATAAGGCGTTTAGAAAGAGCATCGTTCGATGTCTGGGAGGACGATCCTAAGAAGTATACGGAACTCAAGAAGATTCCGTTTGATCAGAAACTGGTGCTTCACCCTTTCGATTTCATGACCGCACCCCTCTTTGAAATGTTCAAGCTGCCAAAAGACCTCGCAGGCCGATTAGATGGTAGGAGTTCCCTTGGGAGACTTGGAATAATAGTGCATACAACTGCCGCGGGAATTGACCCGGGTTACTCGGGGAAAGTAGCCTGTGAGCTTGTAAACCTAGGGACTGTTCCAGTAACGATTAGGCCTCTGACTCGAATCGCCTCGATCTCATTCGAAAGGATTGAAGGAACGGTTGACTGGGACTATGCTAGGAGAAAGGAAATGAAACTCGGAAAGTATGGAACCAGAATTGAATCGGCCATGTCCCAAGACACTGACAAAGAAAAAATAGCAGCAATGATTCAACGACTGTGATCGTGCACTGTGAGTTAGGATGGCACTTCAATCGTGAGATCGCAAGACGAACTTAGTCAGTGTAAAATGATACACTTCTTGAAAGAGTCCTGAATCATTGGCAGGATCCGTTCTGACCGATTCAAGATGAGTCTAACCGATGCGAGCACACTCCCAAGAGTGTGCCCAGACATCGCATACAATCCATGCTCTCTCAGAAACGAGCGGTATGAATTCTAATCTAGAATGTGGTAGCCCGGGGGAGATTCGAACTCCCGTCAACGGGTCCAAAGCCCGCTATGCCTAGACGGAGGGGATTCCTTTGTCCGCTACACTACCGGGCTATCCTACTGCTGCACCACAGTACAGCTG
>Ga0172364_10001794_pt1 | contig 16791 bp, 10 predicted proteins | sample LakKivSesite10cm_FD_114545 | JGI IMG/M metagenome (GOLD analysis project Ga0172364, IMG submission 114545) | Sediment microbial communities from Lake Kivu, Rwanda - Sediment site 10cm | ecosystem: Environmental > Aquatic > Freshwater > Lake > Sediment | place: Rwanda: Western Province, Lake... | reverse complement strand
TGGGCGTGGCGGCGATGGGCTACGTGGGCATGGCGCTGCTGGGGGCCGCCTACATCTCCGTGGGCCTGTTCGCCAGCGCCATGACCCGCCACCAGCTCGTGGCGGTGGTCATCGGCATCGTGATCGTCGGCTTTTTGGCGATCCTGACGGGCGTTGTGGTGCGGCTGGCCGTGGCGCCATGGGACGTCCTGGCCGATCACGTCAACGCGATGCGCTGGTTCACGTATTTCTCCCGCGGCGTGTTTGACACGCGCGGGCTGGTGTACTTCCTGAGCACCACGGCGATGTTTCTCTTCCTGAGCGTCAAGGTGCTGGAGAGCCGAAGATGGCGATGAAGACGGCCTCGAAACCGACGGAACAGTTGAACGAGGCGCTGACGCGGCCGGCGGCGGGCGCCGCGGGCGTGCTAGGCGCGCTGATGACGGCCTTCCTGGTCCTGCTGATGGTCTTCACCAAGGTCCATTCCTTCCAGGGCCTGGTGATGCTGGTCGGCTGGGCGGTGCTGTTCGCCGCCGCCGTCGGCGTCAGCGTCCAGCTCCTGCTCAAGCAGGTCTGGGCCCAGCGGTTCCTGCTGGCCTTCTACCTGGTGGCGCTGGTGGCCGAGATCACCGCGCTGGTCGCGGTGGTGATCTGGGGCCAGCCGGCCTGGTGGCCCGACCTGGCGCCCATGGTGGCCGTCCTGGTGCCGATGGTGGTCCTGACGGTGCCGGTGGTGGGGCTGCTGGTGGCCGCGTCGGCCCCGGACAGCCGCCTGCGATTCGGCTCGATGGTGGTCGCCACGGTGGCCGTGGCCGCGGCGCTGGTGCTGGTGGTCAACCTCATCTCGCAGAGGGAGGGCAGCTACTACCACCGCTCCATGGAGACGCTGGGGCGCTACGGGCTGAGCGAGCGGACGCGGAAAGTCCTGGCCGGCATCAACGGCAAGCTCACCTTCACCGTCGTCTACACCTCCACCGACAAGGCCAAGAAGACCGCCGACCGGCGCGAGCGGGTGATGGAGCTGCTGGAGGACGCGAAGGTCTACGGCCGCAAGGTCGAGGTGAACAACATCACCAACGACAGCGACAAGGCGGCGTTCATCCGCCGGCTGCAGGACAAGCTCGGCGGGCAGGCGAAGAAGCACGTGGAGTTTCTCAAGAAGTACCAGGCCGACGCCAAGGAGCTGCTGGCCACGCTGAACAAGGCCCGCGCGGAGTGGCGCGGGCAGGAGCCCAACGGCTTCCTGAACCTCTGGGGCGTGCCCGCCCAGACCGCCGACGTGCTGGTCAAGGGCACCCGGCGCCTGGAGCAGGCCGTCGAGAAGGTGGACAAGGGCATGGGGGGCCTGGCCGGAACGAAGCTGCCCGACTACGCCGACCTGGTCCGGGAGGCCAAAGAGGGCCTCCGCCCGCTGAAGGACGACCTGGAGGGCCTCACCGACGCGATCAAGGGGCTGAACGAGGTCGCCAAGGCCCTTGGCGACGAGCAGAACCGCAAGGTCGCGCTGGCCGCCGTGGAGCAGGTGGGCGTCGCGGCGAAGGAGATGGCCGCCGCCGTCGGCAAACCCGGCGCGCCGGCGCCCGACAAGCCCACCGAGGCGATGGAGAAGTTCATCGCCGCCGCCAAACGCACCGCGCAGCTCGCGGCGGCCGCGTCGAGACAGATCGAGAACATCGCCGGCGAGGACAAGGCCGAGCTGGTCCGCATGATCCGCCCGATGCGCTTCGAGTTCCTCTACCAGGAGGGGCTGCGCGCGACGGCGCCGGTCAGCCAGTACTACGCCCTGAAGGCGCAGAACATGGCCGGTGAGGCGGCCGACGGCCAGGGCGTCGTCAAGGCCACCAAGAGCGAGTACCAGGCCAAGTACATCGCCCAGCAGCTTCGCCCGTGGGCGGCGCACATGCAGGCGGAGCTGGCCGCCGCCGGCGAGATCGCCACCGGCGCCCTGGCGCGGCTGGGCAGCGTCGACAAGGCCAGCAAAGACATCCTCCAGCTCGCCGCCGACGGCAAGCTCTTCCAGGCCATCCTGCCCCGCCTCAAGGAGGCCATCGCCCTGGCCGACAAGCTGCCCGAAATCAAGGACACCTCCATCGTCCAGGACATCACCCACGAGAACATCATCGTGGTGGAGACCGACAAGGCCGCCAGGGTGATCTCCTTCGACGAGGCCTGGCCGCTCCAGTCGCGCCCCTTCGGTCCGGCCGGCGCCGAGGAGGGCGAGCAGCGCACGTTCAACGGCGACTCGGCCATCGGCTCGCGGCTGATGGCCATGACCAACGAGCCGTACGCGACGGTGGTCATCGCCTTCTGGGGTCCCGGGCCGGACATGCCCCCTCAGATGGCCCGCATGGTGCCGGAGGGCGACATCCCGCTGCGGTCGCTTTCGACGCTGCGCCAGCGCCTGGAGGACTGCAACTTCCGGGTGAAGGAGTGGAACCTCGACGGCAACATGCCCGCCGACGACGAGGGCGGCTCCGCCGACAGGACTCCGCCGCCGAAGGTGCTGCTGGTCCTGCCGCCCCCGCCGCCGCAGGAGCAGAACCCCTTCCAGCCGCAGCAGATGCCCCTGCCCAGCTTCAAGCCCGAGTACGCCCGCAAGGTCACCGACGCCATCGACGCCGGCACGCCGGCGATCTTCCTGGGCACGTTCCTCTGGCCGCGGCAGGCCAACATGTTCATGCCGCCGGCACCCCAGGACTACCCCTACGCCAGCTACCTCCGCGACGAGTGGGGCATCGACCCCCGCACCGACAGCCTGCTGATTCCGGCCGTCACCGACGAGCAGAACCCCGGGCGCTACAAGTTCGACCCGCAGCGGTTCCGCTTCCTGTCGCTGAACGCCTTCACGGACCAGCCGATCGGCCAACCGCTGACCGACCAGCGGGTGCTGTGGCGGTTCTGCTGCCCGATCCAGCGGACGAAGGACGCCCGCGGCGAGCCGAAGGCCCCGCCCAAGGGCGTCCAGGTCGAGACCATCCTTCGCGTGCCGGCGCACTGGAAGGCCACGTGGGCCACCAGCAACATCGAGCGGCTGGACCGGCTCATCCGCGGCGGGGCGGGAAGCTACATCTTCCCCGACGTGGGGCGCGACGTCGAGCCGCCGATGGACCTGGCCGTCGCCGCCAGCCGCGCCGCCGACCCCAACGGCTCCGTCAAGCCCGCGCGGGTTGTCGTGCTCGGCGTGGGCAGCTCGATGATGGACGGCTACCTCGACAGCCCCGTGCCGGTGTTCGACACGCGCGGGACGATCTCGGTGACCGACCCGCCGCGGGCCAACGCCGACCTGGTCATCAACAGCGTCTACTGGCTGGTGGGGCGCAGGAACCTCATCGCGGCCGGGCCCGCCACCGCCACGATGCGGGAGATCGCCCCCGCGCTGAAATACGCGCTGGTGGTGCTGTACTGCGTGCTGCTGCCGGCGGCGGTCGTCGGCATCGGCGGCATCGTCCTGTGGCGCCGCCGCTCGTAGGGCGGCGATGAGACCAGACTCGTCCGACCCGTCCGACGGGTCTGACAGGTCCGACCGGTCAGACATCCTGGGAGTTCAAGAGCGATGAAACCGAAAACCGCCATTGTCCTCGGCGCGCTGCTGCTGCTGTGCGTCCTGTTCGTCGTGCTCACCAGCAGCGACGTGTTCCGCCGGAAGCCCACCGAAGCCGAAACGCCAAAGGAGCAGCAGATCCTCAAAGCCCCCGCCGGCGCCAAGCTCGTCGCCCTCACCGTCGCCGGCCCCGACCGCACCGTCGTCTTCCGGAAGACCGACGACAAATGGCGCATCACGCAGCCCATCCGCGGCTCGGCCGAAGGCTGGCGCGTCGACGGCATCGCCGACAGCATCAAGGACCTCAAGGGCACCGCCGCCGACGTCAGCGCCGCCACCAGCGGCCTGGACAAGCCGCGCTGGACCCTCACGGCCGTGTATCGCGCCTCCGACGGCAAGGAAACGACGCAGAAGCTGCTGGTGGGTCTGCCGCGGCCGATGGAGTCCGACCAGACCTACGTCGCCGTCGGCGAGGGCAAGCCGTGCGTGGTGAAGGTCGATTTCGCCTACAAGCTCGACCGCCCGCTCAGCGAGTTCCGCGACAACACCGTGCTGGACCTCAAGAGCGACAAGATCGTCGCCCTGAAGGTCAGCGGGCGCCAGAATTACGAGCTGGGCAAGCGCGACGGCAAGTGGGGGATCATCCAGCCCGTCTCGGCCAAGGCCGACGCCGACGCCGTCAAGAAGGTCCTCGACAAGGTGGCCTCGCTGCGGGCAAGCGAGTTTCTGCCCGAGCCGCCGAGCGACCTGGCGCCCTACGGGCTGGACAAGCCCGTCCTCACCGTCGAGGTGGAGATGGAGGCCGAGACGCCCGCCAGCGCGCCGACCACCGCCACCAGCAAGCCCGCCCCGCCCAAGCCCGGGCCGAAATACGTGCTGGCGCTGGGCGGCCGCAGCCGACTGGGCGACAAGCTCTACGCCAAGCTGGCCGACTCGCCCGAAGTGTTCACCGTCGACAAGGACCTGCTGAAGGACCTGGGCCCCGCGCTGGGCGACCTGCGCGACAAGAAGGTCCTCGACGTGCAGGCCGACGCCGTCACGGGCATCGACCTGGCCCTGCCGGGCGGCAAGGTCACGCTGGCGAAGAGCGACGGGACGTGGCAGATGACCTCGCCGCTGGCCGGGCCTGCCGGCGCCGACGCCGTCAAGAAGCTGCTGGACAAGATGTCCGCCCTCAAGGCCGCCGAGTTCAAGGACGAGGCGCTGGCCCCCGAGGTCTACGGGCTGGACAAGCCCGCCGCCACCATCGCACTGCGTCTGGCCGGACAGAACGAGACCGTCACGCTCATCGTCGGCGGGCGCAGCGCCAGCGGCGAGATGACGTTCGTCAAGACCGCCGCCGCACGGTCCGTCGCCGTCGTGCCGACGAGCGAATGCGCCGACCTGCTGGCCGAGGGCGCCACCTACTGGGATCCGCAGCTCTTCAAGTTGCCCGCCGAGGCGAAGGTCGTCGGCCTGGAGCTGCGCCGCACCGACGGCACGTTCAACCTCGCCCGCGACCCCAACGGCGACTGGAAGCTCAGCGCGCCGCTGGCCGCCCCGGCCGACAAGGACCAGCTCAACAAGGTCATCGACCACCTGGAGAGCCTCAAGGCCGACAAGGTCGTCGCGCTGGCCAGGCAGGCGCCGGACCAGTACGCCCGCGCCGCGGCCATCATGCAGGTGGTCTTCACGAGCGAGACGCCGCCCCCGCCGGAGCCGACCAGCGAGCCGACGACCCAGGCGACCCAGCCGACCACGCGGACAACCCAGCCGGCGACCAAGCCCGCGCCCAAACCGATCAGCCACACCTACAAGGTGACGGTGGCCAAGATCGGCCTGCACTCCTATGCCTGGGTGGACGGCAAGGACATCGTGGCCGTGGGCGAGTTCGCGCCGAGCCTTTACGACGATCTGGCCGGCGAGCTGCGCTCCCGCGTCGTCTGGACCATCGAGCCCGACCACACTCGCGGCGTCAAGCTCGCCAGCGGCGACGAGACGCTAGACCTCCGCAAGGAGCAGGACGCCTGGAAGTACGTCGCCGACCCCTACGTCAAGATCGACGCCGAGAAGGTCATCAGCTTCCTCAAGGACATCAAAGAGCTGAAGGCCGAGCGATTCCTCACCAACAAGGGCGGCGACGAAGCCAAGTACGGCCTCGACAAGCCCTGGCTGAAGCTGGAGCTGACCGACCGCGACGGCAAGAAGACCTCGCTGACCGTCTCCAACACCGGGCAGACGGCCACCAAGGACCGCTACGCGACGGCCTCCACGGTGCCGGGGGTGATGGTGATTTCGGCCGACGTGGTCGGCAAGCTGGGCAAGAAGCTCAAGGACTTCACGAAGTAGCGCCGGCCCCGCGGCCAGAGAGTAGAATAGGCGGGCGTCGATGACGCCCGCTTTGCTGCGCGGAGAACCGTCCATGACCGGATCGCTGCTTGTGGGTTGCCTTCTGGCGCTGCCTCCCGGCGCCGGCGCGGTCCCTGCGTCGGCGGGCGCCCCGTCCTTCTCGCGCGACCAGATCGACGCGCTCGTCGCCCGCCTGCGCGAAAGCGGCGGCCAATGGATGGCCGGCCTGCCCGTCGACCCCCCCGTCGAGAGGGACCTCAAGGCCACCACGTTTGACGAGGCATCGGCCCCCGTGCTCGCCGCGGCGCTTCGGGCGATCCGGCTGAGGGACCCCAACGGCCTGTACGCCGCCGACCGGCTCGTGCGGCAGGTGCTGATGGCGAAGGTGGGGGTCGTCCGCGGCGTCCTGCCGGCCATCAAGGGCATCCGCGAATCGGTGAAGGACGACTACCAGCCCTTCGCTCGCTACACGGGCGGGCAGGCCGCGGGCACGCAGCCCGCCGGCGGCAAGCGCCCCCTGACAAAGCTCCAGCGCGACCAGCGCGTCGCCCGGCACAACGAGCTGGTGGGCGGCCTGGAGACCAGGTGCTTCCAGGCCATGCTCCGCGCCGGCGACGCCACCGACGACGAGCTGCTCGTGGAATGGATGGGCCAGGCAGAGCACCGCGGCTCGGGGGTGTTCCTGGACATCCTGTCGGCCATCTCCGCCGGGTGTGCGCGGATGGACAAGGACCGCGCCGCCCGGCTGTACGACGTGCTGAAGCGGGCGGGCGGCAAGCTGCGCTACCAGCCGGCCCGCCAGTACGTCCACCCCGCGCGGTGCAAGCTGGCGGCCGACGCGCAGAGCACCTTCGAGACGACCACCGCCTTCGCGGGCGTGGAGATCATCGCCGCGCTCAATCGCGTGGCGACGGCCGCGAAAATGCCCGCCATCCGCCCGCCGACGAAGAAGGAAATCGACGGGGCGAACAAGCCGAAGCGGCGGCGCTGACCGGCGGGCCGGCGAAACGGGGCGACGTGACAGACAGGACCAGACTCATCTGCTCGCTGCCGCGCGACGGCGTGCCCGCGATGCGGCGCGACGTGGAGCGCGCCGCGCGCGCCGGCGCCGACGCCGTCGAGCTGCGCCTCGACTTCCTCGCCCGCCCGCCGGACGCCGAGGAGCTGCGCGCCCTGCTGGCGGCGCCGCGCCCGGAGGCGATCGTCACGTTCCGCCCGGTGCGGCAGGGCGGGCTGTACGACGGCGACGAGTCCGCCCGCCTGCGGGTGCTGCAGTTTGCCGCCGACGCCGGGGCCGAGTGGATCGACGTCGAAGGCGACGTGCCGACCGCCAGCCGCCCGCACGGGGCGAAGCTCATCCTCAGCCACCACGATTTCGAAAAGTGCCCGGCCGACCTGGACGACATCGTCGCGCGTCTGGCAGCCGCCGGTCCCGCCGTCGTCAAGGTCGCCTTCGCCGCCGCCGGACCCGAAGACGCCTTCCGCGCGCTGGACGTGGTGCGGAACCTCTCGCCGCGGCGGAGCACGCTCGCCCTCGCCATGGGCGAGGCGGGAATCGCCAGCCGTGTCCTGGCCGCAAAACTCGGCGCGTTCGGCACGTTCGCCGCACTCGCCCACGGGGCCGAGTCGGCCCCCGGCCAGCCCACACTCGACGAGATGAAACGCCTCTACCGCTGGGACAGTCTCGGCCCGGCCACGGGCGTCTTCGGCGTCGTCGGCTGCCCCGTGGGCCATTCGATGAGTCCGGCCATTCACAACGCCGCCTTCGCCGCCGCGGGAGTCGACGGCGTCTACCTTCCGCTGCTGGTCGCCCCCGGCCGCGAGGCGTTCGGGCGGCTGATGGACGGCATCCTGTCGCGCGCGTGGCTGGGCTGGCGCGGGCTGAGCGTGACGATCCCGCACAAGGAGAACGCCCTGGCGTACGTGGGGGCTGCCCGCTGCGACGAGCTGGCGAGGCGGATCGGCGCGGTGAACACGATCACCATCGGCCCAGGCGGGGAGCTTCGCGGCGACAACACCGACTACGCCGCCGCCATCGACGCACTGTGCGCGGCGCTGAGAAATAGGGACGCACCCTATTTTTCTGCCGCAGAAACTGGTCCCCTCGCGGACAGCCTTCCTTCAGGCGGCGGGAAAACAGGGTGCGTCCCTATTTTTCAAGGCATCCGCGGCGACACGCCGCGGCTCCGTGCGGCGGTCCTCAAGGGGCGATCCGTCGCCGTGCTCGGCGCCGGCGGGGCGGCGCGGGCGATCGTGGCCGCGCTCGTCCACTACGGCGCCGAGGTGACCATCTACAACCGCACCGTCAGCCGGGCCGAGAAGCTCGCCGCGGAGTTCGCCTGCCGCGCCGCGCCCGCCGACGAGGCGACGCTCGCACGCATCGCCCAGGAGATCGTCATCAACTGCACCTCCGTCGGCATGCACCCGGACTTCGGCTCCTGCCCGCTGCCCGCCATTCCGCCCGCCGTGCGCGTCGTCTTCGACACGATCTACAATCCCGTCGAGACGCTGCTGCTGAAGCGCGCCCGCCAGGCCGGGTGCGTTTGCGTGACCGGCCTGGAGATGTTCATCAACCAGGCGGCCGCCCAGTTCGAGCTCTGGACCGGCCGGCCCGCCCCCCGCGACGTGATGCGTCGCGTGGTCGTCGAGCGGCTGGGGAGCGGGTAGCGATCCGCCGGGCGGGGCGGGAACTGCCGCACGACGGGCGCGTCGAACAGTGAAGCAAGGGAGAACCGGATGAGCCGGTCATGTTCGGTTCTGGCCGCCGTGGCCGTCACGCTGGCGACGGGCGTCGCCGCCCTGCGCGCCGCGGCGCCGGCGGTAGGCGAGCGGGCGGGGGGCAGATGGTATTGTCCCTGCTGGGAGGACGTGAACTTCGCGGCGGCGCTGTCGCGCGGGGGGTTCTGGTTCTTCTCCGCCGCCAAGATCTGGCGATGCGACCCCAACACCGACAAGCTGACGGTCTTCACGCCGCTGGACGGGCTGCCGCTGGACACCTGCCTCGTCGAGCACATGGCGGCCGCCGAGGACGGGCGCTGCGCCGTGCAAATGGGCGGCATCTATCTCTACCGGCCGTCGGCCGGGTGGCGGCGCCTGCCCGCGCCGTCCGGCAGGCAGGTGTGGCAGATCGGCTTCGGCCCGGCGGGCAAGCTGCACGCCCTGAGCGACGATGAGATCGGCCGGCCGGGCTCCGTCATTCGCACCTGGGACGGCAACGCGTGGAACGTCGCCGTGGCCACGCCCGCCTACCAGCGCTTCGTGCCGCTGAGCGACGGCTTTCTGCTCCACGTCCCGGCCGTCGCGGGCCGCGACAGCCCCTGGGCCCTGCATCAGCCGCTCGACGGCAGTGCGGCCGCCGGTTACGGGCAGCCGGAACCCTTCGCCTCCGTCATGTCCGACATGCAGCATCGCGGCAGGACGTACTGCCTCGTTCGCCAGCGCAACAAGATTCGTACGGGGCTGGTCCGTCTGTACGAGGCGGCGGGCGGCAGGCTGACCGCGGAGCCGAATACCGTCGCCCTGGACATGCGCGACGACTGCCTGCTCACGCTGAATGCCGGCGGCGACCCGTGGGATCTCAGTTACACGCTGGTCTCGCCGCGTTCGGCGTTCAAGGCGCCCGTGCCGGCGCGGGAGTGGAACCGGCTGGTCGGCACGGTGCCGGTTCGCGACCCGCGCGGGCGCCTGTGGCTGGGCAACGAGCGGCTGGAGGGCGAGACGTGGCGCGTGGTGGCGCCGCGGGCGGCGGACTTCGCGCCGCCTGCCCGCGCGCCGGCGCCGGCCGGGGCCGTGCGCCCGCCCGCCGCCGCGGCCGTCCGCCATCTCTGGCGACAGGAATCCGACCGCGGCAAGAACTACTGGCGTTACTACGAGGTCGCGGGCGGCGGGCAGAAGCTCCTGCTGACCATGCCCGCCCCGAACATGGTCGGCGGGCCGAGCGTGCCGGCGCCCGACGGCACGTGGTGGGGCGCGATGCGGACCTACAACGAGACGCCCGAGAAGTTCTACGCCGCTCGCTTCGAGGCGACGGGCGAAGGCAAGATCCACCTCTACCCCTGCGAGCGCGGGATCGCCGGCGGGTTCATGCCGCAGCTTGCCCTCTCGCCGGGCGGGCGCCTGTGGGTCTGGACCGAGAAGCACAACCTCCGCTACGACCCCGGCGCCGACAAGCTCGTGGCCGATGAGCCGTGGGAGGACTTCTCGTTCGCCTGGGGCGACTGGCGGCTGTCCATGGCGGGCAAGGTCTCTTCGTTCGGGGCGGCGGTGTACGTCAAGGAGGGCGGCGCGTGGCGCCCGTTGACCGACCCGTTCAGCCACCATCCGGTGCGGGGCACGCCGGGGATGATCCGGGGCGACCGGATGCTGATGGCCGCCGACGGCGTGGGTATGCTGGAGTACAACGTCACGACGGACAACTGGGCGGTCCTGCACAGCAGCTCCGGCTTCCGCGCGCGGTTCGACGACGCGGGGCGGCGCGTCCTGATCGGCTGGCGCTGCACACTCGTGTACGACGGCGACCCGTTCGCGCCGACCGGCCAGGCCGACAGGGCCGAGGCCGAGGCGTTCAGCCAGATCCTCAAGCTGCTGGACGACTACCGCTGGCGCGTCCGCGACAAGGCCACCGAGGAACTGCGGAAGAACTTCGCGACGTTCCGCCTGCGGATGGAGGCGGCCGCAAGGCGAAGCGACCTGTCGCTGGAGGCGCGACTGCGGATCGAGCAGGTGCTGAAGGAGACGACAGGCTCCCGCCCGCGCCTGGCCGGGCTGTTCCAGCGCATGCACCCGCCGGTCAAGTGACGCCGCCCCGGCGAGGTCGACCCGCAGCGAGGGAATCCGCGCTACCGGATCTCGCTGGGGCTGATGGGATACAGCAGGCTGATCAGCCCCTTTTCCTCATCCGACAGGTCGGTGTCGGTGTCGATGATCTCCCACAGCAGGTCGTGCTTGGCCTTCTCGGGCAAGTCGTCGAAGCGCCGAGACACAACCATGACATGGATGTTCTCTTTGTACCCGTCGGACACGTCGATGGTGTCGGTGGGGAACTGCTTGCGGAGGGCGCGCACGATGGCATCCTTGATCTCCGCCCTGTCTCTCTGCACCTGCTGTTCCATCCTGCACCTTCCCTTTGCGTCACGCCCGGTTGACGTCCAGCCAACGGCGCACCTTCTTCACGGCCTCAATGAACGCTTGCGCGTCCCTTGACGATCTGACGGGACTGTATCGCCACGAAGGCCGCCACTGGTTGACATAGGTGAAGTCGCGCCAGATTTCGCTCTTCTGCATTTTACCAAAGAACGGCAGATTGCTCGCCAGGGCCTCCAGTCCGTGGTGGAACAGGTCATCTTCGCCTACACCAAGCCGGTCGGCCAGCTCGGTCAGGGTCCAAACGCCGAATACTTCCATGGCTATCGTCTTCAACCCGCACTCGACAGCGTAGCCTGCAAGGTACTTCGCACAGAGCGTATGGGCTGCCCCCGCATCCCGCAGCGCCTCGGCATCTGCTAGGCGGTGCAGCCCGGCTTTGCGCAGTTCGGTCCGCCCTTCGTATTCGCGCCTGGTCACTTGCCTCTCCTGACGCTCCACCTGCTACTCCATTCCCGGCGGGCAGTCAATGGCTGCCCGGCGCCTGTGGCGAGGTTGACCGGCGGCGGGCGGGCCGGTAGACTTCCGCCCCTTGCCCACGGGAAGGAAGCGAGCGATGCCCGGCAGACACACGGTGACGCTGATTACCGGCGACGGGACGGGGCCGGAGCTGGCCGAGGCGGCGCGGCTGTGCGTGGACGCCGCGCTGGCCGCGACGGACGGGGCCGGGACGATCGACTGGACCGTCCGCGAGGCCGGCGTGGACGTGATGGGGCGCGCCGGAACGCCCATGCCGGAAGAGACGCTCGCTTCCGTCCGCGCCACCGACGCCACGCTCAAGGCCCCCATCACCACACCCATCGGCACGGGCTTCCGCTCGGTCAACGTCGCGCTGCGCCAGACGCTCGACCTGTACGCCTGCCTGCGCCCCTGCAAGAGCTACCCCGGCGTCCGCAGCCGCTACGAGGGCATCGACCTGGTCGTCGTCCGCGAGAACGTCGAGGACCTCTACGCCGGCGTGGAGTTCGAGCGCGGTCGCGACGAGACGGCCGAGCTGATCGCCTTCATCAACCGCATCGCCTCGGACAGGAAGATCCGCACCGGCCCGCGGACCACGGGCATCTCCATCAAGCCCATCAGCGAGGAAAACACCCGGCGGATCGTCCGCTTCGCCTTCGACCACGCCCGCAGGCACGGGCGCAAGAAGGTCACCTACGTCCACAAGGCCAACATCATGAAGCACACCGACGGCCTGTTCAAAGCCGTCGCGGAGGCCGTGGCGGCCGAATATCCCGACATCGAGGGCGAGGAGCGGCTGGTCGACAACATGTGCATGCAGCTCGTGCAGAAGCCCGAGCTGTACGACGTGATCGTGCTGCCGAACCTCTACGGCGACATCCTGTCGGACCTGTGCGCGGGGCTTGTGGGGGGGCTGGGCGTGGCGCCGGGGGCGAACATCGGCGCCGCCGGGGCAGTCTTCGAGGCCACGCACGGCTCGGCCCCGAAGTACAAGGGGCTGAACAAGGTCAACCCCACCGCGCTGATCTTGTCGGGGATGCTGATGCTGGACTATCTCGGCGAGGCCGCCGCGGCCGCCGCGCTGGAGGCCGCCGTCGCCGCCGTCATCGCCGAGGGCAAATCCGTCACGTACGACATGAAGCCCCACCGCGACGACCCGACCGCCGTCGGCACGCGCGAGATGGCCGAGGCCATCGCCGCCAACATGCGATAGTTGCCGGCGGCGGGGCAAGCTCTGCGTGTTGCCATGGGTACATTGCGCCACAACCCGATCTGGCCGGTCCTGCGGTCCTACGACGGCGAGCACCTGTCGCGGATCGCCCTGCCGCTGGGGGGCATCGGCACGGGGACGGTGAGCCTCGGCGGGCGCGGCGACCTGCGCGACTGGGAGATCGTCAACCGGCCGGCCAAAGGCTTCACGCCCGAAGGCGGACGCAACTGCCGGCCGGGGTTCGTGCTGTGGGCCCGCGCGCACGGCTGTCCGGCCGTGGCGCGGCTGATCGAGGGCCCGCTGGAGCTGCACGAATACGCCGGCGCCAGCGGCTCGACGGCGCCCAACCACGGCCTGCCGCGGTTCGGCGACTGCCGTTTCGCGGCCGCCTACCCGCTGGCGCAGGTGCTGCTTTCCGACCCGGCCGTGCCGCTGGCCGTGCGGATCGAGGCGTTCAACCCGCTTGTGCCGGGCGACGCGGAGGCCAGCGGCATTCCGGCCGCGGTGCTGCGGTTCGTCCTGGTCAACCGCGCGCGGCGGGCGGTGGCGGCGGCGGTCTGCGGCTCGCTGCCGAACTTCATCGGCACCGACGGCTCAAGCGGGCGGACCGACGGCAACCGCAACGAGTTCCGCCGCGGGCGGGCCGTGCGCGGCCTGCTGCTGCGGAGCGACGGCGTGGACGCGGCCGCCGAGCAGTGGGGCACGATCGCCCTGGCCACGACGGCACGGGCGGGCGTGACGTTCCGCACCGCCTGGCGCGACATGGGGCGCTGGGGCGCGGCGCTGCTGGACTTCTGGGAGGACTTCGCCGCCGACGGCCGGCTGAACGATTGCGCCGGCGAATCGGCCGCAATGCCCATGGCCTCGCTGGCGGTGCGCCTGGCCGTGCCGCCGCGGGGGGCCAGGGCCGTCACGTTCCTGCTGGCCTGGCACTTCCCCAACCGCACCACGTGGACGCCGCGGTGCCGCGGAAGTCGCTGCGAGGCCGACCGCATCGGCAACTGGTACGCCACGCGCTACGCCGACGCCTGGGACGCCGCCGAGCGCACCGCGGCCGACCTGAAGCGCCTGGAGGCCCGCACGGTGTCGTTCGTGCGCAGCTTCTGCGCCGCCGACCTGCCGGCCGAGGTCAAGGAGGCCGCCCTGTTCAACCTGTCCACGCTGCGCTCGCAGACGTGCTTCCGCACGGGCGACGGCAGGCTGTTCGGGTGGGAGGGGTGCAACGACCGCTCCGGCTGCTGCCACGGTTCCTGCACGCACGTGTGGAACTACGAGCAGGCGACGGCCTTCCTGTTCGGCGACCTGTCGCGCTCCATGCGCGAGGTGGAGTTCCTGCACGCCACCGACGCGCGGGGGCGGATGAGCTTCCGCGTGAACCTGCCGCTGGGGCGCGCGGCGGAGCACGCCCTGGCCGCCGCCGACGGGCAGATGGGCTGCGTCCTCAAGGCCTACCGCGACTGGCAGCTCTGCGGCGACGACGCCTGGCTGCGCAAGCTGTGGCCGGCGGTGCGCCGGGCGATGGAGTTCTGCTGGATCCGCGGCGGCTGGGACGCCGACGCCGACGGCGTCATGGAAGGCCGCCAGCACAACACGATGGACGTGGAGTACTTCGGCCCCAACCCGCAGATGGGCGGGTGGTACCTTGGCGCACTGCGCGCGGCCGAGGAGATGGCGCGGCGGCTCGGCGAGGCGGACTTCGCCGACCGCTGCCGGGGGCTTTTCGAGCGCGGCAGCCGGTGGATCGACGAGCACCTGTTCAACGGCGAATACTACGAGCACGAGGTCCGCCTGCCGGGCGGCGCCGGCCCCATCGCCGACGGGCTGAGCGCCGGCGCCTGGACGGGGACGCGCCCGGACCGCGACGACTTCCAGCTCGGCGCCGGCTGCCTGGTCGACCAGCTCGTGGGGCAGGTGGCCGCCCACGTCTGCGGGCTGGGGCACCTGCTGCGGGCGGGCAACGTCCGCAGGGCCCTGCGGGCCGTGCATCACCACAACTTCCGTCGCATGACGGGGCACTTCAACTGCATGCGCACCTACGCGACAGCCGGCGAGCGGGCCGTGCTGATGTGCACCTACCCGCGCGGGCGGCGGCCCCGCCTGCCGTTCCCCTACTTCACCGAGGCGATGACGGGCTTCGAGCACGCCGCGGCCGTCGGGATGCTCTACGAGGGCCAGACCGCAGCCGGGCTGGAGATCATCCGCGCAATCCGCGACCGCCACGACGGGCGGAAGCGCAACCCCTTCGACGAGGCCGAATGCGGGCACCACTACGCGCGGGCGATGGCGAGCTGGGGGGCCGTGCTGGCGCTGACGGGCTTTCGCTGGTGTGCCGCCGACGCGGCCGTGCAGTTCGCCGCCGCCGACAGGCCGGCGAGGTTCTTCTGGTCCAACGGCAGCGCGTGGGGCACGTTCCGCCAGCGCCCGGTCCGCGGCGGGACGGGCGTCGAGCTGGCGGTCCTGCACGGCCGGCTTCGCGTCCGCACGATCTCGCTGGGCGGCGCCGGCGGCATCGACCTCGGCCGCACCGTCGCGGTGACCCCCGCCCGCCCGTTGCGGCTGGTCATCCCGCTCCCTCGGTGACATCGTTGACAGGACGCCCTCCGAGGTTGCTCGGGCATTTCGACGCGCCGGCGCAGCGGCGCAGGAGGCCATCCCCGGTCACCGGCGGCGACCGGCACGCCTCACCGGCGCGCGGTTCACCGGCCGCTCGACGGTGAAACGCGCGCCAAATCGACGAACGATGCCTCGGGGGTGTCTGGACACCCCCTGGCGGAGATCGCCCCGGAAAATCTCGTTTTCAGTGCGCCGGCGCCAGGAAGCCTCGCCGCGGGCCCGGGGCCCTCCCGGCGCCCGGCACCCGCAAACGCCGGCAAGGACGGCCAAGTTTCCGGGTTTTCCGATTATGGCAGGCTGGGCAAGCCCCACGCGCACGCCCGGTTGCCGGCCGAGAGACGCGTTTGCCTTGAGGCTGGAAGGCGGCAGCCGGAAGCAGGTAGCTTACGCATCCCGGCCGGGGCCTGGCCGCGCCGGGCGGGCGCAAAGGAGCTTGTCATGCGCGTGCTGTACATCGGCGGGACGGGCGAGATCTCCTGCGCCTGCGCCGCGCGCAGCGTCGAGGTCGGCCACGACGTGGCCGTGTTCAATCGCGGCCGGCGAGGGGCGGACGAATCGCCGCTGCCCGCCTCCGTCGAGCGGATCACCGGCGACCTGGCCGACGAGGCCGCTTACCGGGCGCTCGGCCGGCGGGGCTTCGACGTGGTCTGCCAATTCCTGGCCTACGACCTGGCGGCCGTGCGGCGCGACGTGGAGGTCTTCGCCGGACGGTGCCGGCAGTACGTGTTCATCTCGACGGCGTCGGCGTACGAAAAGCCCCCGCGGCGGCTGGTGGTCGGCGAGGACGTGCCGCTGGCGAACCCCTACTGGGCGTACAGCCGGGCCAAGGCCGCCGCGGAGGGCTACCTGCTGGCGCAGCACGCGGCGGGTCGGGTGGCGGTGACGGTGGTCCGGCCGAGCCACACGCTGCGGACGCGCCTGCCGGGCGGCATCGCGCGCGGCGAGGACTGGGCCTGGCGGATGCTCAACGGGCGCGCGGTGATCGTGCATGGCGACGGCGAGGGCCTCTGGACGCTCACGCACAGCGCCGACTTCGCCGTGCCGTTCTGCGCCCTGCTGGGTAACGACCGGGCGCTGGGGCAGGCTTTCCACATCACCCGCCACATGGAGAGTTTCACGTGGAACGCCATCACCGCCGCGGCCGCTGCGGGCCTCGGCGCCGAGCCGCGAATCGTCCACGTGCCCACCGACACGCTGGTCCGCTACAACGCCGACTGGGCCGGGCCGCTGCTCGGCGACAAGGCATGGTCGGTCATGTTCGACAATTCCAGGCTGATGACCGTGGCCGGGGCGTTCACGTGCCGCTTCGGCCTGGACGAGATGATGGCCCTGGCGGCCGAGCACGTGCGCCGGCGGCTGGCGACCTACGCCCCCGACGCCGCGCTGCACGCCCTTCTGGACCGCATCGCCGAAGAGCAGGTCGCCTTGGGCGGGTAGGCGCGCCCTCCGAGCGCGCGTTCCGGCCGACCCCGCGGGCCGATGCACGGTGTATCGGCTGTGGCGGCGGCGCTGTCGGGGG
>Ga0172364_10001793_pt1 | contig 16811 bp, 15 predicted proteins | sample LakKivSesite10cm_FD_114545 | JGI IMG/M metagenome (GOLD analysis project Ga0172364, IMG submission 114545) | Sediment microbial communities from Lake Kivu, Rwanda - Sediment site 10cm | ecosystem: Environmental > Aquatic > Freshwater > Lake > Sediment | place: Rwanda: Western Province, Lake... | reverse complement strand
ACCAATCCTATTATTTTCCTCATAATTATTCCTCTAGATTATATCATGATTCTCCTAGTATATTTAGTTTTCTATGATTTTTTGTTTTTTACGGCTGTGGTGGATATTGTGGCGGTTGCTGATACGGTGGAGCTGGCTGCTGATAAGGCTGATATGCCTGCGGTGGCGGAGATATGGGCATGTACTGAGGAGCTTCACCATCCCTTAAAACAACGGTGTTAGCGTACCTGTCAAGGAATCTCTGGCGCGGGTCTCCCTCTGTTGCAAGACCAACAATAATGTCTAATAACAATAAAATCCCGAAAATTTTTGAAATATTCCTTATAAAACCCTTTGAAATATCCATGCTACCTGATGTGGCAACTACCCTAAGGTGGAGTAATTGTTTCCCGATTGTTGCGCCCCTTGTACCCTCCATGAATGCAAAATAAAGCAACCATAGCACACCAAAGATTAGGCTCCCGCCCCAGAATCCCCATCCGTAAAAGAACATACTGAAGGCTAATGCAAAAACGATTATCCAAGCTATTACACCGATGATAATTCCATCAACTATTGCCGCTATAATTCTTTTTATCCAGTTGTCCTGAAGGTTTTTATCGTGTGTTATCAAATCAAATCCTGACATCTCTTTTTCCTCCAAAAACAATATAGAAATAGGAGTATTTAAATTCTGTGTTACATCCCAGCATCAGCAAACTACACGGAACTAAAGTTCCGTGCGTTTACAAATTGAATTACTACAATTTTCCACTATAGAACTACATCGAGAGATGTAGCATTCGTTCAATTTGTAAACTTCAAGGACTTCATCAAACTCTTTTTCATTCTTCTGTTACCAGCAAAACCCTTCACTGCCCTCTTTGACATGTTGTAATATTTCAGCAGTGCTTTCACATCTTTTGGCTCGCATCCTGAGCCGAGCGCGATTCTTTTCACCCTTGAGGTTTTCACCATGCTTGGGTTTTCCATCTCCTCATCAGTCATGCTATCCATGATGATTTTGAATTTTTTTAGTTTTTCCTGTGTTTCCTTCATCTGGTCATCTGACAGTTTGCTACTCATTCCAAAAGGCAGCATGTCAACAATCTTTTTCAGTGGACCCATGCCTGTGAGCATGTCCATCTGCTCATACATGTCCTTCAACGTGAATTTTCCAGACATGATTTTTCTCGCAGTTTTTTCCGCTTTTTCCTTATCAACGACCTCCTCTGCTTTTTCAAGCAGTGCCTGCAGATCACCCATTCCAAGCATTCTTGAAATAAACCTTGGAGGATCAAATTTTTCAATATCCTCAGTTTTTTCACCCGTACCAATAAACAGCACAGGCGCACCTGTGTTAGAAACAGCGGAAAGCGCACCTCCGCCTTTTGCTGAGCCGTCAAGTTTTGAGATTACAACACCGGTAATGTTTATTGCGTCATGAAAAGCTTTTGCCTGAGCGCCTGCCTGCTGACCAATAGTTGCGTCAACTATCAGAAGTTTCTCATCAGGCACAGCAGCCTTTGAGATTTTTTTCATTTCATCAATAAGTTCAGGTTCAAGTGCATGCCTGCCTGAGGTGTCAATAATAATCACATCATTATCCTTTAATTCCTTTAAACCGTTTTTTACCACCTTAACAGCGTTTTTCTCCTTGGGTTCACCATAGACTGGTACGTTAATCATTTTCCCAAGCTGTGATAACTGGTTGTATGCCGCAGGTCTGTGAACATCAGAGGCTATTAATCCTGGCTTAAGCCCTTTTTTCTGGAAGTATCTTGCTATTTTTGCGCAGGTTGTTGTTTTTCCCTGACCGTAGAGTCCTATCATCATTATAACCTGCTTCTTCAACTGCACCTCCTTTGATGCGCCGATAATTTTCACGAGTTCATCATAAACAATTCTGATAACATGCTCCTTTGAGGCCATTCCTGCAGGGGGTTTTTCTGTCAGGCTTCTTCTCTCAATTTCCTTTGTGAGGCTCAGAACAAGTTTCACATTCACATCAGCCAGAAGCATGGCCCTCTGAACATCCTTCACAACCTCCCTGATGAGTTTTTTATCTACGTAGGGTGCATTTGCAATTCTTTTGATTGTGTCCCTTAAGGAGCTACCAAGATTTTCCAGAACCATAATTAATCACAGGTATACTACTGCTGCAAGGCATACACCATAATGGTCCATTGGAATGGATAATTCCTCAATCTTGTATTTGATGGGGCCAATTTCAACATTTCTTAGTTTTGCCATCTCATCCATTTTCCACTCCAATATTTCCTTTATTGCCCTTCTGTTCATGTGACCATGACCCTCAGCAACATAACCTCCTTCACCATCCTCTCTGAAGCCGCATGCTATGCCTGCTGAGATTGTTTCACCCTCACTGCCTCTCAATTGCGCTAAGACACAGTGCACTATTGCACCCATCGGCAGTTTCTTCTTTTGTACCTGTTTTATTTTTGGTGGAAGTATTGAGGAAACAGAAACAAGATTTTGCTCACCAATGCCAGCTCTCAGTAGTGCCTTATCAAATGCATTGAGGTCGGTTACCCTGCTCACAGCCTTGCCTGATGTCACAAAAAACTTTGTTGGAACTGCCAACATCAATAGGGTAAGATATTTTTGAGGATTTAATTGTTTCGTTTCAAAAACCCATACTGAACAATTTTATCCACTTATTGGCTCAACATGGGCATGGACCTTGAATCTGGGATACATTCTTTGAACCTGATAAATTATTTCATGTATTACATCATGTGACTGCTCCACACTCATATATCTATCCACCATAACATGCAATTCTATAATGCCTGAGCAACCATTAAACAATATATTAATATTGTGACAAGAAATGACATTTTCACAGTTCATAACAATATTTGTTATATTCTTCTCCATCTTCGCCCTGTTTATAGTCTTTTTCCCATGAGGCTCCACATGGACGGTGACTTCAGCATTTATGTTTTTCTTCATACTCTCTTCCACCCTTGTTGCTATGCTGTGCGCATCCTCCATGCTTATGCCTTTTTCAACCTCTACATGCAGGGATATAACTTTGGACGCACCATAATCATGAACAATAACATTATGTACATCCCTAACACCGCTCACGGATTTCGCAGCGTCCTTCACATTTTTTAAAACGTTCTCATCAGGTGTTTTGCCCATTAGTCTGTCAGATGCATCTTTTGCCAAGTTCATGCCGGTGTAGATGATTAGTGCAGATATAGCTATCCCAAAAATAGCATCAAGCATATGGTAATTGTATCTTGCACCAACAATTGCAACTGCTACAAGAACAGAGGCAATTGCATCGGTTCTGTGATGCCAGGCATCAGCAACAAGAGTGGAACTGTCAATCTTCTTTCCCAGAACAATGGAAAAACGGGCCATTAACTCCTTAGCAACTGCGAAAGCAATCATCAAAACCGCAACAAGGATCCTCCCCTCCACAGGTGAAACATAGATTATCCTTTCCCCTGACTCCAGAACAAAAGTTAACCCTACAACTATAAGGAGTACGGCAATAATCAGCGTGGCAACAAACTCTGCCCTGCCATGCCCGAACGGATGCTCACTGTCAGGTGCTTTCTTGGATATTTTGAACCCAAACAGAACAACAACTGATGTACCTGTGTCTGAAAATGTATGAAACGAATCAGCAATAAGAGATATGCTGTTAATCATTATGCCGAGAACAAGTTTCACAGCAAACATTGCGCCATTCCCGAAGATGCTGACACCTGCTTCAAGATAACCATACTTCGCCCTCACATTCGGCCTTGAAGCATCACCATAATCAGGTATAAGTCGCGTGGATAACACAAAACATTAACAATTTAATGGATATTAGGTTTTTTGGTTGCGTTAATAAAATAAAAAATAAAGAAAGATGTGGACGTTTATCTTCTCTTTGCTTTCTTCACAGCCTTCTTTTTTGCTTTCTTTTTTCTTCCGCCCCTTGCCATTTTCGCCCTAGCAATATCTCCATCCTTGTCTATAAAGTAGAGATATCCTAGTTCTTTTTTGACACTTGCTTTGGCAATCTTTTCAGGTCTGCCGCCTCTTACACCAGCCCTTGCCATTTTTGCCCTGGCTGCGTCACCCTGCCTGTCCACAAAATACAAAAAACCTGGTTCTTTCTCTATTCCGAGTTTTGCTATTTTTTGTGCCATGTCTTTTCCCCCAGCATGGTTATGGTTGTACAGGGTATTAAAAATATTGGTTGGTACTAAAACCTTTTTAACTGAATATGTGCATGTATATCATGGCTGGGAGAAGGTGGACAGCTGACGCCCCTGAAAGGGGGTGAGGAAAGTCCCCCCTCCATAGAGCAGGAGGAACGGCGCAAGCCGTTACGGCGAGAGTCGTGGAAACGGAGCAGAAACGACACAGCCATATGGGTTACAATGACCCTGCGAAGATGAGGTTCCATATGGATATGGTGAAACGGCCACCCACTCCGGAGCAAGCCTAAACGTTGGGATGACTGCTCAAGACCAAGGGTAAGGCGCTTAGTCGAATGCTGTCAGAACAGAAGGGGGCTTATTACCTTCACCCGGCCATTAAATTATTATTCTTGAATAATATTCATCGTTTATGAATGTTGAATCCGTTATCAGAAAACTTGAAAAATATTATCCTAAATCCTATTCTGATGAGCCGTTCAAGGTTTTGATTGGGACAATTCTTTCTCAGAGAACAAAGGATGAAAACACATCCAGGGCATGTGAAAATCTTTTTTCTGTTTACAGAACACCAAAGGATTTAGCAAATGGGGATGTAAAAAGGATTGAGAAATTGATAAAACCCTCTGGTTTTTATAAAGTGAAGGCAAAAAGGATAAAAGGGGTTTCAAAAATTATTCTGGAGAAATACAACAGCACTGTGCCAAACGACATGAAAAAACTTCTGTCCCTGCCTGGCGTTGGAAGAAAAACAGCGAATTGTGTTCTTGTCTACGGTTTTGGTAAATATGCTATACCTGTTGATGTGCATGTCCACAGGGTCTCAAACAGGCTTGGGCTTGTAAAAACAAAAAGCCCGGAAGAAACACTGGAAGAAAATTAATCATGTGTTTGTTGAATTTGGCAAAAATATTTGCTCTGCAAAGCCTAAATGCAAAAAATGCCCACTGTTTGAATGCCCAAATAGAAAAAAACATTAATCCCTAAACCATTTATCAAACAATGGAAAGAATATTAGAGTTTGGTGGAAAAAGATTTCGGCCTGACATAAGAAGACTTTATGATATGAAAGAGGTCATCTATGATAAAGAATTTCTAAGTCAGACAGAAAACATCGAGCTATATTACATGTACAGGAATGTTTTCCTTGATGAAACAGATAAAAAGGTAATGGAGGAAAAAAATCTCAGATATGATATCACAATTATACCGCCAATGAAAATTGGAAAGGAATTTGTTAAAACTGCAGGGCATTATCATCCTTTTGTGCCGGGTACAAAAATAACATATCCTGAGGTTTATGAGGTTTTGGAAGGAGAGGCGCATTATCTTTTGCAAAAAAAAGAAGATGATAAAATTACTGATGTTATCTTGGTTTCAGCAGAAAAAAATGACAAAGTAATAATTCCCCCTGGTTACGCTCATGTGACAATCAACCCATCAAAAAAAATGCTGAAGATGGCAAACTGGGTAGCATCAGATTTTTCATCAGTATATGAACCCATAAAAAAAATGCATGGGGCTGCATATTTTGAGACGACAGCAGGTTTTATTAAAAATGAAAATTATAGGCATCTGCCTGAAATAAGATTTCTGTTTCCAAGAGAATATAAAAATGCCGGACTGATAAAAAATAAAAACATGTATTATATAATCAGGGACAACTCCAAACTTTTAGAATTTCTCATCAAACCCTCAGGATACAAAACATTATTTACTATTTAACCTATTCCAATAGAGAACATGGAAAAGGCATCAGTTCTTGCAAGAGGATTCTTTAACAGTATTAGAGGAAAGACAGCACATGGTCTTATCAGACACGGAAAAAAATACAAGATTGTTGAAGTGGTGGATGAAACACTTGAAGGCAGGGATGCAGGCGAAGTAATGGGGGATGGATTCAAAGGAATACCAATAGTGGCGAATTTTTCCAGAAATGCGAATACACTGATTATTGGTGTTGCACCACCTGGTGGGAGACTGCCTAAATCATGGAGGGGGGATATAAGAAATGCTTTAAAAAACAGGATGAATATTGTTTCAGGCTTGCATGATTTTCTTTCAGATGACCCTGAGTTTTCAGAACTTGCTAAAAAGCATAATGTGAAGCTCTGGGATGTTAGGAAGCCTCCGAAGAACCTGCAGATTGCAAAAGGCTTCAAATCAGAAAAACCTGTAATTCTTGTGCTTGGTACTGATTCCTCTGTTGGAAAAAGGACAGCCGCGCTTGAACTTGTTAAAAGTGCTGAGAGAAAAGGGATGAATGCTGGTTTTGTTGCCACAGGTCAAACAGGAATAATGATTGGTGCTGATGCAGGTGTTGCTGTTGATGCGGTTCCATCTGACTTTGTTTCAGGTGTTGTTGAAAAAATGGTGATGGATGTTTCAAAAAACAGGGAAATAGTTTTTGTTGAAGGTCAGGGTGCGGTATCCCATCCAGCATACGGCTCCGTTGCACTTGGAATACTGTATGGTTCTAAATCTGATTATGTTATAATGGTCCATGATCCTGCAAGAAAAAACAGTGGTAGTTTCCCAGGAAAAATACCAAAATTAGAGGATGAAATCAAGTTGGTTGAAAAACTGGGTAAAACAAAGGTTGTTGGGCTGGCTTTGAACTGTAGAAACGTGAAAAACTGGAAAGAGGCTGTAAAGAAATACGAGGAAAAAACAGGTCTGCCAACCGTGGATGTTGTAAAGGAAAATGGTGATAGATTGTTGAAAGGAATCATGAATCATATAAAAAGGGAGAAAAGATGAAAATAAAAAAACTGATGATTTATTTTATTCTAATCTTAACATGCATATCAGTTTTTACACCAACAAAGGTTGTTTCCAATAATCCAGAACAAGGATATGGCGAAATTCTTGTTTCTAACTATTCTCAGAGTAATTTGCCTCAAAGGGTTTTAGAATCAAATCTTATCGCAAACGTTCAAACCCTGCAGGATTTTGACACAAGATATGTTTTCTCTGAAAACTGCTCTGTGTCAGCAGAATGGTTATACAACAAATTTTCTGAATACAATCTATGGACAGAATACGACTATTTTGAATACGAAAATCATACATTAAAAAATATTGTTGCAACACTAAATGGCACATCAGATAACATTTACACCATATCCGCGCATTACGATTCAATAAACTCAAAGGATGAAATAAAATCCACAGACGACCCTAATATTTCTGCACCAGGAGCAGATGATGATGCTTCTGGTGTTGCAGGTGTCCTTGAATGCGCGAGAATAATGAGTAATTACAGGTTTAATGCAACCATAAAATTTGTTTTGTTTTCTGCTGAGGAACAGGGATTGATTGGAAGCAGGCATTATGCTGAAAAAATGAAAAGCAACGATGAGAAAATAATTTGTGATATTCAGTTGGACATGATTGGTTATGGTAACAGTTCTATTGATGTTGTCACAAACCCTGAATCAGAATGGATAGCAGAAACCATGGGGAACATGTCTGCTAGTTGTGAAATCGGATTAGATGTAAATAAGGTTGTTAACCCTGATTTTAAATGCAGTGACCATGGCTCTTTCTGGGATAATGGATACTGTGCTGTATGTTGCATAGAGAAGGCTACACCATCTGATTGTAACCCATATTTTCATTCAAAAAATGATACGATAAATAAACTGAATTTTACGTTGATAAGGAAAACAACACAGTTATGCGTTGCAACATTAGCAGTGCTTGCAAATCTTTCATTTCCAGAGAATGTTAATAAATACGCGCTCCTAATTGGTATAGAGGATTATCCGCCGGGAGTAAAGGATCTTGATTACACGATAGACGATGTTTATGATATGCGTGATGTGCTGATAAACAACTGCTATTTTGACCCTGAAAACATCAGGGTTTTAACAGATGCAAACGCAACAAAGGAAAACATACAGAACAACATTACTTGGATTGCTTCAAACGCGAAACAAAATGATACAGTGTTTTTCTTTTTTTCAGGGCATGGTGGATATGGCTATGTTTTAGTTTATGGCAACAAAATATCAGATAATGAACTTGATTCATGGTTTAGTGATATGAATTCAGCAAATCTTGTTATAATAATCGATTCATGCTATGCCGGCAGCATGATAGAAAAATCAAAAACGGGTTGCACGGATGAGGTGAAAAACTTTTCATCCTTACATGGGGTGAAAAATGTGAGTCTGGAAAAACTGAGTAGTTTTAAGACGTTAGGTCATGGCAATAGGATTGTTCTGGCAGCATGCGATAAAAATCAGTACAGCTGGGAGTACGATGAACTCTCCAATGGTGTATTCACATATTACCTTACAGAAGGATTAAAATCAACCCTAGCAGACACTAACGGCAACGGCTGGGTTTCTGTTGAGGAAGCATTTTATTATGCAAAGCCAAAAACATATGAATTCAATAACAGCGAAAACCCTGCAGGAGGTCAGGACCCTCAGATTTATGATGGGATAGATGGAGAAGTTGATTTATCTTCACTCACGCCAGCAGGGGATTTAATTGTTGATGGCACAAAAACTTATTCTGGCTTGTTACCAATAAATAGAAACCTCACAATCACAGGTAACGGCAGTCTAACACTTGACAATGTCACGCTACTGATGAAGCCTTCATTCAACGGGGAATATCATATTGAGGTGCAGAGCGGTGGGCAGCTCTATATTTACAATTCTAATATTGCATCAGCAAATGATTATCATTACCTTTTCTGGGTTAGAAACAATTCATGGTTTGAGATGAGGAACAGTGAGTTGCATAAATGCGGGTATGAAATAACTGATGGAGAGCACAGCCGCGCTGGATTATGGATAAGCACAAACAACGTAAAACTATGTAATAATATTTTTTCTGGGAACTATGTAGGATTATGTTTCTATTTGTCTGAAAACAACAGCATAATAAACAGCACAATCTTGAACAATGTTCATTATGACATTTGCATAGAAAATTCCACATTATATACACTTAACACAACCTTCAACAAAACCTTGGTTTATTTTGCAGGCATAAACTCCACTCTAACCGCCTCATGGTATCTGAATATGAATGTAACATGGAAGAACAACACTGGTGCAGAATACGCAGATGTAACAATTATTGATAGCCTAATGGTTGAGTTTTTCAATTATTTAACGGATGAGAATGGGCTGTTAAAAGACATTGTGATTCAGGAATACACAGTTCAAGGTGATACAAACACATATTTCACACCCTACACAATCACAGCATCTAAAAATGGATATCATGGTTCTGTAAGAGTAGATATGAATCAAAACAAGGAAATAACAATTTATCTAGAAGATGTCACACCTCCAAATGCAAATGCGGGAAATGACAGGGAGATTGATGAAAACACAACTGTTTATTTTGATGGCTCAAACTCAACAGACAACTCAGGCGTTATTACTAATTACACATGGACTTTTGTTGATGATGATGTTGAAGTAACACTTTACAGGATTTCCCCGAATTATACCTTCCATAATTTTGGTGTTTTTGTTGTAACACTGAATGTTACAGATGGAAGCGGAAACTGGGATACCAAAATGGTAAACATCAGGGTAAAAGATAAGATGCTGCCGAATGCAAACGCAGGAGAAGACCAGGTAGTATCCCATGGAGTAACAATGCATTTTGATGGTTCAAATTCAATAGACAACGTTGGGGTGGTCAATTATACATGGACATTTTTTGATAATAGTAATATTGTGTTGTATGGTGTCAGCCCAGAATACATTTTCCTTACATTAGGAACACATATTGTTACGTTAACCGTGAGGGATGAGGCAGGTAACATTGATACTGATACTGTTAACATTATTGTAAAAGATGTTACAAAGCCGGTCATAAAAATTATTTCCCAAGAACAGGTTGTACATGCGAGGGACTACATTGTAAAATGTGTAATAACAGATAATGTAAAAGTGGAAAGGGTGGAGGTCAGCCCTAACAATTACAGTTGGAGTTCCTGCATCAGGGAAAATGCAGATGAATACACTGCGACACTAATACTTGGGAATGGAAAAAATACGATTTACATCAGGGCAACAGATTCTTCAGGTAATGTAAACACAACGAGCATAACAGTGCTTGTAGAAGTGCATGAAAATGTATTTCCTTTATTCACATCAAACACAATACTCCTGCTCATGGGCATAATTTTCTGCATACCAGCAACAATTATTTTGGAGCATAAGCCAAAAAGGAGAAAATCAAAATAAAATATTATTTAAACCTCAGTAGCCCCCCTACACCGCCAAGCCCGTTTAACACAGGATTATCCTCAACGAACTCAATTTTTGTGTCTGCTCTTTCTGCAAACTCAATAATTTCCTCAATCACATCAACCTCTGATGTTTTGCTGTCGCAGTACGGACAATTGTTTTTTGCGCCAGCATCAACAGCCTGGCATTTTTCACAAATCCATCCCCTTATTTTACAGCCCTTGCTTATCAGCAGCAGTTCTATCTGACCGTTTCTCACAGCATCCCCTGTTTCCTTCAAACCATAGACCGCAAGACCGTTCCTCAGTATTTCCTCCTTTAATCTGCCAACGTTTTTCTCACTTGTTTCCGTTTCATCCTTTAAGACAGCTTCCTCAGCCTTTGAAACAAGCCTGCTTTCAGCTTCATCAAAACACACATCAATTGTGTCCACAATTTTGGACTTAATCTCATTCGGCAGAAAATTTTTGAGCATTGTTTTTGCGTTACCAGATCCTGCAATAACAATTTTGACAACATCATGGTTTGAAAACAATTTTTTCACATCCTCCGAAACATCCTTTAAAAAATGGTTAATTGCCCCTTTTCTCAGCCTCTGAAAACGTGCCTGTGACATCCCGCCTTTTTTATGCCTGTTCATGATGTCTTTTGCTTTTTTCTTTTTATACCCAACTCTGCCTGAGGAAACAACATAAATTTTTGCTCTCTGGCTGTCCAGGAGAACAAGCCCGAATGTTTCGTATTCATCAATCAGTCTTGCGACAGGCCTGATGTACGGTGACGTATCAACAATCAGCAGGTTTTCAACAGGCAGTCCTAGTTTGTATGCTCTAAAAAAACTATGGATATTTGATGCAAATATAACAAGTCCTTTCTGTCCTTTTTCCCTGCTGCTTTTATCCAGGTATTCCTCTATTGTCTGCATTGTTTTCTCAAAATTCTCTGACAGCTCCCTGTTTTCTTTCAAAACAGATCTGCAGGTGTTCTTTCTTCTCTCAACAAATTTATTATCCAGACTTTCCATATTCAAATAAAGACTGACATATGAATCCTTGCTCTCGGAATCATAAACCTCTGAGAGCTCCTTAATCTCCATGTTTTTTAGGTCTGCAAGCATTGTGTTTGATAAGAGGCTTTTGGGTATTTATTATTAACCTTCCTGGGAAAACTTAAAACCCTTTAGACACATTTAATCTTTGATGCTTGACTGGGCAGAGAAATACAGACCAAAAAATCTGAATGAGGTTGTTGGGAATAACGAAGCAGTAGAGAAAATAAGGAGATGGGCAGGATCTTGGGAAAAAGGGGTGCCGAAAAAGAAAGCAGTTATACTTGTTGGAGACCCTGGAACCGGTAAAACATCTTCTGCGATTGCGCTGGCAAACGATTTCGGATGGGGCGTGATAGAGCTTAACGCTTCTGACCAGAGAAACTATGAGAAAATAAAAAAGGTAGCCATGTTCGGTGCGGTGTATGAAACATTCACGGACAGAGGTGATTTTATTTTTTCTAAAGAAGGGGGAAGAAAACTGATCATACTTGATGAAGCTGACAACCTGTTTGGAAAGGAGGATAAAGGTGGCATGAGGGCTATTGTTGAAACAATAAGAAGCACGAAACAGCCTGTTGTCCTTATAGTGAATGATTACTATGAGCTAACAAGGAAATCAGGCATAATAAAAAATCTTTGTTTGACAGTAAGGTTTGAGCGCATAGGAGAAAATGGTGTGAAACATGTTTTAAAAAACATATGTGAAAAAGAAAAGGTTGAATTATCATTTGATGCGCTTGAAAAAATATTCCAACATTCAAATGGTGATTTAAGATCAGCAATTAATGACCTTCAATCGTTATGCGCTGGCAGGAAAAAAATTTCAGCAGAGGACACAGCAACACTCGGAAACAGGGACTTGAAGACAACGATTTTCAATGCTTTGTCTGACATACTTAAATCAAAAGATATAGAAAAATCAAGAAATGCTGTTTTAAACCTTGATGAAACGCCTGATTACCTGATTTTGTGGCTTGATGAAAATCTGCCGCTGGAATACAGGGACGCTGAGGATTTAAAAAATGCTTACGAGAAACTATCAAGGGCTGATGTCTTTCTTGGAAGAATAAGGAAAAGGCAGTACTATGGTTTATGGGGTTATGCAAACAATTTGATGACAGCAGGTGTTTCAGTTGCAAAAAACAAATCATACCATGGTTTCACAAGATACCAGTTTCCTTTATGGCTTTCAAAAATGAGCAGAACAAAAAGTATGAGAAGCGTGCAAAACTCTGTTCTGCAAAAAATTGGAAGGCACTGCCACACATCAAGAACCACTGTGAGGGAGGATATCCTGTTAATGTTCAGATATCTGTTCAAAAATGACAGGGATTTTGCTGTAGGAATGCTGATAAAACTGGCTCTTGAAGATGAGGAAATAGCATATCTTCTGGATGAAAAACCTGATTCTGCCAAGGTAAGACATTTAATGGAGGAGGCAGAAAAAATTCAGGGACCAAAAGAGGAAATAAGTGTGTTTGAGGATTACGGAAAAGAAGAAAAAGAGACAGAAAAAACGGAACAGAAAAATTTAGGAGAGTTTGAAAAATTATAGTTCACTCCCAAAAAATGCTTTATACGCCTCATATGCAGAATAAACATCTGCCTTGGATGAAACCTCATACGGCGCATGCATTGCAAGTATAGGAGGACCGCAGTCAAGCACATCCATGTTGTATTCTGCGAGATATTTTGATACTGTTCCGCCTCCGCCCTCGTCAACCTTTCCAAGCTCGCCTGTCTGCCATGCTATTTTTTTGTCGTTGAAAAGTTTCCTGATTTTTCCAACATATTCTGCTGATGCATCAGATGCGCCTGCTTTACCCCTAGCACCGGTGTATTTTGTGAGTACAACACCGAACCCGAGTTTTGATGCGTTTCTGCTCTCAAAAACCTCTTTGAATGTTGGGTCAAATGCTGAGTTCACATCAGCTGAAAGCGCACTTGAGTTAGAAAGCGCGCTCTTCACATTTATCTCAGAATAATCAGATGTCAATCTAACAAGCTCGGAAACAAACTCTTCAAAGAACATTGATTTCATGCCTGTGTTTCCCTCGCTTCCTATTTCCTCTTTTTCAACAAACAATGCCACACAGGTTTTTTCAGGGGTTTTTGTTTCATTCATAGCTATGAATGATGTGTATGCGCAGATTCTGTCATCTTGACCGTATGCTCCTATCATGCTTTTGTCAAAGCCTATCTCCCTAGGCATATTTGCAGGTACTGCTTCAAGTTCTGCGGATACAAAATCCTCCTCTGTGATCCCGTATTTTTTGTTGAGGTTTTCAAGAACCGCAATTTTTATTTTTTCCTTCACGTCCTTGTCTTTCACAGGCATGCTGCCAACAAGAATATTCAGCTCCTCTCCTTTTATGCCTTCAGGAAGTTTTCTCTTATCCTGAACCTCTTTTGAAAGGTGGGGTAGGAGGTCAGGGATTATGAAGACAGGGTCCCCCTGGTTTTCACCAATTTTTATGTCAATGGATTCACCATTTCTTTTGATGATTTTGCCATGTAACGCTAATGGTGTATTGACCCAGTGATATTTTCTTATGCCGCCGTAGTAATGGGTTTTGAACAGCGCAATCCCTGCATCCTTATCCTCATACAATGGGTTTGGTTTCAGGTCAAGGCGCGGTGAATCAATGTGTGAAACAACAATGTTCAGTCCGTGTTCAACAGGTTTTTTTCCAATGACTGCTAAGGCAATGTTTTTTTCCCTGTTCACGACGTAAACCCTCATGCCTGGTTTTAAATTTTTCATATTTTTTATGTTTTTAAAATTGTTTTTTTCTGCGATTTTAAGGATTTCTGAAACAGCCCCTCTTTCAGTTTTTGCATTACCCAGAAAATCCATGTATCCTTTACAAAAACTGAAAATATTTTTTTCTTTTTTTTCCATTCTTACCCATCCAGATTCATTTTTCATAGCCAATTTTTCCTCGAGTTTTGATTTCTTTGGCATAACAACACCAAAACTGAATGGTTTTCAGTTATTATTAAGTTTAGTAGCTAAGGGTTAGGGACACCCATACATTATTCATCATTTTTAAACATCAATGCAAATAAACATGCAACACTGCCAAAAACTTTATATTCAGCTAAGTTTATTCCTGTTTTTGGTGATGAGGGTTGAACAAAGCAATATTGAGAGGGTTCTGCATTTTTGTGGCATTGTGTTTTTTAATGCCGATCATGATGCAGATAAGTGTTGGTGTTGAAGGAAAAATGCCTGAGGGAATAAGGGCTGCTGGCGGTGAAAAGGGCAAACCAGGAGGAGGCGGAGGAGGCGGTCATGGCGGCGGAGGCGGTGGGTCCGCAACAAACAAGGTGGCACTGGTAATAGGAATCTCAAACTATGATGGAAGCGCGTATGACCTGCGATATTGTGATGATGATGCTAGGGACTGGGCAAATTATTTAAACGGCAAAGGCTACACGGTCCACACATTAACAGACAGTCAGGCAACATACAGCAACATAGCATCTGAGATAGACTGGCTTGACTCTGCTGAAAACGCAGGTGATGAAGTAGCATTCTACTACTCTGGACATGGGATAAAAGAGAATAAGCTAGGCTCCTGCATTCTCACATCAGACTTGTACGAAGTAAGCTACAAATGGTTTGTTGATGAGTTCAGCACATTCTCAAGCACAAAGATTTTCTTCTGTTTTGATGCATGCCAGATTGGTGACATGAGAAGCCTTGGCACAAATGGAAGGTTTGTGGCAATGGCATCAAACACTAACAGCTATTGCTATGATGGGACCAGCTCCATGTCAAACGGTGTTTTCACATACTACTATATGGATGCATTGGAGAATCAGGGATATACAACGGCAGAAGGCGCATTTAATTACGCGGAATACAAATCTGAATCAACATATAACATGGACTGCACATCAGCAGACGGATATGCTGGGGAACTAGTGTTCTAGTTCTCTTTTTTATTTAAAACAAGGTGAAAAAATGGGATGGGAAATGGAGTTTAAAACGTTTGAAGAACTTATAGAGTGGGCAAAATTAGAGTATGGTAGCGGATTCAAAAATTTGTCTTTGATGACAAAAGATAAACATACCTACCCCAAATATTAAATATTCAAAAGGAGATAATCTGATTATGTGGGAAAGGGTTTCTGAATATTTCAGGAAATATCCTGCGCAGGAAAAGATTGCGAACCTGCTTATGGAGTATGGATTAAAGGTAAGACCTGAGGGTATATTCTGTGCTGAAATAAAAATACCTGATCAGGCAATAGCAGATGCAATAGGAGGAGACAGAAGGATGGTTTCTGCAACGGTGAATACCATTCTAAGAAACCCGAAACTCAAACAAATTTTCTCAAAACTTTTGCCTACAGCACATTTAAAGGATATTGCACCAGATTTGGGATGGGGTGTTTTGGATGTTGCCATAGGAAAAGAAACAGACAGGCCAGGGCTTTTATCAAGCATCATTACACTAATAGCAGAAGCAAATGTAAATATAAAGCAGGTAATTGTTGAAGATGTAGATGCTCCTGTTGTGCATGTCGTTATTATCACAGAAACATCCATGCCTGGTGATTCTATACATAAGATTAAGGATGTGAAAGGCGTAAAAAGCGTTACTATATGTTAGATTAGAAGGACTTTTTATTCGAAGTTGGGTGTCATCTTATGATTTTTTCAGCAATATTTTTATCAACGCTGTAAAAATCCTATCAAAATTGCATAAAAACATACATTATTGTAGAAATATTTAAATATTGCTAAATCCATATGGTATTAGGGGTTGGAAAGATGAAAAAAAAGATGTTGTTAAGTCTGGTTGTTGTTGGAGTGTTTTTGTTGAGTGGTTTTGGTGTAATGGCACAGGCACCAGGAATACACACAATTAGTCTATCAAAGCCCAGGGCTGTTGAAAGTTATGTTACGGAGTCAGCACACCCATATGCGAACAATTACGATTATACATGGACGATAACGAAGAGTGGGGCAAGCAAGATAAGGATACATTTTACCTCTGACACAGAAGTGGAAAATAACTATGATTTCCTGTACTTGTACAATGGGGGCGGTACTCAGATATGGAAGAAAACAGGTACAATAGGTGCGTTCTGGACAGACTGGGTTAATGGTGATACCGTTAAGGTAAGATTAACAACAGATTACTCTGTGACAAAATACGGTTTCAAGATTGACCAAAGGGAGTACGAAACTGCAAGTTCAGGCGATGTAGAATTAACATCGGGTGTTGCCTATTCTGAATCATTATCAGCAACAGGTGATGCAGATTATTATAAGATTAACGTTCCTTCTGGTTCCACAAAACTTGAAGTTGTTCTTGACGGACCAAGCAGCGGCTGTGACTTTGACCTGTATGT
>Ga0172364_10001791_pt1 | contig 16817 bp, 14 predicted proteins | sample LakKivSesite10cm_FD_114545 | JGI IMG/M metagenome (GOLD analysis project Ga0172364, IMG submission 114545) | Sediment microbial communities from Lake Kivu, Rwanda - Sediment site 10cm | ecosystem: Environmental > Aquatic > Freshwater > Lake > Sediment | place: Rwanda: Western Province, Lake... | reverse complement strand
CCACTGTTCATATCCAGCTTACTGCTCACGGCTTTCGCCCTGTTCGGAATCGGATTAATGGCCAACGCAATAACCCTGACCTTTCGAGACCGAACCACAACAGCCAACACTTTGACGATATTGTTCATGGTTTTTAGCGGAATAGTCTGCCCCGTCGAGCTGATGCCTCTATGGGCCCAGCAGATCTCAAGCATTTTACCATTGACCTACGGAATACGCCTAATGCGGGTTTCCCTGCTTGGCATCAAGACATATAATATAATCTCCGACCTGGCAACGCTGCTTATCCTCGGAGCCATCTACGTTGGAATAGGCGCCTTAACGCTCAGGCTAATAGAAAGGAATCTGAAAAAGAAGGCATTATTCTCCGTCTTCTAAAGAAGAAACACGGTTGGGACTTCATGCGCGGCTTTTGGTAAAAGTTCCAATTTTTGCTTTTCTTCGGTATATTTAAATAGAGGACTGTTCAATTAAGGGCTGATTAAGTTGCCCGAGGGAAACAAAATGTCCTTGGATCAAATGGCTCAGATTCTTGAGGCGGCAGAATCAACTGCATGTAGCGTCAGGGACATAGTTCACATACTAAGATGTAGAACATCAAGGGTTATCTCGTTACTAGAGGAGATGGAGGAAGAAAGACTGATTGAGCTGCGCCAGATTAAGAATTCGAGACGGGGTAGACCTAAAAAGAACATAATATGCACGTCTCTTGGCTCTGAATTTGTCGAGACTTACAGGAAATTGAAAATGAAACCGCTTAGAGCGAGAAATGAGGACTTTGAACATGCAGTGAAAGACGCATTATACACCAAGAGACTTATTGCAAACGGTCACTCGCCCTTCAGACTTTTTATGGAGTTGAACACAATTGCCCACAATATTAAGATCTATTCAGAGACTTCTGGGACTATTCGAAGATGAGAATGTTCAATACATGATAATAGGTGGCTACGCTCTACCTTTCTACGGGAGAATCCGAACAACAATTGACATTGACATAGCTGTAGCAATAAGAACTGAAGACGAACTAAACAGGCTCTGCAGTTTGCTGCAATCAAGTAGTTTTGAGGTTCCTATCTGCTCATTAAAGAATCCTCTGATTTTAATCTTGGATCAGAAAGAAAAAGTAGAGATAGAATTGTGGCTGAAACCCGATGGAATTGTTTTCGATGATGAGACCTTGAGAAGAAGAAGGAAAATCAAGCTTGATGAGAATATTGAGGCTTGGATTATTTCTGCGGAAGATTTCATAGTAAACAAGTTAGCTAGACCTGACAGGGGAGCAGTGGATGAGCAAGATGTAAAAAGCGTCTTGGTCATTCAAGAAGACAAACTGGATGATGAATATCTTGGGAAAAGAGCTCAAGAAGCTGGAGTGCTTACAATTCTTCAAAACATCCAAGCTCAATAAGAAAAAACCCTGCAGTTCTAAAATTCTAGCGCGCGAATATTAGGAACCAAATGTGTTTCGCATACTAACCGCGGGTTTCGAAGGCTTTCAGTAGCTGATCTATGTCTCTTCCCACGTTTTCGCCTGAGTATCCGCCTTCTAGAACAAAGAACGTGGGCTTTTTCAACTCCACAATTCTTTTTCCTATTTCTCTGTAACCTTTCTCCGTTAAACCAAGCGAGGCCAAGTCTCCAGCGTGCGTGTCAAATCCTGCTGAAACAGCCACTACTTCAAACTTGCTAACGTCTATCCTGCTTAGGGCTTTGTCAAGCGTTTTCAAATACAATCCGTCTCCGCAGTCAGGTGGCAATGGGAAGTTTAGACAGTTTGCCTCAGAAACAACACCTGTGCCTGGATAATTTGGATGCCGATGCAACGATAGGTACGTTACCTTCTCATTTCCGTAAAAGATCTCCTGCGTTCCGTTCCCATGGTGCCCGTCAATGTCCAAAATCAAAGTCGGCTCATCCAAATGCTTCACAGCGATTGCAATGTTATTCAGGTAACAGAATCCTCTTGTGAAAGCACCCAGAGCTGCGCCATCTATTCCCGCATGATGACCCGGGGGACGCATGAGAGAGAACGCCTTCATCTTAGCAGCCAAGATGGCTCCGCCTGCCGAAAGCCGTGCGTACTCGTAGATGTCGTCATAAGCCGGCGTGTCAGCGTCCTCCACCATCGCTTTCTTGACCCTCCAAACATAGTCTTGATCATGAACCTTGAGCAACGCTTCTTCCGGCGCAGGCTCAGGGACTAGAAACTCGTACCCTCTCTCCTTCAGAATTTCATAAGCTCTCCTAACCCTTCCTGGTCCTTCTATGTGCCAAGACCCATAACCTAAGCATTTTTCTGAGAACACTATTTTCATCTTCATAATCGCATGCATCCATAACTCGATAAATTGATATTTTTCAAATTAAAATATAACTTCACCTCTTAAAAGTAGGGGAACCCTTGAAGAGATGAAGAAATCGTTCACGGTTGCCGAGAACCCTTTCGCCGAGTTCCGACTGGAATGCGAGGCCAGCCTAGCCTCTGCCTTCAAGAAGCTTTTTCCAGAAATCCAAATTGCAAGCTTGGCAATGGAAAAACCACCGAATCCAGAGTTCGGTCAGCTGGCTTCTTCACTGTGTTTTGAGCTTTCCAAACAGCTTCAGGAAAAGTCCCTCACATTGGCGCAACGCCTTGCCGAGGCCACAGACGAGTCAAAATTCTCTTTGATCGAACACGTCGCCCCAGCTGGAGCTGGCTACATAAACTTCCATGTGGACTTTGCCAAATTTTCAGCCTTAACTCTTGAATCAGCCGTGAAGCTAGATGCTGAGTATGGTTTTGTAAAAACTGAAAAACCGCTGAAAATCATTGTCGAGCACACGAGCGCTAACCCGCTTCATCCCATCCATATTGGAACGGCTAGAAACCCAATCCTCGGAGACAGCCTCGCTCGCCTGCTCAAATCCAGAGGGCATACTGTTTACACGCATTTCTACATAGACGATGTGGGCCGACAATCATCCGTGATCGCTTATGGCTACGAAAAACTAGGCAAACCAAAACCAGATGGAAAGCCCGACCAGTTCATCGGCAAAATTTACGCAATCACAAGTTGCTTGGTTGAAATCAACCGCTTGAAGAGAGAGCTTGAACGAGCAAAAACCGTCGCAGCGGAAGAAGAGATCATGAAAATCACCAGAGAACTTGATGACTGGGTAGCCGTTGCTGCAGAACTACAAGGAAAGTACCCAGCATTCTTCGAACAACTATTGCAAAAAGTGGGCAAAGACGAAAATGTTGAAACTTCAATAAAAATACTAAATCAAGCCTATGAGGCGGGAGAAGAAAAGGCTAAACAACTTGTCAGAGAAGTCAGTGATTTATGTCTGGACGGCTTTAAGGAAACGCTTCAAAAGATAGATGTTTCCATTGACTCTTGGGACTGGGAGAGCGACCTCGTTTGGAGCGGCCTCGTTACTGAGGTTTTTCAAAAACTCAAAAAGTCGCGGTACACTTTCGCTGAAGCAGGTGTTTTGGAGTTTGACGCTGAAAAAGTCGTCAAAGAACTCGATCTTCGAAAGAAGCTCAGTTTAAGAGAAGACCATGAAGTGCCGCCTTTGACACTCGTACGTGCGGATGGCACCACGCTTTACACCACGCGAGATGTTGCTTACAGTTTATGGAAGTTCGAAAAGGCCGACAAAGTCATCAACGTTATTGGAATGGAGCAAAGTCTAGCCCAACTGCAGTTGAAAATAGCTCTGTACGCTTTAGGCTACAGCAAGTACGCGGACAATCTGATTCACTTCGCCTACAACTTGATAAATTTTCCAGGCTACAAGATGTCAGGTCGAAGAGGGCACTACATAGCATTCGACGAAGTCATGGACGAAGCGGTAAAACGAGCCTACGAAGAGGTTTCGAAGCGTTCCCCAGAACTGTCCGAAGAAGAAAAACGGAAAATCTCGAACTTCGTCGGCATCGGCGCAGTACGCTACTCGCTCGTTGAGGTTGACACATCAAAACCCGTAGTGTTCACTTGGGACCGCGTGCTGAACTTTGAGAAGAACAGTGCGCCATACATTCAATACACACACGCAAGAGCATGCAGCATTATGCGAAAAGCAGGCAAAAAACCACGAAAACCATCCTACGAACTACTCAACGAAAAATTGGAGCACGAAATAATCTTGGCACTGGCCAGTTTCCCAGACACATTCATCGACGCAGCAGAATACTTGAAACCCAACCTGATTGCCGACTTCGCAAATGCGCTTGCCGACAGATTCAACACGTTCTACAACGCGTTTCCAGTGATAAAGGCTGAACCGCAAGGACTGAGCGACGCAAGGCTTGCATTAACCAACACCGTGAAAATAGTGCTGAGAAACGCTCTTGACCTGATCGGCATATTGGCGCCTGAAAAAATGTAAAGCTTAACGCGGCGCCTCTTTGATTATAGCGACTCCTGAGCTTGTTCCTATCCTGTTCGCGCCAGCTTCGATCATTGCCAATGCTTCAGGGTAGGTTCTTATGCCGCCAGCTGCCTTGACACCCATGCTTTTGCCTACAACCTGCCTGATCAATTTAACATCTTCAACCGTTGCTCCTTTGCCGAAGAAGCCAGTTGACGTCTTCACAAAATCCGCGTCTGCGTTTTTCGCAAGCTTGCACGCGGCCACCTTCTCACTCGCAGTTAATTGTGCCGTTTCAATGATGACTTTGACAATGATCTCTTTCGATAGACGTTTTACGTCCACAACAGCTGCAATATCCTGCTTCACCGTCTCATAATCGCCTGACTTCAAAGCACCTAAATTGATGACCATGTCCAACTCGTCTGCGCCATCTTCTATGGCTTTGATTGCCTCCAGAGCCTTTATCTCAGACAGCGAAGCGCCAAATGGGAAGCCAACCGTTGAGCTCAGCCTAACACGCGAACCCTTCAGGAGCGAGGAAGCAAGTTTCACGTAAGTCGGATTAACACACACGCAGCCAAAACCGTGTTTAACAGCCTCTCTACACAGTGTTTCAATTTCACTTCTGGTAGCTGTCGCGCTGACATTCGTGGAATCAATCATCTTCGCCAATTCTTTTCTAGGAATATTCATGCCCGTCACCCTTGAGAGCTTGAAACAAAAGCTCTAAGCCTTCGCGCAAAGAGCTCAGGCTCTTCAACGGCTTCTCCGTCCCACAGCAAATAAGGCAAACCCCAAGCGTCCGTGAAGCCGAAAGCCTGAATTCCAGGTCTGCTCATGATTCGCAAGTTCACGTCAAAATAGTCCAAATGCTCATCCATGGGTCCTGACATGAGGATAATGTTGAAGCTTATGTAACTCTCCTTGTGATAGTATCGGAGGATTTTTGCTATGCCTTCAGCCAGTTCAAGCCATTCCTTATTGGTCAGCTCCAGCAAGTTTGACTTGCCTCGCACTATAGCTTGAACCTCGTTGATTCCTCTCAGAGGCGCGAACGGAACAAGCCATTCCACATCGTTCTTCCCAAAAACGTATCTGTCCCCGCCTCTCTCTTTCTCCAGAAGATCCGCCCAATAATTGGACTTGTTGCCTTCAAAGTAGGCTTTGCTTTTATCAAGCAGCAACCGGACAAGATAGAATGCTCGGTCTCTGGCTAGGACTTGCATGTGAGGATGAAGCATTGAGGAACCGGCTGGCGGCATGTAATTGAAAATGAACGCGGGAAAGCGTATCGACGGCTTGCCTTCTTTAAGTCTTCTCAAATAGGCTACACCGCCTTTGAAACCGTCAAAAACCACTTCAGAAGCGAAATCATTAAGCTTCAAATGATGTTCTTTCGAGAGAATCACCAAGACGCTGCGTTCAGCATGCCCCAGAAAATTAGGGACCACAACTGCGTTGCCGACGAAGATTTTTCCTCCCTTAACGAAATTCTCCGGGAACCTCGGTGTTCTTAATCCTACATTCTCTGGGCAAAATGGACAGTTAACCCTGGTTTTCTCAACCAAGGAGTTAAGCAGCACATCGTCTGAAACAAGAAACTTGCTCACATATTCCATCATTCCTTTTATGACAGTCGTGTTGCGCCCGGTCAAAGGATCAGTTCTGTACTCAAAGGTCACAATTTTCTCTTCGAAATTCCTTGATGGATCTAAAATACTCGAATTCTTAACGGTCTTCTCAAACGCTATCACACGACCCGACCTCTTCCTACAATACTACTGAAGCCAGATTTCCATTTATCCCTTTAAACACACTTAAGAATAAAATGTTCACAGCTTCTTTCGAGAGCATTTTCAAATGGCTTCCAGATTTTCTGAGTTTTTCCCTTAATCTTCACTGTTTTCTACGTTGATTTCTGGCGGATTTGGGGCTTTTTTGCTTTGAAACAATGGGCGTTTAACTACATAGCCTGTCCTCGCGCAACAACATGAAATCACTCACGCCCCGCATTGGGTTTACGTTTCCACTAGCGCGCGAGAAAGTCACACGAGTTTATTGCAAGTATAGATTTAGTGTGCAGAGGTCTTAAATTCGTTCATGGAAATATTGCTTAGAACTGGCTAGTAGGCATCGATTACACATGATGGACAAGAAATTCATGCAACTTGCAATAGAAAAAGCCAAGGAAGGAATTAGAAGCGGGCAGACACCTTTCGGAGCCTGTATAGTTAAGGATCTTGAAATAATAAGTTGTGCCCATAATGGAGTCTGGAAAGATACTGATGTAACGGCCCATGCCGAGATCAATGCTATTCGTATGGCTTGTAAAAAGCTAAATTCAATCAATTTGAAGGGATGTACCATTTATTGCACCACTGAACCCTGCCCTATGTGTTTCGGTGCATGCCATTGGGCGAGGATCTCCAGAATAGTGTATGGAACAAGTATAGAGGACGCCAAAAAGATTGGATTCAATGAACTTACGATTTCAAACAATAGAATGAAATCATTAGGTAAAAACAACGCAAAAATAATTGGAAGCTTTCATCGAGACGAATGTCTAAAACTCTTTGAAATATGGTCTCAGAAAAAAGACAAAAAACCTTACTAGACCTTCTCTGCTTCTCAGACTTTTGTTCCGTTAGCGAGAACTTGTCGAGTTGAAGAACAAACTTGATATTCTCCGTCAAAACAATTAGATCGATCGATTTTTCTTCTAACTTCTTTGGAATGGTAGAGCTTGTTACGCTAGAAGCAGTGGATAATAATCTTCTTGTTCGCTCCGTATGAAGAATGGCACGTAATTTTCTTGGTATTGGATCTGAAGAGTCATCTTGTACTCTATCGTGTGATAGTCTGTTCCGTTCCATTCAAGTGGTCCCCTAACTAACAAGTAGTACGATCCGGCCTCAGGAAGCTGCACCGAAAATTTGTCGCGATCGACTGCTGTACCGCTCCATATCATATCGTAGGAATGCGCCCACTGGACAACCTGTTGACTTGCGTTGAAGCTCAGCGGGTCCGAGTCGTTGATTAGCGTTCCAACGTAAGCTACAGTCGGGTGAATCGTGTCGGCAAAAACGGTCAAGGATATGCCTGTTCCTTGCGCAAGTGGGTTGAGTACCTGCATTTCGATTTCCAGTGTGGAATTGTCTGCCAAGCTGCTGAGAGAATACACTTTCGTGTGTCCTGGCCCACAGATTGCAATTGCAATGGACGATGAAATATTAGACGTAGGGTCGAATTTGGATGTTTCATTTTTGGCGAGAGCGGTCTCGACTGAGCTGGTCACGCTGTACTTGTCTACCATGCTTGAAGGCTGATTGCTGGGCGCTGTCAGGTTCTGATACTCGAATAGAAAGGCAGCTGATAGGACTATGATTATCATCGCGAGTGTCAAGGTGAGCAGTTTCCACTTCCGTGGTGAAAACGAAACACGCGGGAAAGCAGTGTTTCTTGGTTCTTCGGCTTGTTTCATCATTGAAACGGCGGCCATCCCTAAAGCTGACAATGCGTATTTTCCATCATCAGTTTTGACGAGGAGGCTGCCTAGACCTTCCAAGTGGTAGGTCAAATGGGGGCTCTCCATGCCAGAAGCCCTCTGCAAATCTGTAAAACTCTGAGGTCCTGCAGATAGAGTTCTTAAGCTCCTTCTGCGAATCGGATGTCTCAAAGACGTGAAAACCGTCGAATAGGTCTCTTCTTCAAAATCGGTCATTATCCTTCACCAAATATACGTTGCTGGGCGTGAGATAAGGATTTTCGTGAAGAAATCTTGACGAAGGCATGCTCTTTTCCATTAGCGTCATCCGGTAGAATGTTCAGACGGAGAGTTGAACACCACTCCCAGTGGCGAGGTCTCCAAAGTATCCTACAAAATCCTTCTTTTTCTATTTCATATTCTTCACCACATGAATAAGTATAGTGTGACGTGTACCACCTTCATTCCGGTGCAGACATCCAGAGGCTTTCCTAAATATTCCTTTACCAAGCGGATGATGGCCATATGTTTGATAGGTAAAATTTCCTTTACGAAAACGCTTATCTCAGCCCAGTGGGCGATAATATTGGATGAGTCTTGTCGGGTTCTGAGGAAGACACGTATTCAATGATCTTCGCTTCGTTGAAGCATCCGATTCGCCGGAGGATCCTCAGAATCCTTTCCGGTGGGCCTCAAACGTTTTCAGAGCTTCAAAAGACGTTCACGATAGAAAGCTCCCATTTGACGTATCACCTTGACGGTCTGGGGAACCTTCTCCTCAAGACTGATGATGGGCGGTACGCGTTGTCCTCGCTCGGAGAAGCCGCTGTCTCAACGATGAAGCATGTCGAAGAACCGCCAAAAGCCACTTTGCATCTTCAGTTTCCATCTAGGAATTGGAAGCTTCTGACGGCGGCAATGCTTGTTGGACTTGTCCTATTGTCAGCTCTTCTCATTTTTCAGTATCAAGGCCTGCGCGAGCTTTCCACCCGATATTCAAACCTCAGCGAACAGCACAAGCTGTTGCAGGAAGCTTTGAAAAACGCTGCTCTCTACTTCGGAGGCACCGTCGTCACCAATGAACACACGGTAAATGACACGATTGCAACTGCATCTCTCCAGAAAGAAGGAAACTTCACAGTGTTTGTCTACTTCTGGAATGCAACTGATGCCACGAATGAAACTGTGGGTGTCTGGACAGTGCATGTCGCAAATGCAACTCGTCTTCTCAATGAGAGTTGGGTTCTTTCTGGGTGGAGTTTCAGCATATTCCCTGCCTTTCCCTTTCTCGGAAGTAACGAAAGCGCTACACGTGACTACGCTATTTTTAATGTTGCAACTCCGTGGGGACACAACATCGACACGTACTTCATATATACTCTCACAGACAACTCTACACTCAAAATAGGAATCTCCGCGAATTCAAGTCAAACACGAGCCCCCTTGTATTTATCAATAGACGAGTCCTGTAACGCTGCTAACCAGACTTTCACTGGTTCTGCAGAGTCCTTTTTCCACATCTGGGACAAGGAGGTAACCGAGAACGCCACCTTTTCGGTGCCGCTACCGTCAGCGAGACACTATGTGTTACGGATAGAGGCTCCGGCAGTATTGGACGTGAAGGGTCATTATGAAGCAAGCTACACGGTGACTCTTGGCATGGAAAGTCAAGGAACCCCTACTCCCTTCATCGTTGGAAACCGAGAGGAGGAAGCATCAAGCGGCAGATTCACAGGAACGGCAAACACGACGTCTCTACTTTTGAGTCAGCAGCTATTCTGGGTTGAACCGTTCAATGTAACTTTGCTGCCTTTGCCGCCTTCACCGTGACACAACCAAGACTCTTGCAGATCGATCGAGTTTCGAATATTTTGGTATCGTAAGTAGTCGGGCTGTCCCTCAAACAGTATCGCTTTGCGCGCGGGCTTTCTTCTATAGACTAGCACTGCTGTAAGTGTTGACAGGATGAACAACGGCAGAATAAGGAATGATGGAAATTCTGGAACGATGTTGTAGATGACATGAAGAAAGAGCTCGCCTTCCTCCATCGACGGTTCTATCTGTGTACCCGATTTCTTGCCAAGAGCGGTCCCCTATACGCATATGTGTCTTGCATAATCTTTATCTTGTTTATCAAACGAATTGGAGAATGGAAGGAACGGACGAAATGAGGACAATAGTGAGGTCAACCCCATTTCTTGTCCCGCTGCTTTTGATAGGATTGACCTGTGGCCTAGTCGTCGTCAAAGCTTCATCAACATCATGGATTCGACTCAATTCCGTGCAGGATGCTGCTGTCAGGCATTATGACAATGATAACTTGAACGAAACACAATGGATTGGATTTAATGGGGCGCAGGATGTGGCTATCGGTGATTTTGATAATGATAACTTTAACGAAACAGCGGTCACAGAAGGGGTAGCCGAAAGAGTGATTGTGTGCAAGAGTGATGGAACTACTATCGTGAAACAGTTGATCGGACTCGCCAATCCATTTGGCGTGGCTATAGGAGACTTCAACAATGACAACTTCACTGAAATAGCAGTCGCAGAGAGTGACGGCTCCAGAGTAACTGTATGCAAAAGTGACGGAACCACTATCGTAAAACAATTTATCGGACTCAACAAGCCAGAAGGCGTAGACATTGGGGACTACGATAATGACAAGTTAAACGAGATAGCAATGACGGAAAATGCCGCTGGAAGAGTGATTGTGTGCAAGAGTGACGGCGCTCTTATTAAACAATGGACGGGACTGGCGAGCCCTGTTGGTGTTGCAATTGGGGATTATGATAATGACCACCTGAATGAAATAGCGTTCGTGGATTCGGCCAGCAGTAAGGTGTACGTGTACAGAAGTGATGGCTTCACATTAGTCAAATTTTGGAGCACAGCCAACAGGCCAGAAGGCGTGGCCATCGGGGATTACGATAATGACAACCTTAACGAAATAGCAATCACAGAGACCTACCCCGTCGGCGCTGTCACGGTATACGAAAGTGATGGTACAACAATCACCGCCCAATGGACTAATCGGACCACACCGACTGGTGTAGATATAGGAGACTACAACAATGATGGACTGAATGAATTAGCGTTTACAGAGGTCAGCAAGTTGATCATTGTCCCAGAATTTCCTTCATTTCCTGCAACACTCGCAATCATAGCAGCAACTTTAATTTTCCTGATAGTGCGCAAAAAGACAAAGCTTCATATCAAACAAATGGAACACCATGAAGAAAGCTATCAAAACTAGACATGCAACAAACATGAAGTGCGAGAGACAAAAAACAAAAACATGTTCTTGATGGTTTCCATTACATTCTCAATGTCCAAAACAAACAATGCCTAGCACGCGCTGTTCTAAGTGCTTGCGTACCAACGCCAATCAATCCCGTATGGTTGAGACCATATATGCCATGTTGTGAGTGCATCGCCTACGTAGGAGACGTTCTCATCAACGTAATTTGCGAAGCTTTCACCCTTTATGGTGCCTAGGGATATTGTAGTGTTGAATGTCAAAACTTGACCTTGAAAGGCTTCTACATAGAGTAAAGCGTCACTGGCACTTTCCTTCCCAACGTTAACTACGTTGCCAAAGACGTGAAGATAGGGTGTTTCATCGGCGGGTCTAGAATCTTCCGTACTTAAGACTCCGATCAGCCTTGGTGCCCTTAAGGTGTTATAGTCAGATTGCAACGAATCCAGTTGGCTTTGAAGTTGGGTTATGTTTCCAGCTAACCATGTTTCAAGTTGTTTTACGTAGTCTGTGAGAGAATCATATTCGGAGTCAATGTGATGATGACTAGTAACATAGTTATCATAATTGAATTGTAAGGAATCATACTCAGAATTTGCGTGAATATGTGCCAAAACATAATCCTGATATGTCACATTTAGCGAACCTAGTTGGCTTTGAAGTTGGGTTATGTTTCCTGCCAACCACGTTTCAAGTTTTCGCTTATAGTTTGTAAGAGCATTTTTCTCATCGTCAAGAGCGTTAAGAGCGATAACATCCTGCCCTATGTAATATGTGAAAAGCCAAGCCAAGCCAACTATGAAGATGATACTCGCTATTCCAATTCCAATTGCGATGTTCCTATTCTCAACTTTTTCCCCACTCATCTCTTAACCCCAACTATCCTTCTGGGAGTAAAGCAAATATAAAACTATAGAAACCATATCCTAGACACAAGTTCTATCGGTTTCTGTTGTTTCTCTTCATCCTAATTGTGGATATTGCATATACCGGTACACGCACAGACACAATAACAATCGCGCGCCATTTCTTCGAGATTCTTCACAAGTTCTTTCTTGTTAAAAATCAAAAGTACTATTCTGCTATGCTAAAACAGTATCGAGTAGATTGATTACACAGCATTTTTGACTCGCAAAATCACAAACACCCAACAATACCAAAAACAACAAGGCAATTGCCGCAAGCCCGCGCTAAGCTAGCACTTACCTTTTTTTAAAAAACTGAGACACTTTAATGGCGCTCGGGGCTACCGATATAAAAAGACCCGTTTACGTAGCTATAGTCTTGACTATTGCTGCCGGGGAAGTTTTGACTCTAGTACGATCGATCGATCAGCGTTTGTTCGCATTCTTTTTTCTGAAAAGAAAATTTCATATACTGCCCTTATAATCTGTGAGGGAGGCATTAACATGAAACGCTCATACTTCAAGAGAAAAGTCGAAGCCATAGAAGTTAAGAAGAAGAGCGTATCCCAGCTTTTGGCTGAGATGAGTAAAACGGCTTTTCAAGGTAGAAAGCTCGGCGAAGCTGTCGAAGTTTGGGAGGCAATGTTAAAAGAAGAAGATTTAACAATCATTATGGGCTTTTCAGGTTCGATGAGCACTGCCGGACAGTGGAAAATCATCAATTGGCTCATCGAAAACCGTTACATTGACGTTCTTGTTTCAACTGGTGCAAACGTTTCAGAGGACATTGTTGACGCCATGGGACTAGGCTATTGGCAGGGAACTCATTATGCCAATGATGAGGAACTTTTGAAAGCCGACGTGAACAGATACTACGACGTTTACGGCAAAGAAACCGACTACCGAGAAATGGAACTGCTCATGACCGAGGGCCTGATGACTTTGAAAAAAGGCTATCCATACACTTCCGCTGAGCTTCTGTATCTCTTTGGCAAGTATTTGAAAAAGAAAGGCGTGAAAAGCATAGTTGCCGTGGCCGCGGAAAACGGTGTTCCAGTGTTTTGCCCAGCAATAACTGACAGCGCGTATGGTGAAGCCTTCTTGATGGCAAAGAATGAAGGGCACCCGATCGTGCTTGATGAGGTGAAAGAGTTCGATCAGTTCGTGGGCATAGGCGAAAAAACCAAAGATGTCGGCGTCGTCTACATCGGCGGCGGCGTGCCAAAAGACTTCACTCAGCTCTTGGCAATATCTGTTTCACCTAAAACGATGGACGAAGGAGTCCCGGGAAGAAAAGGGTTCCTCCGAAAAGGCATAAAGGAGTACTACTATCCGCACAAATATGCACTTCAAATAACCACGGATTCACCTCAATGGGGCGGGCTTTCTGGCTGCACATTGGAGGAAGCGATAAGCTGGGGCAAAATCAATGAGGGCGGAAAAAGAGCTGTCTGCTACTGCGATGCAAGTATTGCCTTGCCGCTGATAACACACGCACTTAACGAAAGAGTGAAAGCGAAAAGGAAAGCGCCAGACCTCTCGTGGCTTTTCACGGGGCTATCTTAAGCTTTTCCCAGTCTCTCTATTAGTGCACTTACCATTATGGGCAGAATAAGGGAAGCGTCACCTTCAATCATTGTTTTGTCCGCTTTTTCGTTTATTTTCCCCCATGAAACGGCTTCTCGAGGTCTCGCACCTGACAGGCTTCCATCCCATTCTACAGCAGTGCTGACGTACACTGCATAGTTCAGTCCGTCCTTGAACTGGTTCCACCAGAGCGTGTGATGCTTCGATATGCCTCCGCCTATGAGCAATGCGCCTGTTTTCTTTGCCGTGAACACAGTGTCGTTGATCTCTCCGGAATCCTTCAGCAAGTTAAGCCTAAAATCGTGATCCTGTGAGAAAAGCCACATTTGATATCCAACGGCGCCGTCTGTGATGCCCGGCACATAAACGGGCACACCGTTCTTAGCAGCCCAGTACAGGATGGAGCTTTCGTTGCATATGCGTTTTCCAATTTCCTTGCACAGTTGACTTGATGAAAATTCCCTGACGCCTTCATTGCACAGGCTTTGAAGCAGAAACTGCATCTTCTCTTCTATCATAATGCCATAACTCTCGTTTGGAACCAAAACATTGCCCAGACGGTTTACACCACTTTCACGAAGTCTAGCGTCATTCATGAGGAAAGAGCCCTTGTAATAGTTCTTCCAACTTCTTGCAATGTCGTGGTCAACAGTTCCGCAACTGGTCACTATGACATCAACAAGCCTTCGTTTCACAAGCTCCTTTAAAGCGCCTCTAGCTCCTGTGGCCACAAGGTTTCCTGTAAAAGAAAGAAACTTCACACACTTCTTGTCTCGAACCATGCTCTCCAAAATCTTTACGCCCACAGCCAGCTTTCCCGCCGTAAATCCCCAAGCCTTTTCCATTTGCAGAACAAGCTCGTTAACAGACATGCTCTTAGCGAATGTATAATCCTCAACAGCCTCCTTCAGTTTCAACAGTCATCCCCCTTTAACCATAACACATTGCCCATGTCTGGATAAATAGCTGTCGAGCCTGAACTTTCTCAGAACTATGCAAACACAGATTCTTCTAGCAACTGCTACTAGGCCTGAGGACTTTGACCCATCCTTTACTCTTGCAAACCAGGCATGTTGCGTAAACACGAAGCACAAAAGGCCAAACCAAGGGCGCTATCCAAGTAAAGCCAAGACCGAAACCACTGACACCGGCAGTTGCGTCCGAAGCCAGAGTCTTCTTATCGAGACACAGTTGGAAGCTTATTGCCTTTCGCTCAGACAAGCTTCGTAATTAAAGAGGACGGGTTACTTTTCAGAGCAAACAATTGTTAAAGCTGGGCAACTCAACTCATTTTATCTGGTTGAATTGCGCCGCAATATGTCTCGTATATGATTTCGGCCGCTTCTTTGATGGCTTTCTTCTCCGCTTCATTCAGCTGATCCCACAAGTCCGGGCTGAGCGACTTTGCAATTGTCGCAGGCACCGTCACGTACACCGGTTCAGGAGTTGTCCTAAACTTGCTTTGCCTAGAATAACTGATCACCTTGCCCGTGTTCAGCATGATTCCCCGAATTATTTCAATAAAGCATCCCGCCGGGCCATGTCTTGTTCCGCCGAGGACGCGTATGATTTCTCGGCTGACCTCTTTCACGTAGTTTTCACACTTCGCCTTGTCTAATATTTTCTTTGTTTTCTTAAGATAATCATCCAATGGTAACCCGTCGATTTTGACAGTGCTCCAAAGCGGTACCGCCGCTTCTCCATGTTCGCCGCCCACGTATCCTTCAACTGTGCCCATGGGAACGTCTAATTCCCTGCTTAGAATGGTTCTAAATCTTGCCGTTTCAAGGTTCGTACCCGTTCCGATCACAGGTCTCTTGCCCTGCACAGTTTTGCTTGCAAGCGTAGCCATTGCGTCAACGGGATTTGTAATCACAAAGTACCATGCTCTTAAGTTGCTGTCAACAGTGCTTTCCACTATTTCCTTCACGATCCTAGCATTTTTTGTTGCCAAATCTCTTCTACTCATCTCAGACGTTCTTGGAAAACCCGCAGCAATCACTATCAAATCAGTGTCCTTAACTTGGCTGCTGTTTTCATAGGCGTTTATTTTTATGTCAAAACCATGGGCGGCCATTACGTGGCATAATTCCTCTTTAACCATTTCAGCAACTTTTGGTGCTATGTCAGCGAGTGACAATTCGGTCACGTATCTTTCGAAAATCAAGCTGAAAGCGACTTCGCCGCCTACGCGTCCAGTCCCTATGACTCCTATGTGGACCATAATCATACATTCCAGACAGGCCAAATTCTTAGCTTTGATAGAATAAAAATGTGTTTAGAAGAGATGCAAAGACCCAATGGACACTAAGAGACTGCATTTTGTCTCCCAGCTTCGCGTACACGGAGCAGGATTATGAGAGCCATTGGAATTGTCAGCCCGACGGTTACGTAGAATGGTAGCGGGGGATACAAGTTATAGAGGTAGTTGCCAAGCAGCATGCCGATGCCGGTGAGGATGTAGCCCATGAAGTTGAGGAACCCTCTTACTTTGCCTCTGTTTTGCGGTTCTACAAGATGTGCGGAGAGGGCCATCGCTGAGGACATTATTAACAGGAAGACCAACCCGTTCAGGCACATCGAAATCATGATGCTAAAGAGGTTGCCGTTGACAAAGATCAATGAAGACAAGGCCAGAGTGAACGCGCCTAGTATAAGCGGTGTTTTCGCTCCAATTCTGTCAATCATCTTTCCAACTGGAATAGAAACAATCATCATAGTCACTAGAAGCGGAATGAAAGTGAGCCACCACAACTCTTCAGGGATTCCGAGCACGTCTCTTGCGTAAACCGCGTTTATCACGTTGACAAGTGCGTTGGCGAACATTACCATGATCTGTACGGAAAAGAGCCACAGCACTGATCGAGGCGCAGTCTTCCAAACGTTAATGCAGCACTCTCTGATGGCTTGTGGATATGAAGAGATGAAGTATCTGAAACGCATAGGCTCTGAGTTGGCTACGGTCTCTTTCAACCTGAGCCGCCACGCTGCTGCAACGAGAAGGAGGGCCGTTACGATGAAGTAGATTATTCTCATACTGTTGACCAGTCCAAACTGCAGCAGAAGAAGCCCTCCAATTATTGGGCCTGGCGTGTTGAATGTTCCGTGAATCATCTGTATCAACGAAGAGCCCACTCCTCTGCGCTCCGGCGGAAGCGAATCTTGAACCATCGCAAAAAGGGCCGGTGAATATATCAAACATAGGCTGTGCACGATCGTT
>Ga0172364_10001789_pt1 | contig 16822 bp, 13 predicted proteins | sample LakKivSesite10cm_FD_114545 | JGI IMG/M metagenome (GOLD analysis project Ga0172364, IMG submission 114545) | Sediment microbial communities from Lake Kivu, Rwanda - Sediment site 10cm | ecosystem: Environmental > Aquatic > Freshwater > Lake > Sediment | place: Rwanda: Western Province, Lake... | reverse complement strand
GAAAGAGCCATGTCGGCCTTCTGCAATCTCGGCGGTCAGACCCAGCAAGGCAGGCATAGCAATAGCATCCGCCACTCCTCCGAGTATGCGCAAAGCCAATAGCAACTGCCAGTGCCCGACTATGGCGCAAAGGAGGGAACTGATTCCGCCCAGAAAAGCCCCGCTGACCAGAGCCCGGCGCCGTCCATAACGGTCCGCCAGCATGCCGCTGAAAAACTGCAACAACACGAGGGTCATGAGTGCAGCGGACAGAGTAGCCGCCATGCCGCGAGCATCGGCACCCAACTGTGCGGCTAACGCAGGCAGCACTGGAACCCCCACCTGGGTGCTCAAAAACAGGACAAAACTGGTCAGAGCGATCAAGTAGATGGGCACGCTCTACCCTCAGAAGGCCGCAGGTCCTTCACCACCAACTCCATCCGTTTCTCGTTGTTCCAAACCCTGGTTTGTAGGCTGTAGACGACGTCTATATGCCTGGGGAAGCTATCTGCCTGGATGTCTTGCTGAAAGGCAATCGCATCCCAGACCGCCACACCATCACTGAGCTTAAGTTTCAATCCTGTCCGTTCGCTGCCAACGGGGCGACAATCGCGAACCTGGACATTGTAACTGACAAATGTTGGGTACGGGTTACCCACCCCAAAGGGTTGCAACCCTTCGACGAGAGCCAGGGTTTCCCAGTTCGCCTGAGTCAAAGGCAAAGCCACATCAATTCTGAGTGCTGGCACTAAATTGTCTGCGGCCAGTTGACGAGCAGCGATGTCGCGCATTCGCGAACGAAATTCATCAATTCTGTCATTGCTTATGCTAAAGCCTGCGGCGGCAGCATGCCCACCATGTCTGAGCAACAGTTCGCTGCATTCATCCAGGGCTTTTGTGATATGGAAGGCTTCAATGCTGCGTGCCGAGCCCTTGCTGTGTTCTTCTTCCAGAGCGATCACTAGAGTTGGACGGTAGAACTCTTCGGTGATGCGGCTGGCGACCAAACCAGCGATGCCTACTGTGTAGGCAGGATTGGCCAGCACATAGATTAAATCGTCCCCCAGCGTACGAACTTCTTCCCGAGCTCGCTCGACCATCTCAGCCATCAACTGCTGCCGCTCCCGATTTTGCGCGCCAAGCTGCTGCGCCAGGGCAGTAGCCTCTTCTACTGAGGATGTGGTCAGCAAATTGTAACTGGCTATAGCATCATCCAGACGCCCTGCAGCGTTCAGGCGAGGACCAAGCACAAAACCGATTGCTGTAGCTCCCACTTGGTCTGGCTGCAGCGCCGCTTCTTCCAGCATGGCTGCAACCCCTGGCCGGCGGGCTTCCCTCAATTTCTCCAGGCCACGGCTCACCAGCGTCCGATTCTCACCGATCAACGGGGCAAGATCAGCAACAGTACCCAAGGCTACCAGGTCTAACAAGTCTTCCTCTTCGGGCAGGGTTTTGACTTTGGAAACAGGCACCTGGCGCTCCGCACGCAACAAGGCTTGAGCCAGCTTGAACGCCAGGCCCACGCCAGCCAGATGCTTGAACGGATAGCGATCATCCTCTCTTCTGGGGTCGATGACTGCCACTGCGGAAGGCAGTTCATTAGCCACAGCATGGTGGTCGGTGATGATCAAATCCAATCCCAATCTGCGTGCAAATGCCGCCTCAGCAACGGAGCGTACACCGCAATCCACAGTTACAATTATCCTGATGCCCTGGCCCGCCAGGGCATCCAATGCAGCATTGTTCAGGCCATAGCCCTCGTCCATGCGGTTTGGAATGTACGGGATAACCTGTGCACCCAAAGCGCGCAGCGTGGGTACCAGCAGAGCTGTAGCCGTCACACCATCTACATCATAGTCGCCGTAGACGGCAATAGTTTCCCTGGTACGGATAGCCTGGCGCAGACGAGTGACTGCCTCATTCATCCCCTTCAACAGAAAAGGATTATCCAGGGCGAAACTTCTGGTCAGGAATGCTTCTATCTCGTCGCTGGTACGGATCTGGCGATTGTATAGAAGCTGCACGGTGAGTGGCGGCAAGTCTGGGAAGCTGGCCAGAAGCTCTGCAGGGGCTGGCGGCATAATCTCCCAACGTTTCCGGGGTGAAGTCAAGTGCTGACCCTTTCTGATTGGAATTGAGGTGATTATATGCTAGCCAGTCAGAAATTGCAAAGAAAAGCCCCCGATTCGCGTCGGGGGCTTTCTCTATGCTGGCGGCATCTCAAGCCACTTGTTCTGAACCAAGAAGTCTGTGAGGAGCGGGATGGTGAAGTATAATCCCTGGTATGCCTGGTATGCATAATAGAAGGCAGGTATTATGGGCAGGAAGAAGAGTACCCACAGCACGCATGCCAGGCAGCCGGCTGTGATAACCGTCAGTCCGGTAAAGACAATCACTGCGAGCACCTCGTAGATGACGGCGGCCACGAGGAAGCCCAGTGACTGAATGGCATGGTACTTCTGGAACGGACGCTTCTTGCTCTCCTCAGCCAGCAACATGACAGCAGGCACGACGACAGGGATAACAACCTGGCTAGCATAGGCCAGAGCAGCCATCAAACGGTCGTTATCCGTTACGTCTTTCGCCGGCCATGTCCTGGCAGGTTTGACAGGAGCTTTGGGCACTTCCTGGCCTCCCGCAACTGGTTCTTTTTCAGCTTGCAATTCAGCGTCCGGTATGCTCTCTGGAACCGTTGCCTCCTCAGGAGCACCCTTAGCCTCTGCTGCGCTCTCTTCAGGGGTCATTGCTTCAGCACTCATTTTTTCACCTCCTCTAATGTTTGATACGCAGAAAAGGGGCCTGGGTTTCGTTTGCGGGAAAATCAATCTTGCCTTTTCTAATGAATTCTGCTATAATGTTAACAGAAGTTGATAAATTCGCTTAATATGGTCAGGGTTTGCTTAAGGAGACGTGGCTATGAGACGAGCGTTGTGGCTCTCGTTGGTCATTCTTCTGTTTCTGATTGCGGGTTGTAAAGGGGCATCCGTCCCCCCGCCCACAACCACGCTGAAGCCTGTAGCCTCCGAAACGCCACCACGTGTAGTTGTGCCTACCTTGATGGAAGTCCTCCCCACCGACACGCCACTTCCACTTCCGCCGACCCCCACGTCAGCACCAGTCCCCAGCATCACACCCGCAGCGGGCCTCACCCCTGCGCCCAGCAAAGAAATCGAAGTGCCCATGATCGCTATCCCTGCTGGCGAGTTCATCATGGGCAATGACGTCGGGGATGACGACGAGAAACCGGCCCATAAAGTCTTTGTAGCTGCCTTCAAGATAGACCAATTCGAGGTAACCAACGAACAGTTCCAGGCTTTCGTTGAAAAGACCGGTTACGTGAGCGACGCCGAGAAGGCGGGCGAGAGCACAACCTGGCGCACCTACGCCGAAGGCAAGCCTAAGCATCCGGTAGTCCTGGTCACCTGGAACGATGCCGTGGCCTACTGCCAGTGGTGCGGCAAGCGGTTGCCTACCGAGGCCGAATGGGAGAAAGCAGCGCGAGGCACCGAGGGGTTTATCTATCCGTGGGGCAACGAGTGGGCTTCGGGCAAGGCCAACACCGAGGAATCGGGCTATCGGGGCACTACTATTGTAGGCAGTTTCCCGGCCGGGGCCAGCCCCTACGGAGTGATGGACATGGCCGGCAATGTCTCTGAGTGGACGAGCGATTGGTACGAGGCCTACCCTGGTAGCACCTTTACGTCATCGTATTTTGGAAAGAAATACCGGGTGATCCGGGGCGGCGGCTGGTTCAGCGATGCACAGCTAGTACGCACTACTGAGCGGAGCTGTAGCAGCGTAGACCTGCACAACGATGATGTGGGTTTTCGCTGCGCGCGGTAGGTTGTCCCGCGCATACTTCCTCGCTTCATCTGTTGAGGCATTGCTTCGCCATCCATCGGCGAAGCAAGCAATTTGCATTGGAGTGAATCCATTATATAATTACTTGTACAGAGATGCGTCGTTGAAAGCAATGGAAGATCGTACACCGATTCGGGCCTAGTTCGAAGCAGTCATCGCAGGTGAGATAAAGGCCCAAGGCCCTGTACCTGTCGTTTCATGCAGCGAGATTAACTATCGGCGGCAATCACGACAGGGTGATGAGAAAGGAGGGGTGACTATCGCACGACGAGTTTATCGGACATTGACAAGGTAGGGTTTTTAGGTTGATTAAAGCCACAGAGAGGAGGCAAAAATGTCTAAGAGGACGCTTTTCCGTTTGTTCCTGGCGCTCACTATGCTCCTACTCGTGGGGGCAACGGTAGTAAGCGCCACACCACTGCCTCAGGCTGAGGTAGTCTACACGGTTAAGCTAGGCGACAACCTGTGGACGCTGGCCAAGAAGTACCTGGGCAGTGGCACTGCCTGGCCGGCCATCATGGCTACTACTAACCAGAAAAACATCGCCGATTCTACCTTTGCTTACATCACTAATGCTGACCTGATCCACCCTGGTTGGAAGCTCCTGATCCCCAGTGCAGAGGCGGCCAAGACTTTCCTGGCTACTTATGACCGCAGTAAACCCGAGTTGCTATTCGGCAAGCGTGCCAAGGGTCAGCTAGTCATCGGAAGCTGGTGGACAGCGGGCGGTGAGGCCGAGGGCCTGGCCGGGATGTTCCGCATCTACAAGACGAAATACCCCGACGTCGAAATCGTCAATGCCACTGTAGCAGGAGGGGCAGGCTCGGTCTTCAAGGGGGTGCTCAAGACCCGTCTGATTGGTGGAGATCCGCCTGATACCTTCCAGCTTCATGCCGGTCTGGAAGTCGAAGGCTACAGCCCGGAGCAGTACCTGAAGCCACTAGATGACATCTACACAGCCGAGGGGTTGGAGAAGGCCTTCCCGAAAGATTTGCTCACCCTGCTCAAGTACAAAGACCACTACTGGGGAGTTCCGGTCAACATCCACCGCTCCAATGTGCTATGGTACAACAAGGCGCTCTTCGAGAAGGCTGGCGTGCAGCCACCGACCACCTTCGACGAGTTCTTTGCTGTCTGCGAGGCGTTGAAGGCCAAAGGCATTCCACCCTACATCATGGGTACCAGCGGTGGCTGGGAGGCCACGCATGTCTTCGAGGACGTCCTAGCCGGCACGGTAGGAGCCGAGAAGTATCGCGGCCTGTGGGCTGGTACAACTCCGTGGAGCGACCCTGGCGTCACCCAGGCGCTGGAGAATTTCAAGCGCATGGTCAGCTACGCCAATGCTGACCACCCGGCCATTGACTGGGCTGGAGCTGCCCAATACCTTGTTGACGGCAAGGGTGCCATGTTCATCATGGGTGACTGGGCCAATGGCTACTTCACTTCCAAGGCCTTCACGGACTACGGCTGGACATCTCCGCCAGGCACTAAGGGCATCTTCGTCGCTCTATCCGACAGCTTTGCCCTGACGGCGAAGGCCCCGAACCCAGAGAACGCTCGCAACTGGCTGGCGGTCTGTGGCTCGCTGGAGGGCCAGGAAGCATTTAACCCGCAGAAAGGCTCCATCTGCGCCCGCACCGACTGCAACCCAGCGCTGTTCAACGCCTATTTGCAATCAGCGATGGCAGACTGGGCCAAGGACGCCATCGTACCCAGCCTGGCACACGGGGCAGCAGCCTATGAATCTTGGGTCTCTGACGTCAAGGATGCAATCAATTTGTTCATCACCACAGGCGATGTGGCCAGCACGCAAAAGGCTTTAGCAGCCGCCTGCGTAGAGGCCGGCATCTGCAAGTAACCCTGCACTGACCCAGGCGAGGCAGTCCGTAATCACGGGCTGCCTCGCCCTTTGTCTCGGAGGAATCGGATGCGACATGTGAATTGGGAACGGATAGTCTCGGTGCTGTTGCTCGCTCCCTCAGCAATTGCCAGCGCCATTTTTGTATACGGTTTCATCGGGTTTACTGGCTTTGCATCGCTGACTAAATGGAACCAGCTTGTTCCCGATTTCACCCTAGTGGGCCTGGGCAATTACCGGGGGCTGTTTGTCCACCCCCGCTTCCAGATTGACTTGCGCAACACCGTTGTGTTCACGGTGCTGTTTCTACTTTCCTGCCTGGCCCTCGGGTTCCTACTAGCCGTACTGCTGGATCAGCGCATCCGGGGTGAGGGGGTCTTTCGCAGCATTTACTTGTTTCCAATGGCCATCTCCCTCATTGTCACGGGAGTCGTGTGGCGTTGGTTGCTCAACCCTGGCACTCCAGAAGGAGGTAGCACGGGAGTTAACCTGCTGCTTGAGAGCATCGGGCTAGGATTTCTGAAATGGGGCTGGTTCACCGATCCCACGGTGCTGTATATCCGACCTGAGTCAGGTATCGGACAACTGTTGCATCGGGTGGGGTTAGGCATGTTCACGAGCCCCAACTTTGGCATGTCGGTGGCCATGGTCTCGGTGGTGCTCGCCGCCACCTGGCAGATGTCCGGCTATACCATGGCTCTGTATCTGGCTGGCCTGCGCAGCATCCCGGACGAGCTGCGCGAGGCCGCGCGAGTGGACGGAGCGTCCGAGCTACAAATCCTCCGCCATATCATCGTGCCGCTTCTGAAACCGATCACTCTTAGTGCGGTTATTATCCTTGGGCATATCTCGCTCAAAATCTACGACCTCGTCGTAGCTATGACTGGGCCGGGCATTGGCTTTTCGACTGACGTGCCAGCCTACTTCATGTGGGAGACAACCTTCGAGGGCAATCGTTTCGCGCGGGGAGCCTCGATAGCCACGATTTTACTGCTGATGGTGGCCATTCTCATCGTCCCTTACCTGGTGTCTAGCACCCGCAGAGAGGCCCAGATATGAACGCTCAAATGGCTGAACCACGCAAGGGTGTGAGCCCAAGGCTGCACTGGTCACGTGTCCTGATCTACATCGTTTTGACCATCTTTGCTGTGCTTTATCTGATGCCGGTCTACGTTCTGTTGATCACTGGCATGAAGAGCTTTGCCGAAGTGAGCCTCTCGCGCATGTGGGCCCTGCCATCCGGGTTGCATTTCCATAGTTTCGTCAAAGCCTGGACTGGAGGTATTGCGGCGGAGGGGTTTGGCGAGCTAGCCAGGTTTGGTGGATTAGGGAAGAACTTCATTAACAGCGTATATCTGGCAGTGCCAGCTACGCTCATTTCAGCCATGATTGGTTCCATCAACGGCTATGTGCTGGCCAAGTGGAGATTCCGCGGCTCCGAAGTGCTTTTCCCGTTGCTGCTATTTGGGATGTTCATCCCTTATCAGAGCATTCTTATTCCGTTGATGCAGACGTTAAACCGAATGGGGCTTTATGGCTCCATCCCTGGCCTGATCTTCGTTCACGTGGTATATGGCATCCCCATTACTACCCTTATCTTCCGCAACTACTATGCATCCGTGCCAACGGAACTGGTCGAGGCGGCCCGGATTGACGGAGCCAACATTTTTGGCATCTATCGGCATGTTCTCTTCCCATTGTCAGCGCCTGGCTTCGTGGTAGTGCTGATCTGGCAATTCACCTCCATCTGGAATGACTTTCTGTTCGCGGTCACGGTGATTGGCAACCCTGAGGTCCAACCTATTACCGTGGCGTTGAATAACCTGGCTGGTAGCCTTATCGTCGAATGGAACGTGCAGATGGCTGGAGCATTGCTGGCGGCACTGCCTACTCTGCTGGTATATATTTTCTTGGGGCGGTACTTCATGAGCGGCCTTATGGCTGGTTCTCTGAAAGGGTGAACAGCCCCCTATATGCCTGCTCTATATATTACATCGCAAGAGATTCTCCCCATATTACTGGATATGTATCTCTGAACTTCGCTCTACCTTCGCCCTGTACTGAGTCGTCTGGTACTGGTTCCTTTCCTTCAAATCTTGTTTGCGACTGTCTGTTTCCCCTATCGCCATGGCAGGCATCTCTGACATCGTGTCGGGTTTTGAGAGTGCCATCGCATTGACCATAAGGGGTTTGTCATTTTATAACTCGCTGTGATAGAATTGAGCCTGTTAATATACCTGGAAGGACCATCTGGGTCTGCTCGTAGGAATCTGAGGAGATGGAGCATCGCTTCATAAACCGCCTTGTTTTCATGGGCACCCCACGTTTTGGCCAGCTTATCCTGGAGGCTCTGCTCGGTCACTACGAGATTGCGGCGGTAGTTACCCAGCCAGACCGCGAAGCTGGCCGAGGCCGGCGCATAGCCATTTCCCCTGTGAAGGCCCTGGCGCTGGGCCATGACCTGCCCGTGCTTCAGCCACAAAAACTGCGACAGCCAGAAGTTATCCAGCAGTTGCTTGCTCTGGCTCCGGCGGTGATCGTGGTGGCTGCATTTGGGCAGATTCTGCCTGTCTCGATCCTGTCACTGCCGAAGCATGGCTGCATCAACGTGCACGCCTCTTTGCTACCTCGTCACCGTGGTGCAGCTCCCATCCCAGCGGCAATCCTGGCTGGAGATGAGCAAACCGGCGTGACCATTATGCTTATGGATGAAGGACTGGACACTGGCCCTATCCTGAGTCAAGCAACGGTAGATATCGCCCCTGAAGACACTACGGCCTCGCTGACGGAGAAATTAGGCCGTCTTGGTGGACAACTTCTGCTGAATACTTTACCTTGCTGGCTGGCAGGAGAAATCACTCCTAAAGGACAAGATGAAAGCCAAGCCACGTATGCAAGACTGTTACGCAGAGAGGATGGGCGCATCAATTGGACAGAGCCCGCAGTCCAGATCGCGCGGCGTTGCCGCGCGTTTCATCCCTGGCCAGGAGCTTTCACTTTGTGGGGCGATAGGGAGCTTAAGGTGCTGCGCGCACGACCCTTGTCTGCGAACACATCTGGCGAGTTGACAGGCAAAGTAGTGCGCGTTAACTCCGAGATAGCAGTGGTGACAGGTAGTGGCCTGCTAATCTTGGAAGAACTGCAACTGGCGGGTAAGCGGCCGCTATCCGCTGAGGAATTTGTCCATGGCCAGCGGAAATTCGTGGGCTCACTCCTGTACTAGAGCGACTAACAACCACTTGAATAGATGAATAGAAAGGGGAGGAACACTACAACGTTATGCAAGAAGTTACACTGGTTGTTCGGCACAAAGTAGGCTTGCATGCCCGACCAGCCGCTATGTTCGTCAGCACAGCGAAACAATTCAAGTCTGACATTCTCGTGGGCAAGGGAGACATGGAGGTCAACGCTAAGAGCATTCTCTCTATACTCACGCTTGCAGTAAACGAGGGCACTGTTATCACGGTCAAAGCAAATGGCGAGGATGAAGAGAAAGCGGTGAAGGCCCTTCAGGAATTAGTAGAAACCAATTTCGGCGAACCCCTCTGAGAAGTCTCACTACCAACAGGGAGCGAAGTTGCACCTTTGTTTGTTCTCAATTTGGGTCGGGAACCCTATGAACGTGCCTGGGAGCTACAGCATCGTCTAGTCAAAGCTCGGCAAGAAGGACGTCTGGATGATGTCCTAATACTGCTGGAGCATGAGCCCGTGATCACCCTGGGCCGCCTTGCCAATGCCAGCCATATCCTGGCGTCTGCCGATGAGCTACGAAAGGCAGGCATCACTGTCCACAGGGTTGAACGCGGAGGCGATGTTACTTATCATGGCCCAGGGCAATTAGTGGGCTACCCCGTCCTGTCTCTGGAAAAACACCATCTGGGTGTTTCCGATTACATGCACGCATTAGAAGACGTGCTTATCCGCACGTTATGTGATTTCGGTGTGCCCGCCCATAGGCGGGCTGGCATCATTGGCGTGTGGGTAGGAGAAGCCAAGATCGCGGCACTAGGAGCACGCGTGGAGCGAGGAGTGACCTATCATGGCTTTGCGCTGAATGTCGCCCCCAATCTGGAGCACTTTGCACTAATTGTGCCTTGTGGACTAGCTGGTACGCGGGTCACTTCCATGCAGCGCGAATTAGGAAAGCCAGTCGAGATGCAACTGGTCCGTGAACGTGTGACATGGAATTTTGGCCGGGTCTTTGCAGTCCCCTTGGAAGAGACCACCATCGCGCAACTGGCGCTGTAGATTTACCACAGCAAAATACTCCAAAGTGATGTTGGTTTGCATAAAGTCACAAGTATGCTACAATACATCGTACGTTTGACATGAAGGAGCATCCTTAATGCAACGGCAGGAAGTCATCGCCTACTGTGTCAAATGCCGTGAGAAAAGGGCTATGCAGGGTGCGGAGCCCGTATATACTACTGCGGGAAACCCAGCGACGCAGGGAAAGTGCCCAGTCTGTGGTACCACCATGTTCAGGATGGGTTTGACAGACGCCCATGCTTCCATACCTAAGCCTGACCGTCAATCGCCCACGCATCTCTCAGCAAACGGACGCTCACGCGTACAAAAAGTACAGCATCAAGCTGATGGTAAGCTCGTCATCGTTGAATCTCCAGCCAAAGCGCGGACTGTTGGCAAATTCCTCGGCAAGGACTACAAGGTCGAGGCTTCGGTAGGACATGTGCGCGATCTCCTGCGCTCCAAGTTGAGCGTGGATGTGGAAAATGACTTTGCGCCTATTTATCGTGTGCCAAAGGAGAAGCGTGAAATCGTCCAGCATTTGAAAAAAGCGGTGAGCCAGGCTGGAGAGGTCTACCTTGCCACTGACCCTGACCGCGAAGGGGAAGCCATCGCCTGGCACCTGATAGCCGCAGCCACCATCCCCCCCGAGATGACACACAGGGTTGTTTTCCATGAGATCACTGCGGCTGCTGTCAATGAGGCCTTTGCACACCCGCGTGGCCTCAACATGGACCTGGTTAATGCACAGCAGGCGAGGCGTATTCTGGACCGCTTGGTTGGCTACAAGATCAGCCCGCTGCTGTGGCGGAAGGTACGCAGCCGCTTATCGGCTGGCCGGGTGCAATCCGTAGCGGTACGCCTGATCGTGGAGCGTGAACGGGAGATACAGGCGTTTGTGCCGGTCGAGTATTGGTCCATCTCTGCCGAACTGGCCAAGCAGGACACCCGAGCGTTTATCCCGCGTCCAAGTTTCATCGCCAAACTGCTCAAGATTGGGGACAAAGCAGTTGACCTGAAAGACGAGCCGGCGACTCAGGCCGTTGTGGATGATCTGGAAGGCGCAGGCTATATCGTGGCCAACGTGCGCAAGTTCAAAAAGCAGCGCAAGCCGCCTGCTCCCTTTATCACCAGTACCATGCAACAGGAAGCCTTTCGACAACTGGGCTTCACGGCCAAGCGCACTATGGCGGTGGCACAGGCGCTCTATGAGGGCGTGGATCTCGGTGGAAGCGAGCGAGTTGGGCTAATTACGTACATGCGTACAGACTCAACCAGTATCGCTGCAGTGGCGCTGGCTGAAGTGCGGGCCTATATCAAAGAGAAATTTGGGGTTAACTTTTTGCCTGCCAAGCCCCCAGTGCACAAGACGCGAGCAGTGAAAGCGCAGGAGGCGCATGAGTGCATTCGCCCAACCTCAGTCCGGCGTGAACCCGATGCCATCCAGAAGTACCTGGACAAGGACCAGTACCGCCTCTATCAACTCATTTGGAAGCGCTTTGTCGCCAGTCAGATGAATCCCGCTATCTTCGACGTGACCGCTGTAGATATTAAGGCTGGCCGCCTGAAACCAGAGATGACAGTGCCCACGGGGGATGCCCTCAAGCCATTCCTTGAGGCGTTACTCTACCTGTTTCGTGTCACCGGATCAACAGTTGCCTTCCCTGGCTTCCTGTTAGTCTACGAGGAGGCGAAAGATGAAGGGGTCCTAGAAGAAGATGCTGGTGTTCTGCCGCCCCTGGGAATTGGCGAAGTCCTGGACCTGTTACGCTTGATTCCAGAGCAACACTTCACTCAACCGCCACCACGCTACACAGAGGCTTCCCTGGTGCACGAACTGGAAAAGCACGGCATTGGCCGACCAAGCACTTATGCACCCATCCTGTCCACGATCCAGGCACGTGGCTACGTGGACCGGGCAAACAAGCATCTGGTACCGACTGAGCTGGGTTTCCTGGTCAGTGATCTCCTGGTCAAGCACTTTCCAGACATTGTAGATCTACCATTCACAGCCCATATGGAGGATGACCTCGACAAAATCGCCGCAGGTGAGCGCAATTGGGTCACTGTGCTGCGCGAATTTTACACCCCCTTCGAGCGCACGCTACAAATGGCCGAACGCAACATAAAGAAAGTGGAAATTCCGCTCGAAGAGACCGGGTTGATTTGTGAAAAGTGCGGCAGCCCCATGGTGGTCAAGATGGGTCGCTTTGGCAAGTTCATTGCTTGCAGTAACTATCCCCAGTGCCGCAACACCAAACCCTATGTGGTTAAGACCGGGGCCAGGTGCCCAGACTGTGGTGGGGAATTGCTAGAAAGAAGGACACGCAACAAGCGCATCTTTTATGGCTGCGCCAACTATCCTAGCTGCAAGTTCATGATCTGGCAACGGCCCCTACCTCAGCCTTGCAAAGCATGTGGTGGTTTGCTGACCGAGGCTAGCAAGAACAAGGTTAAATGCACGCGATGCCAGCAGGTATTCGAAAGAGAGGAAGAACCTGAAAAGAGAGCTTGAGCGCTTCTTGACTTATCTCGTCGCAGAGAAGAATGCCTCGCCCTACACCATTGACAGATATCGCCACGAGATTGGAGAGTGCCTGGCATTTCTAGAAGAACAAGGAGTTCACGTCTGGGCAGACGTGGACCGCCTGGTATTGCGGCGTTATTTAGCCTGGCTGAACGGGCAAGGTTATGTCAGAGCCAGCATAGCCCGGCGACTGTCCGAACTGCGCTCATTTGGTCATTTTCTGGTACGAGAAGGAGTTGTGGGCATCAATCCTTTTAGCGCAGTATCTTCACCCAAGGTGCCCAAACATCTGCCCACATCCCTTTCCATAGCAGAGACCGTTGCTTTGCTCAGCGCTCCCGACGCCACCACTCCGCAGGGCTTGCGCGACCGGGCTATTCTTGAAGTCCTCTACAGCGGTGGTTTGCGTGTTAGCGAGTTGGTGGGGCTAGATCTTAATAGCATTGAGTGGCAAAGAAACGAGCTACGGGTGTGGGGCAAGGGAGCGAAGGAACGCATTGGGCTCTTGGGCCGGCCGGCCATGGCTGCCCTACATGTATACCTTGAGCAAGGCCGACCTCCTCTGCTACAGGGCAGAACGAGCAACGCCCTCTTCTTGAACCGCTCTGGCAGCAGACTCACTACACGCAGCGTGATGAACATACTGAAGAAGTACAGTCGGCTGATTGGACTGGAAAAGCGGGCCACGCCGCACACACTGCGGCACACCTTCGCTACCCATCTCCTAGATGGCGGTGCTGACTTGCGATCTGTTCAGGAATTGCTTGGCCATGCGCGTCTGGCCACGACCCAGATATATACTTATGTCAGCCAGAGCCGTGCTCGCGAAGTATACCTACATTCCCATCCCTTGGCCAGGGCTGCTCACAATGACACCAACCGCACAAGCAATTGAAACGAGCGCACGTTTGAGGGACTCTAGTCTCTGAGGAGGGATAAGCATGCAACTGGCGAAATTACGGCGGTCTCTCGAAACGGAAGGGCTGGATGCCATCCTGATCACGAGACCGGAGAACGAACGATACCTGAGCGGCTTCACGGGTGGGGAAGGTGCATTGCTAATCACCCAGCAAGAGGCATTGTTGCTCACTGATTTTCGCTACTTTGAGCAGGTAGCAGAAGAGGCCCCCGATTTCGAGCTGGTGAAAGTAGAAGACAAGATGCCCCAGGTGCTTAAGCGTCTCCTCGAAGAACGGGAAGTGAAGACGCTGGGATTCGAGAGCACGCATGTGCCATTCGCCCAATACCAGGAATGGAAAAAAGCAACCAGAGGCCTCAAATGGATACCGACTAAAGAAATCGTGGAAACCTTCCGCATGGTCAAAGATGAAGAGGAACTAGCAAAGATAAGGAAGGCCATTGCTATAGCTGACATGGCCTGCGACTACATTCGCAACTTCATCGAGCCAGGCATGACTGAAAAGCAAATCGCCTGGGAACTCGAATCGTATATGCGCAGGCACGGCGCTGAGGGCCTCGCCTTCAACTGTATTGTAGCTTCTGGACCGAATAGCGCCAAGCCTCATGCTGTCCCACAGGATCGGCAAATCGAGGCAGGGGAGCCGATTGTGTTAGACATGGGTGCCAGGGTTGATGGCTACAACTCCGACTTAACCCGCACGATATGCCTTGGAGAACCAGGCCAGAAGCTACAAGAGATATATAACATCGTCCTGCGTGCTCAACTGGCGGCCGAGAAACAGGCAAGACCCAGAATGAAGGGGCAAGAAGTTGACGCCGTTGCGCGGAATATCATTGTTGAAGCTGGCTACAAGGAGTACTTTGGACACGGTCTTGGGCACGGTGTGGGCCTTGCTGTACATGAGGGACCTGCAGTCAATTTGACATCTACAGTTACTTTAGAACCAGGCATGGTGTGCACTATAGAACCAGGCATCTATCTAACGGGTTGGGGTGGGATACGGATTGAAGATATAGTGTTGTTCAAAGAAGACGGGGCCCAAGTTCTGAGCAAGGCCCGTAAAGAACTACGCGCGCGGTAGTTCCAAACAATCCATCACCAGGCACTTGTGTTTCTTGTCAAGTTGTGCTAAAATAACAACGGAGGTGCAACATGGCCGAGAATGATATTACCGCTTGGATCCGGGAAAAGGTAACCGTAGAAGTTGTAATAGCTTTTGTCTTGGGTGTCGTTCTGGGCCTCATCGTGCTCGGTTGGTGGCTGTGGCCAGTGCAATGGATAAATGCCGATCCGGCCGATCTGAAAGAAAGCTACAAAGAAAGCTACCTTCAGATGGTCGCCGACTCTTATGCCTTGACTGGCAACGCTGAAGTGGCTCGTGCCCGCCTGGAAGTACTCAAGGCGCCAGGGGAGAAAGACGCTAATTTATCCGCCATGCTAGATGCCCTAATCAAGGCTCAAATTAAAGCGGGCAAAGCAGATGATGCTATGCGTCTGCAAGGGCTGTCGTCAGCCATGATCTTGCCGTCACCTCCGACGCCTCAGCCCACGTTAGCGCCTACCAAGCCCGCTGTGACCAAGGGAAGCCAGTTGCTGCGTGTGGTCGGCATCGCGTTTTTTCTGCTGCTCCTAGGTGCGGGAGTAGTGCTTCTCCTGATACAATTACAAAGGCGGGAGCCTCTGCGCCGCAGACGTCCGCCGCTTGCAGAACAGCCCTTCGCTAAAGCACCACAGATGGAAGGAGAGGTGATTGCGCCTCCCCCTTCCGAGGGCACTCTTGGACACTTTGAGACTACCTACAACCTTGGCGATGAGGGCTATGACGTTTCTTATAGCGTTGAGTCATCCACAGGCGAGTTCCTCGGCGAGTGTGGCATAAGTGCGCTGGAGAATGTGGGCATCGGCGAACCAGAAAAAGTTACCGCTTTCGAGGTATGGCTGTTCGATAAGGACGATGTCCGTACGGAGACAAAAGTACTGATGAGCGAGCGTGCCTTTGGAGACGAAGCGCTGCGTGAAAAACTGGCCAACAAGGGTGCATTGATACAAGCAGAGGAAGGCCAGATCGTGACGTGTGAAACCGCAAACCTGCGCCTGGATGCCCGGATCACTGAACTTGAGTACGAAAGCAGCTCGAATTCTGGCGTCTTTGCCAAGTTGACTACCAAGCTGGAGGTCTTGCGGAGAGAAGCAACTGCCTAGCTTCTAACTCCACAAAACTTCTAGCCATAGGGACGCAGGAGACATCACCTCCTGCGTTCTTATCTTATCCTCGAGTGGCAGGTTCGAACAGCGCGCGATATTCTTGGATAGCGAAGCGGTCCGTCATGCCTGCTATATAGTCGCAAATCACGCGCTCGGGCTTCTCATTGGCGAATCTGGCCTGGACCTGCAAGGGAAGCTGACGGGGTTCGTTTAAATAAGCTTCGAAAAGTTGGCGAATGAGACGTTGTGCTTTCACCTGCATGCGGATAACGCGATGGTGACGATAGAGGCGCTCAAGCAAAAAATCCTTCAGATCGCGGTTTTTGCTCTGCATTTCCGGGGAAAAGCCTACTAGGTTCTGAGGTGCATGGCGTACATCTTCTGGTGACCGGATACACAGCTCGCTCAACTTACTATCTACAGTCTGGATAACATCTGTTACTTCCAGGTTGATCAGATAACGTATGACTTGGCGGCGCGCCATTTCCGTGAAGTCACGCCCCTGTATGCCGAGTTCATGCAGGGACTCCTTCCACAGTCTTACATCTTGCAGATCGTCCACCTGGATCAACTCCGAGCGCAAGCCGTCGTCCAGATCATGAGTTGTGTAAGCGATCTCGTCCGCCGCATTGACGAGCTGACTCTCAAGTGTCGCCCGCTTATCCGGCTCATATTCTACCGCCTCGGGAACGTCGTATTCAGTTGTGTGCTTGACGATCCCCTCGCGCACTTCCCAGGTCAGGTTCAACCCAGGAAAGTCTGGGTAACGCTGCTCAAGCTTCTCCACAATGCGCACACTTTGATAGTTGTGGTTGAACCCGCCATGCTCTTTCATGAGCTCATTCAGGGCAACCTCACCGGAATGACCAAAAGGCGTGTGTCCCAAGTCATGAGCAAGAGAAATAGCTTCTGTTAGGTCTTCGTTGAGCCCAAGCGCACGGGCCATAATGCGCCCAATTTGCGCCATTTCGATGCTGTGGGTTAGTCGAGTGCGGTAGTAATCGCCTTCGTAGTTGACGAAGACTTGCGTCTTGTACTCGAGACGTCGGAAAGCCGTAGTATGGATGACACGATCACGGTCGCGTTGAAATGCCGTGCGGTAGGGGTGCTCAGGCTCAGCATAAACCCGCCCCCGCGACTCACGGCTTTTCACGGCATACGAAGCAAGGTGCTGTATCTCAAGTTCTTCGAGGTCCTCACGTGTGAACAGGCCCACAGTCAT
>Ga0172364_10001784_pt1 | contig 16840 bp, 15 predicted proteins | sample LakKivSesite10cm_FD_114545 | JGI IMG/M metagenome (GOLD analysis project Ga0172364, IMG submission 114545) | Sediment microbial communities from Lake Kivu, Rwanda - Sediment site 10cm | ecosystem: Environmental > Aquatic > Freshwater > Lake > Sediment | place: Rwanda: Western Province, Lake... | reverse complement strand
TATATTAATAATAAATGGATTGGGATAGACGCAACATTTGGCAGTGGTAATGCATATTTTGTAGACGATTTAACAAGTATAACCTATACTGGAGATTACATCTACGGTTATCAAAACATATTAGAGACGCCTGAAGATACGATTTCTTCAGTCTCGCTATACAAATTTAGAGTAACACCTAAGTCCAGCCCAACAGAATATGGTTACGTTCTCTTCCCGACAACAGATATTAAAATTTTTTATCCTCCCGACAGGCTCGAATTTTCTCCAACCTTTACTGGAGATAATCGTCAAGTAGCTGCATTTGGTTGTGGTTTATTACCTGGTAATTTTCGCTGCGATTATTATACATGTACAAAAACGGATACAGTTAATTACCAATCAATGTTCAGTCCTGGATTTTATTATACAGGGTATAGTGAATGGCATAATAGATTTTTTGGCGGTGAGATTACGAAAAATGGATATAAAAGAGTCGCATACCCTTCTGGAAATTGGAGATTTACTTGTGGTATTGGACAATTTGATATTGGCTATAAGGACATCATAATAATTCCAGGATCTGAAATTAGAATAACTCCTGATTCTCTTATAAAATATCCAGATGCAAATAGCACGTATTTCAATATGCTGATTCAGCAACTAACAAAAAGCACAAAAGGATTGTAAAAAAAATCTTTTCTTTAAGTTAAATATAAACATCGTCCATAAGAAGAGCTAAACCAAAAAAACGCCCCTCTCTGGGGCATTTTTTATTTTCTTTATTAATCCTTTACTTAAACTTTCACTAATCCCCTTCTCCTTTCCCACATTTCTTTAGCTAATTCATTCATTAAAGCAAGCCTTGTATTGATAAATACACTGAAAGTTTTCTAATCACACCCCATCCCCGCGTTTTTACTGAAAATCGCATATTAGTTAATTATACTCAAACCTTAATTTATTCTCAAATTAAAAAACATATAACCAGAAAATTTTTGTTGGCAAAAAGGGATTTTCAAGGTAAAATAAAATGATATGAAAAGAGCATTAATAGTAATTGATGTTCAGAAGGGATTTATAAATAAATTAACAAATAAAATACCTTCGAAAATCAAAAACTTTATTAAGAAAAATAAAGCGAATTACGATTTGATTATTTTTACAAAATTTATAAACCATCCAAAAAGCAATTTTGTAAAAAGTTTAAATTGGAAAAGGTTTATGGCAAAAAAAGAAACAGATATTGCCGAACAACTTAAAGAATTTACAAGCAATAAAAATGTTTTTATTAAAAGTACTTACGGAAGTTTTGTAAATAATAAATTATTAAACTTGCTTAAAAAACATAAAATAAAACAAGTTGAACTCACCGGTATCGATACTGAAAATTGTGTGCTCACTTTTGCACGAGAGGCTTTTGATAGAGGATTTTCTGTAGTAGTTTTTAAAAGCCTCACTGCAAGTTACACCAGCCCTAAATTGCGAAAAGCCGCCTTGGAAATTATTGAAAAGAATATTGGAAAAGTCAAATAGCCTCTTAATCCTTTTTTGAAACGGGATAAAGAGTCAGAAAATTCTGTTACGGAGTAAATTTTTTATTTTGCTTAATCTTGACGAGATAGAAAAAATTATATATTATAAGAAATGATTGATGCTCTTTGCAAAATTTATATTTATAAGGAGAGAGAAAATTCTGCATCACCTGAATTGTTCATTAAATTTTTAGTGACCAGCTCGGGTGATGCAAAACGGAAAATATATTTCGATCAAAATGTCTCCTAGGCCTTGCAATAGGGGATGCACTTGGTGAACCTGCGGAAGGATTCAATCCTTGGGACTATAAACAATACGGTGGGAAAATCACTGATTTCGTTAAGGAACCGAGAATTACAGATGATACAATTTTAACAATGCTTGTCGCTGAATCGATCGTTGAAAATCGTGGAGTAGTAAGAGAACGTATAGCGAAAAAACTCGTCGAGAATCGTCATAAATTATTTAGACTTGGACCGACGACAAGCAAAGCGCTTCGTAGATTAAAAAGAAACCTAAAATCAAAGTCTTGTAGTGGATCAACAAATGGCGCAGCGATAAGAGCAGTACCCGTGGGTTTAATTCATTCGGGTGTCTTTAAAGTAGATAAAAGTGGAAACGTCATGCGAGAAGTGCCAGTTCGATTTACAAAATTGATCGAAGATACGGTGGAGGTAGCGATAATAACCCATGGAGAGGATGTAGCAATTTCCGCAGCTTGTGCTATTGCTTGTGCAGTGAATGCTGCTGGAGAGGGTTTTGGTAGAGATACAATAATACTAAGCGCATTAACTGGGGCAAGGAGAGGAATGAAATATGGAACGGAAACATGGTCCCCAGTAATTTATGAGAAAATTAGGGAAGCAGTGAATATCCCCTTTGCCGAACTCGTGAAAAGAAATGATATAGAACTAAACAAATGGAATGGGATAGAAGCATGGGAAAGCATTCCGACAGCAATAGCTATCTTCTACCGGACGCATAGCTTCGAAGAGGCTGTTATAACTGCGGTTAATCTTGGAGGAGACGCTGATACAATTGGTGCAATGGTTGGTGCAATTGCTGGCGCCTATTATAAACAAATTCCAGAAAAATGGATTAAAAAAATTCCAGAAGGAGAAAAACTCCAACAATTAGAAGAAAAGTTATTGAAGCTTAGGAGACATCAATTATAAAATTTCTCTCCTTTTTTCTCTAAAAACCGAAAAGCCCATCGCTGGGCTGTTTTTATTTTATCGCCAATCAAGCGATTTTTTGGTAGAATATATTAAGGTCATTTATGAAAATTTTAAAAAATATTAATTATGAAAGATAAAGTCATAGGAGAAACAAGTGCTTTTGCGGTTGCAAGTCTTTTTTCATCCCTTTTTGCGATAGTTCCGCTTTTTTCTGCATGTTGTTCATCACCGTTCTCTGTAATATTGCCTTCCGTATTTGCTATTGTTTTTGGGATAATTGCCTTGCGTGATATTAAAATAAAGAAATTTAAGGGAAAAATTTACGCAGTTTCAGGTATTATTTTAGGGATATTAGAGATTTCTATTGTTATACTTGGAATAATTGGAATTTTTGAATAGGCGAATAATTAAAAAATCTCAAATCAGCAATTTTTACCGCCAAACAGATTCCACTTATGGAACCCTGACAAAAACGCCGATTGGACTTTTTTGGTAATTGGACTTTTTTGGTAAAATGAAGTAATATGCCATTTATCATTCAGGGTAAAACTAATTGGAAGTTTTTATTAATTGTAATTATTTTGGCTATTGGTCTTTGCGGCGGAGTCTTGGGTTGGCAGTGGTCGGAATTTAAGAAAGAAATGAAAATATCCGAATTTAAATTACCAGAAAAAGTCAAAGACGAAACAGTTGATTGGAAGATTTACAAACACGATGTAATAGGGATTGAATTTAGATATCCTGCGGAATGGGGAGAACCGTACACTGAACCAACTAGATGTATTACCAAATTAAGTAATGTTGTAGATAAATATACTGGAGATAATTTATATAACAATTCAATTTTTATATTATTTACAGATAATGACAGGCTTAAAATTCATATTTTTAATGATAAATACGAGGGGGAAAAATACCCAAATGTTTATGCATATAATTATGGCTACATTGATAATATCCCAAAATTAAAAATAACAGAAAATATTTGTGACTATGAAATTGATTTTGATCATAGGCCAAGTTGGAGTAATACTTTAGAAGAAATTTACACGGAGTGCAATAATCATGTTAAAACTTCTTTAATAAAAGATTTACAATTTTTTGATTGGCTTAACAAAACATTGTATGTTTATAGCTTAAAACATTTTGCTTTCAAGAAGTTAAAAAATGATTTTTTTAATAACGCCATAATTAGCTATTACGTTGGCGGAACAGGGCAAATTGAAACCAGTTATTTAGTGTTTGATGATTTTTTTAAAATAGCTAAACCAGATATGGATAAATCTGCATATGAGAAACAAAGAAATGAATTTGTTAATTTTATTAATAGCATCAAAGTTTTTGTTCCGCCACAACCACCACTAGCCAATTTTGAGATAATAGAAGGAGAGGATTACAATATAACAACTATTCGGAAATATTACTTTCTATTAACTGCCAATAGACTTAGTGAGGCTTATGAAATGCGTTCTGATAAAGACGTGATAAGCTATGAACAATTTCAAGATTGGTACAAAAACATACATTATGCCAAACCGTATGATTTTAAGAAAATGGAAAATAATAATTATGAGTTTTATATCGAATATCAAGATCACAATGAGCCAAAGAAAAAATTCAGGGTGATAACTACCGTAAATGGAGATAAATTAAAACCTCTTTCTGTGGTAGAAATTTTAACTGAGAAAGTTTCATTTGGCGAATATTCTGCATATGCAATTAGAAAAAATAATAAAAATTATATGATTTTGGCTAAAAATGAGGTAGAAACTATTATTGATGAAGGAAATGCTGATGTTGAGTTGGGCAATGTAAAATTTTTCAATACGCCGCAATTTTCACCAAAAGGGAATTATTTAATTTATACAATAATTGGTTGGGAATGGTCTAACAAAATTGTTTATGACATAGAAAAAAAAGAGAAAGTTTTAGAAATCGCAGGAGCATACGGGGGATTTGATTTTACTCCAGATGAAAAATTTTTTTATGTCTGTTCAGGCAGTGATGCATTTGGCTACAGCGATATATTAGGAAAAGTATATACAATTCCTGAATTTAATCTTGATTATGATTTATCTGAAAATCAAAAAGACTTTTGCTTTAATTCAATAGACTGCAATATAACGTGTAGATATGATGAAGCTAATGAGTCAATCGTTTTTGAATTAAATTGGTCTTGTGCCGAAGGAACATGTAACAAGACTATAAGATACTTCTTGAAAGACAAAAATATAGAGATAATAGATTAAGTAATTTTTATCATAATTATTTAATAAATAGTCAGAGTTCGCTAAGATTTCAAAAGCCCATCGCTGGGCAGTTTTTATTTCCCGACTCCCTACTCTTGACAAAATTAAAGCATAGGTGCATAATAGAAATATATAAAAAGATAGTTCTTTAAAAAAATATAAGGGTAAACCATATATGCGATTTGTCTGTTAAATTTAATAGGCAGCTCGCATGTATGGTTAAAGGAGGGATGTGTATTGGAGAAAATGGCGATTGGAAAAGAGATGTATACCATTGCGGAGCAACTCTTTAACTTAGGTGTTCGTATTAACAAAGAATCGTCACCACAAAGAACCGTTGTTGGAGTATTCGGTAAACATTCCGAGGCTAGACAAATAGGAAACACTGTTTTCCTGGGCGTAGAAGTACCTATGGTTATGAAAATGATACCAGACGATGGCAAGATATACTTCTATGCAGAAGGAAATCAGGTCAGATTCTCAATATCTAAGGACGGAGACGTTGAGGTCAAAATACGACGATACAATGAAGTCATAGACGAAGACCCAAAGAAAATCACCGAAAAGGTGCTCCAGAGAACAAGGGATGAAATGCGAGAACTCCTTAAGCTCAATCAAAACTTACCTCCGGAGAAACTAGAAAAGCTCAAATCGTCGCTCAGCAAAGAACGCTAAACCCCCCTCTTCCCCTTTTTTCTACTTTTTCGAATCCATAATTATTTGTGGGTTGGGAAAAGACAAAAACTGCCCGATTTTGGGCAGTTTTTGTTTATCTGACTTTAATTTATAACTCAAATTATTAGCTGTGTTTAATTTCGACTACGTCGCCTTCTTGGACGATGTAATCGTGGCCAACAATTTTTATTTCACCTTTTTCATGAGCATCTTTCCAGCCTCCCAAATTAACTAATTTTTCCCAGTTGATGACTTCGGCTTTTGCAAATTTCTCGGCAAAATCAGAGTGAATTTTCTCGGCAGCATCAATAATTTTTGCCCCTCTCTCTACTGTCCAAGCCTGAGTTTTATCGCTTTTTATTGTAAAGAAAGTAATCACATCTAAAATTTTGTAACACTTTTCAATCAATTCCTTTAATTTGCTTTTTAAACCCAATTCTTCTATTTCTTTTTCTGAAAGCTCAGAAATGTCTAATTCATCTCTTAAACTCAAAGCTAAATAAAATGCTTTTTGCTCTGACATCTTATTTTTCAGTTCGGAAGAGACCGAATTTTCGGAATTGTTCAAAAGATAAATTTGAGGCTTGGACGAAAGTAAAAATATTCCTTTAACGATTTTTCTTTTCTCGTCGTCTGATTTTTCCAAATAATGAACTACCATTTCTCCCTTGCTCAATGTTTCTTTTAATTCGTTCAAAACTTCCAACTCAAAAATTGCCTCTTTTTCTCCTCTCTTGGCGTCTTTTTCAACTTTTTCTTTTCTCTTTGAAATAGTTTCTAAATCTTTGAGCAGCAATTCAGTATTGACGATATCAATATCCCTTATCGGGTCGACTGTCTTTTCCACATGAACAACGTTTTCCCCTTTAAAACATCTAACGACATGTAATATTACATCAACTTCCCTGATGTGGGCTAAAAACTGATTTCCGAGTCCTTCCCCCTTGTGGGCTCCTTTGACTAAACCCGCAATGTCAACAAATTTAATCGTAGTTGGAATTATTTCTTTTGAATTGCAAACTTTGGCAATTTTTTCTAATCTTTCGTCTGGAACTGCAACTATTCCTGTATTGGGCTCAATGGTTGTAAAAGGATAGTTTGAGATGGCAACCGGGATTTTCGTTAAGGCTTTAAAAAGAGTTGATTTGCCAACATTTGCCAATCCTGTTATCCCTATTGAGAGTAACATATTTTTTCTAAAATATTTATAATTCTTTGCGCTTTTTCTTGGGTGATATTAATATGGGTTGGTAAGTTTAAAATTTTTTCCGCTGTTTCTTCAGCCTTTGGACAAGAACCTGTTTGATATTTCATTTCTTTTAAATCAGTATCTGGTGGAACAACCGGACTTTTCCGCCAGCCGTCATCCAAATGAATGTTATATTTTTTCATCTCTATTAATATTTTATCAGAATTCTCAACTAAAACCGGGTATCTCATAAAAGTTATTCTCCGCTCTTCTTTTTCTCTTGAAAATGGCAAATCAAATTTTCCTTTTAATTCATTATCATAAATTTGAGCAATTTTTCTTCGATACTCATTAAATCTTTCTAATTTTCTAAATTGATTGAGAGCTAAAATGGCTAAAGCATTTGGCATTTTCTTTGGAAAATAATTGGGGATTTTCCCTTTTTTTTCTTTATTTGAAACCGCCTTTGATAAAACGTTTAATTTTTGGAGTAAAATCAAAATTAATCTTCCTAAATCATTAAAGCCATAAAGAGGTAAAACCAAATAGTTGGTTAAAATTGGATGGAGCAATTGCTGGAAAATCCAAAAATTCGAGGGGGAATCCAACTTTTCTTGAATTTTTTTCAACCTCTCCCCTATTTTTTCATTATTTGTCACTCCCATCCCTCCATAAATTGAGGAAATAATTTTGTCGCGGCCAAAAGAAAAAAAGGCAACATCGCCAAAAGTACCACAGGATTTTCCTTTATATTTTGCTCCTAAAGAATGGGCGCAATCTTCGATTAAATATAAATTGTGTTTTTTACAAATTTCTAAAATCTCATCTATTTTTGCTGGCCAACCAAAAGTATGTTGAACCATCACTGTCTTTGATTTTGGAGTGATTTTTCGCTTTAAATCTTCGGGGTCTAAATTTAAAGTCTCATCTATATCAACATAAACCGGCTTTGCTCCCAAATTTAAAATTGGAACGACTGCTGAATTGCAAGTAAGGGCCTGAAGTAAAATCTCATCGCCTCTTTTTATTCCTAAAGCCTCCAAAATTATCATCAATGCCGACCTGCCACTGTTGAAAGAAAAAGCATAATTTACTCCTAGATATCTTTTGAATTCCTCTTCTATTCTTGAGATTTCTTTACCTTCTGACCATCTCTTTTTCTTAAACACCAATTTTAGAGCCAACTGTATATCGTCAGGTTCCGTATTGGGAGATAATGAGATTAAAATTGATTGACGCATAGTCATTTAAATAACTCGACTATTGCACTGGGTATTCTTCCTTCTAATAAAATTGTGTCGCCTTCCTTGCAAAAGTTTTTGATTTTCCCTGCAATTTCTTTTTGATTTTCGGAATATATAATATTTTCTTGTGGCATCCCAAAATTTATTGCTCCTTCTTCTATCTCATCAAATCTGTCTTTTGTTACAATTATCGCCAAATCGCAAACTTGACCAATCTTTTGGCCAATTCTTGCATGGACTTCTTCCGAAACCGGACCTAATTCAATTAGGCAAGGCATTATAATCACTTTTTTCCCTTCCCAAAGTTTTAGATATTCTAAATGAGCAATTACTCCATCAGGATTGGTAGAGTAGGTTGAGTGAATAACATTCAACCCGTCTTTTGTCTTAATTAATTTCATCCCGCTTTGCTCTGGTCTAATTTTTTGGCAAACTCGAGCAATCTCATCTAATGTCATACCCATTATTTCTTTTGCCACTATCGCTGCCATTAAAATATTTTGAGCAAAGTGTTCTCCGGGCAAATTGACTTTAAATTCGGCTATATCCCCCCATCTTTGTGAAAAAACCTTAAAAGAAAGAGAGTCCTTATTTATTTTAATTTCCTTTGCCCAATAATCTCCTTCTATCACTTCATCAGAAGAAGCAATAAATTTAGTGTAGCAAATCCTTTTGGAAATATCGGTTTCTTTGTAAAGTTTTTGGCAGTATTCATTGTCGCCATTGAAAATTGCAAACCCCATTTGTGGCAAAGATTCTATTAGTTCGTATTTTGTTTTTATAATATTTTCCAAAGTGCCAAAGGTCGCCATGTGTTGCTCGTTAATTCCAGTTAAAATTCCGACTTGGGGTCTGGCAATCTCGCAAAGCAATTTAATTCCGCCACGATTGTAAGCGCCCATTTCGACGATAAAAACTTCATGTTCTGGCTTTAAATCATTTAAAATGCACTGGGAAATTCCCACTTCTGAGTTTTGATTTTGTTTTGTTTTTAACACTTTAAACCTTTCAGATAGAATCTGAGCTAAAAATTCCTTGGTTGATGTTTTGCCGTAAGAACCAGTAATGCCTACAACCCAAAGATTTTTAAATAATTCTCTTTTTCTTTTTGCCCGATTGATAATCTGGTTTCTCTTTAAAACGGCAAGGGGTTGGAAAAGAAGAACGAATACCGAAACGATTGCCGGAGTTAGAATATCGAAGATTAAAAGCCAGAAAGAAAACAAAGAAAGGGAATTTATTTCGGGAAACGAAATAATTGATTCTCCAATTATGGTTCCTTTAATTAACCGAAACAAAAAAATAAGGAAAGAAAGTTCAACTAATAAACCGACGGAAATCAGAAAAATAGTTTTTTTAGTCAAAACCGGAGCTTTTAATTTTTTCTCGAATAAATCTTTCAGGGTTTTGAAAGCCTCTAAAATATAAATTAAAAAAAGACCAGATATTAAAACGAGAGGATAAATAAAATAAGTTAATAACAAGAGTATTTTTATACCCAAAACCTTATTTATTAAAAGTTTTTTCCCTTTTTCAGTCCGAAAATGATCGGCAAAGCGACCGGTATGGTATTCTTTCAGTTGCCAGAGATAAAGCCAAAATAAAATCGACTTTGTTTGGCGAACGAGCCAAAAAAGAGATATTAAAATTGGTATCATAGGTTCTTTAAAAAATTCAAAATAATTTCCGATAACTCACTAGGGGTGTTCAAATGAGGGTTATGGCCCGTTTTTTGAATTATCTCTAATTTTGAATTCGCAATTCCTTTTTCAAGTAAAAAGGCGTCTTCCAGAAGTACTTTATTGTCTTTTTTACCCCAGACAATCAAGGTTGGCGTTTTGATTTTAGTTAGAACATAGGTCAGGTCTTCGTTAACTACTTGGCTAAAGGTTTTTTTCATTATCCCGTCCCTGATAACATAATAGTCATAAACTCCAGCAATCTTGTAAACTATTTTCCTGGCTATAGGATAAACCCATTTTTCAAAGAAGGGAATGCCTAAAATAAAATTTAATTTTGCTAGAAAATAGGCGATGAATTGACGAATACTCCATCTCCTTTTTTTTCTGACGATGGCGGCATTACACAAAATTAGGGCTTTTACTTTTTCTGGATATTTTACTAAAAATTTTGCCGCTAATCCTCCACCAAAAGAATGACCCAATAAATAAAATTTTTCCAATTTCAGTTCTTTAGCAAATTCCAAAATAAAATTACAATAATCATCGTTGCTCCAAATTCTTGGTGGGTTTGGACTTTTGCCAAATCCTGGTAAGTCTGGACAGATAATTTTTAAATTTTTCTCCAAAATTCCGAAGATTTTGACCCAAGAGTCAGAAGAACCACCCCAGCCATGCAAAATTAAAAAATTCTCTCCTTTTCCAGCGATCTTATAATTTATTTTTAATCCATCGATTAAAATTTTTTCCTCTCTCATTTAATTTCTTTAAAGAAGGTATATTTTTGCAAAACTTCGGGAACTTTTATTGAACCTTCTTCTTGCTGATAATTTTCGATAATAGCAATTAAAGTTCTACCAATAGCAAAAGCAGTACCGTTAACGGTGTGTAAAAATTCCATTCTTTTTGTTTTTGAATCTTTATAACGAATACCCAATCTTCTGGCTTGAAAATCGGTGCAGTTTGAAGTGGAATGAGTTTCGCGGTATCTTTTTTCTGACGGCAACCAAGCCTCAACGTCGTATTTGGCTGCCGTTGGAAAACCCAAGTCAGCGGTACACATTTGAACTATTCGGTAGGGTAATTTCAAATCTTGCATTAGTTCCTCCTCTGTTGAAAGGAAAAAATGGTGCTCCTCTTTTGATTTTTCTGGGTGGCAAAAACTAAACATTTCAATTTTATCAAACTGATGGACTCTAAAGATTCCCTTTGTATCTTTGCCATAAGAGCCGGCTTCTCTTCTAAAACAAGTCGAAAAACCAACATACCTTTTCGGTAAATCTTTTTCCTCAAAAACCTCGTTGGCATGCATTGTCCCGATTGGCTGTTCGGCAGTTCCGGCTAAATATAAATCATCCTTAGGTAAATAATAGGCCTCTTCCCTGTCAAGTTGTTCAATATAACCCATTCCCCTTGCCATTTCGGCTTTCATCATTACTGGCGGAATGACTGGAACAAAACCTTTTTTAATTAGTTTTTCAAAGGTAAAATTTATGATTGCAAATTCAAGAAAAACTGCTTCTTTTTTTAGATAAGTAAACCTTGTCCCCACGATTTTGGCTGCCCTTTTTGTGTCTATTAAATCAAGATTTTGGGCAATTTCCAAATAACTCTTTGGCCGAAAATCAAACTTTGCCTTTTCCCCTACCTCTCTTAAAACTACATTATCTTTCTCGCTATTCCCCCCCGGCACCTCATCTAAGGGCAGATTTGGAATTTGATACAATATTTCATTCAACTTAATTTCGATTTCTTTAATTTTTTGCTTTAAATCTTCCTCTTTCTTGTCTAAAACTTTCATTTTTGCGATTATCCCTTGTTTTTCTTTCGTCTTTGCAATTTCTTTTGAAGCTCGATTTTTCTCTGCTCTTATTTTTTCTATTTCTTTTAAAATAGTTTTGTGCTGCTCGTCCAATTTTAAAATCATATCAATATCAACTTCTTTTTGTTTTTTCTTCACTCCCTCCCTTAATTTATTTGGATTTTTTCTAATGAATTTAATGTCTAACATTTTTTAATAATTGGTTATTACTCCCACCTTGGTCTCATCGTGGGAAAAAAAATCACTTCTCTTAAAGTGGAGGAATTAGTTAATAACATTACCAATCTATCAATTCCCAAACCGAGACCGGCGGCTGGTGGCATGCCATAGCCCAATGCCTCCAAAAATTCTTGGTCAGACCTTTGGGCTTCCTCGAAGCCTGATTTATATAATTTTTCTTGTTCTTCTAATCTTTGTTTTTGTTCAACTGAATTGTTTAATTCAGAAAAGGCATTAATTAACTCTACTCCCGAAATTATCAATTGAAAGTTGGCTAATTTCTGAGGGTTGTCTTCTAAACTTTTTGCCAAGGGTTGAAACCCGAGGGGATAATGAATAATAAATGTTGGTTGAATTATTTTTGGACGGCAAATCTTTTTAAAAATTTCGTCTGCAATCTCAACCTTAGATGCCGAAGCCGATATCAAAAGTCCCATTTCTTCCGCTTTTTTGAAAATTTCTTCTCTGTTTATTTCTTCGTAATTTATCCCGGTGTGTTTTTGTAACAGGTCATAAAATTCTATCCTTGGCCATGGTGTTTTAAATTTTATTTCTTGTTCTTGGTATTTAATTTTTGTCTTTTGGAATATCTTCTTTACCAATTTTGAAAATAACCTTTCCACCAATTTCATTAAATCTTTGTAATCGGCAAAAGCCCAGTATAATTCCATCATAGTGAAATCTGGGTTGTGATATTTATCAACTCCTTCATTCCTAAAACATTTTCCAATTTCGTAAATTTTCTCAAAACCGCCAATCAAAATCCTTTTTAAATAAAGTTCGGGGGCAATTCTTAAATACAAATCCATATCTAAGGCATTGAGGTGAGTTTTAAAAGGTCTGGCTTTTGCTCCACCGTAAAGAGTTTGTAAAATCGGTGTTTCCACTTCAAAAAACCCTTCTCTGTCTAAAAAGTTTCTAGTTTCTCTTATTATTTTCGACCTTATCTCGAATTTATCTTTGACTTCCGGGTTAAAAATCAAATCAAGATATCTCTTTCTAAATCTTTCTTCAATATCTTTTAATCCATGCCATTTTTCCGGTAAAGGTAAAAGAGATTTGGCCAACATTACGAAATCTTTTGCTTCTATTGTTTTTTCTCCGGTTTTTGTTTTTATGAGAACGCCTCTGATTTCAACAAAATCGCCGATATCAAAAGTATTCAAGAAAAATTGATATCCTTTTTCTCCCAATTTATCTTTTCTTAAAATACACTGAATCCTGCCGGTTCCATCTACAAAATGAAAAAATGTTATCCCCCCGTGGATTCTTAAAGACCTAATTCTCCCTACCAACACAATTTCTTTCTTTATTCTGGAAAAATAAGAAAAGTTTTCTAGCGCTTGGGAAATAGTATTAGTTCTCTTGGTTTTTGATGGATAAGGATTAAAACCTGCTGATTTTACTTTTTCTAATTTTTCAAAACGATTTTTTGTTAGTTCTTCCATAGCAATTTTTTATTTTATCATTTTGAAAAATACCACTCAAGGATATTTTTGGCCAATGGCACTATTACTTGATATGAAGGAAGGCCTTTTACATCTTCAAGAGTCATTACTAAAACAATTTTTGGGTCTTCATAAGGAGCGAACAGAGCAATCCAAATGTTATAGCAATTTTCACAACCTTTTCTGGAAATTTGAGCGGTCCCAGTTTTGGCGGCCACTGAAACCGGCAATTGATTTAATAAAACCGCTGATGCCTGGGGGGAATTTTGCCCGGTTACTGCCCACCTCATTCCTTCTCTAACTATTTGAAGATTTTTAGAATCGATGAAATTTTCTCGAACAATTTCGGGTTTAAATTCTCCAATCAAATTTTTCTCACTATCTAAAACTTTCCAAACCAACCTCGGCTTTAATAATTTTCCTCCATTGGCAATAGCTGAAAAAGCATTGGCTATTTGAATTGGAGTGGCTAAAATATAGCCCTGACCGATGGAAAGGTTGTAGGTATCACCATCCCACCAATTTTCTCCTAAATTTTCCTTTTTCCAATCTGGGTCGGGAAGATTGCCTGTCGCCCAATCGGGAATAGGTAAGTCAATTTCCGGTACCTCCCCTAAGCCAAAAAGTTCTAAATACTTTTTAATTTTTGAAGGACCCAAGCCTTTTTGGTCTTCGTATCCCCCGCCGATAGTATAAAAGAAAACGTTGCAGGATTCAGCAATCGCCTTTCGAATATCAGTTAAGCCATGAACTGTCCAGTCTTTAAAAGTATAAACTATCTCTGGATTGTATTGATGAGGAATTTGAATTTGACCCTGGCAACTAATTTTCTTTTGTGGCGAAATAATCTGCTCTTCTAAAGCAGCAGAGGCAATCAAGGGTTTGATAGTCGAACCTAAAAGATATTGACCTGAGGTTGCCCGGTTTAAAAGTGGTTTTAAAGGATTGTTTTCCAGTTCTTCCCACTCTGACTGTGAAATTCCCTTTGAAAATAAATTATTATCAAAAGTTGGCCAAGAAAAAAGAGAAAGCACTCCGCCCGTCTTCGGGTCTAAAGCCACGGCCGCCCCTCCCTTTGCCCCAACTTCCTTTATTTTCTTTTCTAACTCTTCCCCAACCTTTTTTTGAAGTTCTGCATCTAAATATAAAACGAGACTGCCTCCTGGTTCTGGCAAAGATATAATCTCTTTTGAAACGACGTTACCTTTAGCATCTCTTTCTATCCTCATTTTCCCCGGGGTTTTTCTTAAAATTTGCTCGTATGATTTTTCGAGACCTTCTCTTCCAATAAAATCTTCGATGGTATAAAAATCTGGTTCTTTTTTTATTTCCTCGGCTTTGATTTTTCCCGCATAACCTAGAAGGTGGGCAAAGAGAATATTGCTATATTCTCTCACGCTCTTTTTTTCTATCTTACAACCAGTCAGTTCGTCGATTTTTGTTTCTAAAATAATGAGTGTTTGAACTTGGTCAATGGGAAAATAAAAAATGCCAGATTCTAACTCTTCTTTTATCTTTTCTTTTTCTATTTTCAAAAAGGAAGATAATTTGTCTAGAATATCAGCTTTCACTTTTTCGCTTTCTGGCAATTTCTCTTTTTCACAAACTAAAACAAATTTCAAGTTATTAAAAATCAACTGCTCCATTTTTTGGTCGTAGATTACGCCCCTTTGGGCTTGGATTTGGTTTAAAATATATTTATTTTGTTCGGCTAAAAAAGTAAGGCTTTTTCTCTCTATCGCTTGGAGTTGAATTGTTCTTAAAAAAATCAGAAAAAATAAAAGAAAAGAAAAAATTAGAAAACCTTTTAAAATCTTTTCTAAAATTGGAATCTCGAGTTTTTTTTCAGAAATTCCTATTTCCTCTTCTTTTTTTCTTGCCAACCTGTCTAAAAGCACTTCGTGAGGTTCCAAATCTTCTTTAAATTTTCTTGAGGGACGGGATTCGAACATAATTTTTTATGATTTTAATTAAAAAACAGAGTGAAAAAGAAATTAAAATCCAAAAGCCAAAGAATTTTGGAGAAAATATGTCTAAAAAAAATCCAATTAAAAAAGGAAGGGTTAAAGAAAGATTTTTTTCTAAATCGAAGAAAATGAAGATAAAGGCCGAAAATATCAGGGGTAAATTAAAGAATTGAGATTTAATAAGATGGGGGAAAAAACTCAACTGAAAAATAGTCAAAAAATAAAAACATAGGGCAAAGAAAATAAGTTTTTTTACCATTCTTTTATTATAAAAAGTGATTCGATTTCCGCAATTTGACAAGATAAACTAACTCTTGCTTTTTGAAATGGTTCTAAATCCGATTTCTCAACTTCTTCTATCTTCCCAACCAAAAGCCCTTTTGGAAAGAAGCCACCCTCAGCTGAAGTCAAAACTAAATCTCCAGGATTAATTTTTATTTCTTTGGAAATAAGGTCGAGGGAAATTTTTGAATTACCAAGGCCTTTGGCTGGAAAAATTCCGTCAAAAGAGGAAATTTTAACAGCGAACGAGAAATCTTTTTCTGCTGGCGAAGATACCTGAGAGGAGTTATTAAAAACTTCAAAAATTTTTCCGCAAAGAGCTTTCCCTTGGGTAATTACAACCATTTCTTTTTCGACACCATCTTTTTTCCCTTTATCAACCCTAAAAAAATCTGGGAAAGATTCTTCTCCAACAACGTTAGCGAAAATTAATTTATAATCTTTACTCAAACCAATTCCCAGGGCTTCTCTTAGTATTTTGTTTTCATTTTCCAGTTCTTTTAAGAAAGCAATCTCTCTTAATAAACTTTGTATCTCAAAATTCAATTTTTCGTTTTCTTTTTTTAGCTCGCCAGCCTTTAAAATGCCAGAAAAGAAATTAGAGGCCAAATCGCCCGACTGCCAGAAAAATTTTTGAATTGGACTGGAGAATAAATAAAAAAAATTTTTGACAGGTTTTGAAATGAAAGGAAGGTTAAAAAACAAAATTGAGAAAACTACCAAAAAAAAGAGACCAAAATATATCAATTTTTGAAACTTCATTAATCTATTATAACAAAAAAGGGCTTTAGTGAAGCGACCCTACATTAGATAAAAATCGTACCCAATTAACGGGGGCTACCTACTTTCTCGCCCAAAGGCAATATCATCGGCCTTAGTATATTTCACTTCTGTGTTCGGTATGGGAACAGGTGGAACAATACTAGTATAGCCCCCATTAGATAGATACGATGAATAAAACTACCGCTATAAAGCCTTTTTGACGCAAAGCAACTGCTAGCCAAGAAAATGCCAGATTAGTAGCGCTCAGCTCACGCCTTACGGCGTTTACACCTGCGCCCTATCAAGGTCGTAGTCTTCAACCTAGCTATGAGCCTTAATCTTGGGGTGGGCTTCGAGCTTAGATGCTTTCAGCTCTTATCCCTTCCCAACTTGGCTACCCAGCGATGCTCTTGGTAGAACAACTGGTACACCAGAGGTTGGTTCAGAGAGGTCCTCTCGTACTATCCCCGACTCCCCTCAAGGCTCTACGCCTGCGGTAGATAGGGACCATACTGTCTCACGACGTATTGAACCCAACTCACGGGTCTCTTTAATCGGCGAACAGCCGAACCCTTGGGAGCTTCTTCACCCCCAGGATGAGACGAGCCGAC
>Ga0172364_10001778_pt1 | contig 16856 bp, 18 predicted proteins | sample LakKivSesite10cm_FD_114545 | JGI IMG/M metagenome (GOLD analysis project Ga0172364, IMG submission 114545) | Sediment microbial communities from Lake Kivu, Rwanda - Sediment site 10cm | ecosystem: Environmental > Aquatic > Freshwater > Lake > Sediment | place: Rwanda: Western Province, Lake... | reverse complement strand
CTATGCTGTTAAAATAGTAATGAAACATCCACATATAAAAAGCAGATAAGTGGGGTTGCCTTATGAAAAGAAGAGCCTTATTTGTTTTCATCTTACTTTTTTGGACTTTTGCCAGCTACGCTCAAGTGGAAAAAGGAGATTCGGAAATTGGGTTTTTGGGATTCTATTCCAAAACGGCCGACTATGGGGGCATGGGGTCCGTTCAATTGAGTTACGGATACTATGTATCGCCGCGTTTTCAAATAGGATTGGGTCCTCAACTAACCATCCAAGAAGGATCCGACGGCACAGAGGCGAAGTTTAGCGCTAGCGCCTTTTTTACTTTCAATCTGACTGTCAACTCGACAACCATTCCCTATCTTTCGGGGCAGTGGTATCAAATCGATTTTTCCCCGGACTACGGCGATTTTACAGACTATTCATACATCAATATCGGCTTAGGTGTACGGAACTTTTTCACCGATTACGCGGCCTTGAACACGTCCCTAAGCCTCGGCTCTTCCTTAAGTTCCAACGTAGAAGGCGGCATCCTCATGATCATGAGTGGACTCTCTTTTATTTTCTAAACAGGTAAATAAAGGAAATCCCTATGCGGCATCTCACATTATGTACATTGATTTGTTCTTTTCTCTTTTTTGATCTTGCCCATTCGCAAAACATTCTTAAGATAGTCAAGATATACGCCTTGATTGATTTGAACGAAAGTTCGGGTCTGAAAATCGATGACAACGTGAAGGTGTTCCGACGGTTGGAATCCGGAGAGACGATCAAAATTGGTGAAATGAAAATTGTGAAATTCGCCCAGGGAAAATGTGCGGGGAAAATTATAGCGCAAGAACCCGGTTACACAATTCGAGTCGGAGATTTCGTCCAGATGCAAAGGCTGAAAGAAAAAATCACACCGATTGATAAAACTCCTCAGGTAACCTCTTCCGGTTCTGCCGGAGGGGGTACGGAAAAAGGAGATCGCGAAGTTTCCTTTCTCGGATTTTATATGAAAAGGATTGGCACAACCAACTTTACGTTTGAAACAGGCTCTATTAAACTGAGCTACGGATACTTTATCAGTGATCGGATTCAACTGGGCATCTCTCCCCAATTCATGATCACCTCCGGTGATGGAGGAGGCACCACGATAATTTTCAGCGCATCGGTATTTATCAACTACAACTTGGTCGTTTCTTCAAAGATGATTCCTTATCTTTCGGGGCAGTGGTATCAAGACGACTTTTCACCCGAATACGGCGATCTTCTGGATTATTCCTTCATTACTTTCGGAGCCGGTTTGCGGAACTTTCTCACAGAATATGCGGCCTTGAACACCTCCCTTTCCTATGGATTTTCACTCCGTTCAAATGGAGGAAGCGGTATTATTACTGTCATGAGCGGCCTGTCCTTTATTTTTTGATAAGGATAGCAAATGAAAAAAACAAGAATCGTTATCAGCGGATTTGTCTTTCTTCTTTGCTGTGCATACCATCCCGACAGATCCATCACGCCAGAAACATCCCGAAGACACATCACCATTTTGTACACCAACGACGAGCACGGTTGGATGGAACCCGAAGAAAAGGAGGGCGGGGCAGCAGGTCTTTTGGGATTGTGGCATGAAAATGAACATTACTCCGAAGACGGTCCATTCCTCGTTCTCTCCGGCGGAGATCTGTGGTCCGGTCCAGCGATCTCCACGTGGTTTCAAGGAGAATCCATGGTCGCTGTAATGAATGCCATGGGGTACGATGCCGTAGCCATCGGCAACCATGAATTTGATTTTAAAGTGGAAGGACTCAAAGAGAGAATCTCACAATCCCACTTTCCGTTTCTCTCAGCCAATATTCGCAATAAAAATACAAACGCCGTACCCCCCTTTGCACTCCCCTACATCATTCATCCGGTGAACGGCGTGAACGTAGGCATTATCGGTCTGACAACCACAACCACACCGACCAGCACCTTTCCAGACAATGTCGCAGACTACGATTTCATCCCCTACGCCGAGGCACTCCAAGCGGTTGTGCCCCAAGTGAAAAGCGACGGCGCGGAACTGCTCATCGTGGTCGGCCACATCTGTGAATCGGAAATGGAGGCCATCGTACCCATCGCTTCACAACTGGGAATTTCGATCATCACAGGAGGGCACTGCCACGAATTGGTGAACGATCGGATACAAAACGTCACCCTCATGGAAGCCGGTTCCCGCATGAAATATTATGGCCGTTCAGACATTTTATTCGACACCGCACGCGATACAATAATCACGATCGAAACTTCCCTGTGCAAAAACCAGAACGGTTCACCGGATTCCAGCATTCAGGCCATCGTATCCTACTGGAAAGCCCGAACGGACGCCGAACTTTCGCACGTCATCGGATACGCCAGCGAAAAAATCGAGCGCTCCTCTGCTGCCTTGGCAAACATGGTCACAGATTCCTGGCTTTTATCCTTTCCCCAGGCCGATGTATCTCTGACCAACACGGGTGGCATTCGGCAATCCATTCCTCAAGGAGAAATCTCTCTGGCCACGCTGGTCGGCGTTCTGCCCTTTGAAAACCGTCTCGTGGAATTGGAATTCACCGGAAGTCAATTGATTCGCAGTATGGACAATTTACTGGTAGGAGGCATGACCCTCCGCGGTGGGTATCGGCTCTCGAACGGCTCTCCGATCCATCCGGATTCCCTCTACAGGATCTTGACCACCGATTATCTGTACAGCCGGCCGGATTTCGATTTTCAAAAGTACGATCCCCATCCGTACGATACATCGGTGCATTACAGGCAACCCGTAATGGATTGGATTAAATCCCTGAACACGTCACCGGACAATCCTTTGAATCACTATCTGGATAAAACCCCCAGAAAGTAAAAACGAAAAAGACCTTGTGCTCGGTCGCAAAACGAAAAATGGACGACGATCTCCATCCTACGGCGAATCCAGAAAAAAAGGACATCAAAAAAAGACAACGTAAAAGGAGAAACTGAGATGAAAAAGTATCTATTTCTCGTGCTGGGAATTCTGACTGTTGTATCTTGCAGTTCTCCGCGGATGTTTGTTTTACCAGAATATCAAGGGGAAAAAATATCCGATGTGACACTTGTTATTGCGCCGTTCATCGGAGAAGTAACCTTTCAATCTGACGAGACTACCGACGACCCATCTGAACAAAAATATCAGAAGGAATCCATTGATTTTTTCCAATATCAACTTGCCTTGGCTATAAAAAATGTGTCTGGGTTCAACAACGTACTACCAGATACATACAGCGCGGAATTGAAATTTGACGAAAAAATGGTACCCGAAACAGGCAAGAAAACATTTCCATTGAAGCTTCCGGTATCGGAAACAAGGATCGGCTTTGAATCTTCCCTACCCGATTTTATCCTGTTCATTGAAGACCTTCGGTTGGCAATCTTTCTGGAAACCTCAACACCCATGGTCGGCAAGGGAGAAATCACCAAGAAAACGTTGACATGTGCGGCAAAATATGTTATATGGGACAACACATCCAACCGACCGGTTCAGTATGGATGGGACGAATCGAGGGAGTCAAATATTATGTCCTTTGTTACGCCTTCCATGTGGCATAACGTAATCAAGGATTTTGCCAGAAAACTCATACGAGGAGGACCTTTTCAAAAATAACTTTTAAAAACAGAAAATGGCATTGGACAAGGCATTGAATTGCTGTGACTGGTCATGTTGCCTCTGCCTTCGAGGGAGGGAAATGAATATCATACGCCTTTGCCTCATTGCTTAAAATTTGGCAGGGGATTTCTACCCTCTTCAAAAAGGCCAAAATAAAAAAGGTCGAGGAAATCACCCCTCGGCCTTGTGTATTCTCATCCGACAGTGTTGGAAATTATTCTTCCAGATGCCCGACAATCATTTTCTGTCTATGACACCGTACAAATTCACTCGAACACTGCAACGCGCTCCTCATACAAAAGTGGTTTTCGAATTGAATCCCCGCTCACAGTATCTCGAAAATCGTGAGTGAACTGCAATCAAAATCCGCTGAAGTTGTATCTGTAGGCCAATCGGGGCTGGAATCGTTCTCGAGGCTGGTACATTCCGTAATCGCCCAATTCATCATTCCATTCCTGGTACCACAGATAATCCAAATAGAAAAGCAGATACGGTGTGATCTTATAGCCGATGCCGATTCGGGCCACCGAACGGTAATCCAGTTTCCGCATATCTTTAAAACTGCCGATCCCCCATTTATCGTAACTCGCCTCCAGAGCCAGAAAAGGAATGGAGGGGGAAAGCCCAGCACCCAAATGAAGCATGCCGCTGTTATCCTGTTTGTCAACCATCTGGTACGAACCCATAACCCGCACGATGCGGAGAAAATCCAGATACAGCTCTGCATACCAGCCGCTTCTTTTCTCGGTCATCATGGGCAGAAGCATCTCTTTATTCACACGCCAATCGGAAATGTAGGGCAAAAGTGCATTTACATCTTCTGGAAGCAATGTGACATCGTATCCCAGGGATTTAAAATACGCATTCAGAACTTCTGCCAGATAGTTGGAAGGTTTCCCTCCTATGGATTCGTAAAATTTCCACACCTCTCCCACCGTTGTCTGGCGAAGGATCTCGTAAAAAGGTCCAAAATAACTGGCCACAAACTCCTTCCCCAAAAATCGTCGCTCCACCGCAAATCCACATTGCAAAACATTCGCCAGTGGATTAAAATCTGTACGCAACCCCACAGTCTGGCCGCTGCCGTAATCCAGAATCTTTGCATAATCCGCATAAAGGAGTGTACTCAAGAGTTTCGATTTGACCAGAGGGAACTCCACATCCGCACCCCATTCAGCAATACCGTCCTTGGTTTTCCTCCACGAGTCGGGATCCAGATCGGTCACATAGCTGGCTCCAACAGCAAAGTTTTTCAACACGGGAATTTGACTGCCGTATAAGGGGCGGAAATATCCCCGCCCTGCGAGAACTTCCAGCCGGCCCAAATTGTTGGTCAGTGATTCAAAACCGAAATAGCCGAGATCCGCATCCAGGGTGAGACCCAGTTTGCGTTCCTCGTAATTGAGCTGGTTGTTGTAAAAATTCATAATAAAACCGTGGCCAATTCTCTCGGCATCCAACGCCCCAATGCGTGAATAGAGTCTGTCTCCCTTATGCCCGTACCGGAGATACCGAAGGATACGGGCGTAATCGTACTTCGAGTTCCAGTCCTGAGAACGTATGTGTCCCGTGTCCGCATTGTACAGCAAATTGATCCCAAGACCAATACCAAACTTGCCGAACCCAATATCCGGATGAAAACTGATGGTATAATAGGTCTGATTGTCTATCCAGGTCATTCCCAGACCCGCATCCAGTGCACTTCCCTCATAAGGATAATATCCAAACCATTGCGAAAAAACCAAGCCTCCTCCAAACAAAAAAAAGACAGCAATCCATGTTATCTTTTTCATCTTCAAATCCTCCCGTTGGGTACTGTTTTCGTTCAGCTCTTCATTTTAAAACATGGTACTAAATTCCTGCTGTTTTGTCAAGAAAAATTCACACTCCTCATCTTTCAACTTCCATCCTGTGCGGACCGAAAAATTCCATCCAGCCAATTCGTTTCAGAAAACAAGGTCAATGAGCGTTCTTCTCCAATTGATCTCTATATTCTTGAAGTCTGTGTATGACTTCATCCGAATCCACTATCAAGAATATGTCTTGCCGAACCTGACAACTTCCAGGCATCCCTTTCAGATACCAGCCAATGTGTTTTCGCATCTCTCGAACTGTTTGATCCTCGCCAATGATCTTAAGGGCAAGCTGGTAATGGCGAAGGCAAATCTCGATTCGCTCTGAATACGAAGGGTCATCCACACGTTCTCCAGTTTCAAGAAAGTGATTGATCCGGTTGAAAATCCAGGGCTTCCCAAGCGCTCCTCGGCCGATCATGATCAAGTCGCAGTCCGTTTCGTCCAGCATTCTTTTCCCATCTTCGGGTGACACAATATCGCCGTTACCGATCACTGGAATGGAAACCGCCTTCTTTACCTCCCGGATGATTTCCCAATCGGCCTGACCGCTGAATTTCATTGCTTTGGTCCGCGCATGCACCGTCACCGCACAAGCCCCTCCCTGCTCCAACACTTGGGACGCCTTTACTGCAATCACGTGCTCTTCTCCCCAGCCGCTTCGTATTTTTGCTGTCACCGGAGTTGTCGTTGCATTCACAACGGCACGTAAAATCGTGTGCATTTTTCGCAAATCATTGAGCAGAGCAGCACCTCCTCCCGTGCTGACAACTTTCTTTGCCGGGCACCCAAAATTCAAATCAATAAAATCCGGTTTTACCTTTTCAACCACCCGGCACGCCGCTTCGGCCATGACATCCGGATCGCTTCCGAAAAACTGAACCCCAACAGGACGTTCTTCAGGGAAAAAGCCAATAAGCCGAAAGCTTTTGGCGCTTTTCCGCACAAGTCCGTCTGCACTGGCAAGCTCGGTAAAAACCAAAGAGGCGCCGGCCTGTTTTGCCATCAAGCGAAAAGCAGAGTCAGCCACTCCTGCCATGGGAGCCAAGACCGATTTACCGAAAATTTTTACGCCGGCTATATTCAAAACGAAGGAATATACAATTTGCTTTAAGAACTTGCAAGATTTTTCTCTTTGCAGAGGAATGTACCGAAAAGTTGTCACAATTCATACTTGCTTTTTCATGGAATATTTTGTATAATAATACGCTTAAAAATTGAAATTTTTATAATCAGAACTGAGGATACAATGTCTCGAAGATGCGAAATCTGCGGTAAGGGACCCATGGTGGGCAATAAAATAAGTCATGCGCACAACGTGAGCAAGCGGCGATGGCTACCCAATCTTCAAAAAGTGAAGGCCAAAGTGGATGGCAAGCCCAGGAAAATTACAGTCTGTACCCAATGCATTCGGTCCGGTGCTATTGAAAAATTGAATTAAAAAGAGTTTATCCGGAAGGCACCAAACGAGGTGCCTTTTTCTTTCCTACCTTTTATCCCGCCCATGATGATCAAACGCAAGGAGGTGTTTCATGAAACAGAGTGTCTTTTGCATGGATCAAAAGAAGGGATTATGTCTACTTTTCTTTTTTCTTGCAGGGACATTTTTCCTAGGGGGATCCTTGTTTGCCAATCTCCAAGATTCCAAAACGCTGCTCTTTCAGGAAGCGACAAAAGCCATGGAACAGGCTCAGGCGGTCCAGGCTGAACTCTTTTCACCCAATCATTTTAAGACCGCAATGAAATACTATCAAAAAGCAGAAGAAGACTACGACAAAGGAAGAAACCTGGAAGACATTCAAAAAAATATCAAGATGGCTGCCGTCTACTTCCTCAAAGCGCTGGAGTCTGCCAATCTCTTTCAGACCCATCTTGCGGAGTGCATCGCAGCGCGTAACGACGCATTGGCCGTAGAGGCGATGAAATTCCGGAAAAAGCAGTGGGAAGATGCAGAGCTGGCACTGAATCAGGCCGCCAAAACTTTGGAAGACGGAAATCTGGAAGGGGCAAAATCCAGAGGGGAAAAGGCCGAGCAACTCTACAAGCAGGTGGAATTGGAGTCCATCAAAGCCAATTACCTTGACGAAACCAAGGTTCTTCTTGAAACCAATGCCAATGAACTAAAAAAAATGGTACCTCTGACTTTCAAAACGGCACAGGATCTTATTATCAATGCTGAAAATCTCCTTATCAAAAACCGGTACGACACCGACGAAGCACGGCAGCTGACTCAGGAAGCCAAGTACGAAGCTCAGCATGCCCTGTATCTGGCAAAAAAGATTGAAAATATGAAAGAAAAAACTGTTGAAGAATTGCTTTTGGAAAGCGAAAAACCCATTCAAAAAATCAGTGACGAGTTTGATTTGAATCCTCGATTTGACCAGGGTTTCGATCCCCCCACGGCTTCGATTATTCAAGACATTCAAAACCTGAAAAAAGAGATTGCCTCCCTGCGCCAAGACCTTGATGACAAAAATGGGCAAGTGTCCACACTGTCCGATCAACTCAACCGTGCGGAATCACAACTGGGAGATCTAAAAACAAAAGAAGCGACTTTAAGTCAGATCATGGAACAGCAGGAACGATCGCGTGAAAAATTTGCCCGAATTGAAAAACTGTTCACGCCGGAAGAAGCGCAAATCCTCCGCATGGGAGAGGACGTCGTCATCCGGCTTTACAGCCTGACATTCCCTGTCGGCAAGGCCACGATTGAGCCTCAATACTACGGTCTTTTGAGTAAAGTGATCAAAGCCACCGAAGAATATCCTGAAAGTAAGACCACCGTGGAGGGCCATACCGATTCCTGGGGAAGTGACGAGGCCAATCAGAAACTCTCTACCCAGCGGGCCGAAGCCGTGCGGGAATATTTTCTGGCCACTGCAGGATTGGATTCCACACGAATTATTGCCACAGGATACGGTGAATCCAAACCCATTGCCAGCAACGAAACGCAAGAAGGCCGTCGAAAGAACCGTCGGATAGATATTGTGATCCACCCGAAAAAATAAGTTGGCAGCCTTTTAATCATGTACTGAACTTTGACAAATTTGAGAGTGGGGTGGTCATTCTGAGTCCCGATTTTTCGGGAGGAAGAATCTGGTGTGTTGGGGGCATCCTTCGACGGAGTTTCGTCCTTCACTTTGTTGAGGAGAGACTCTATCATTTCTCGCAGTTCAAAAAGAGAAGCAGACTTTAAAATGGAGGTCAACATGGCTCACGAAGGCTATCACGAAGCAGCGGACAAATTGAGCGAGAAAACGAAAGATTATCATCGCGCCATCGTTTCGCTCATTGAGGAACTGGAAGCGGTGGACTGGTATCAGCAGCGAATGGACGTGACCAAAGACAAGTCCCTGCACAAAATTCTGGAACACAACAGAGACGAAGAAAAAGAACATGCGGCCATGCTGCTGGAGTACATTCAGCGAAGGGATCCGTCTTTTTCCAAAGAACTCAAGGAGTATCTCTTTTCCGATCCGAAAATGGAAATCGCCGACCTTGAAAAATAGCATGCACAGGGACTGCTGACACTGAAAATACACAAGGAATATCCTACACAGGATAAGGCATGAGGAGAGAAGATGGTCAAACATATTCTAAAAGAACTCAAATCCCATGCTCCATTTACAAGCCTGGGGGCAAGTACAGGAATTGTGATCATCATTATTCTTATTTATGCACATGTACTCTCCCAGATGTCAGAGATTTCACTGATTATATTTTACATTCTTCATCCACTGCATATCGTTTTAAGCGCGGTTGTGACCACTGCCCTTTATCTTTTGCATAAACCAAAAAACCATTTTATTGTACCCATTGTCATCGGTTATGTCGGCTCACTGGGAATAGCCACATTGAGCGACTCCATCATTCCTTACCTTGGAGAATGGTTGCTCAAACTGCCCAACCGAGGCGCTCATATCGGTTTCATCGAAGAACCGTGGCTCACGCATCCGGCAGCTTTTTTGGGTATTGCCATTGCCTTTCTCAGGCCCACGACCAAACTCCCTCACTTTGGACACGTGCTCATCAGCACGTGGGCATCGCTTTTTCATATCATCATGGCTGTAGGAACCTACGTGCTGTGGATTCAGATTGCATCTATTTTTGTATTTCTCTTTTTGGCAGTCTGGATTCCATGCTGTTTTAGCGATATTGTGTTCCCTATGTTGTTTGTTCCAGAGATTGAGAAAAAACGTTTTGCTTCCCATTATCGCTGAAGAAGTAATCGGTCTGGCGACAGGAATGGTTGTGGGATATCCCCCTGTGCACGACTATTTTTTCGCTACATCCCATAATTTCCTCCCCTAAGAGGGAAAAGAAATAAACTCTTTTTCAAATAAAAAATTTGGGCATTCAAAAACTTTTCCGGAAAACCTATTGACTTCGGAAAGGTTTTTTATTATCTTTATTTTGAGCATATGCTCAAAACACCATTGGGACGAACGATGAAACCATCAGACAAGTGAGAAGTATGATCATCGCGGTTGCCAGCGGCAAAGGCGGAACCGGAAAGACCACGGTGGCCACGAATTTGGCCAGAATAAACGGGGATCGAAATGTTACCTTCCTCGACTGCGATGTCGAGGAGCCCGATAGTCATCTTTTTCTCAAGCCAAAAATCGAGAAAGAATGGCCTGTCCACACGTTCGTTCCCAAAGTCGACCTGACCTTGTGCACGTTCTGCGGCAAATGTTCCGAACTCTGTCGGTTTGGGGCCATCGTGACCCTGAAGAACAACGTCCTGGTTTTCCCCGAACTCTGCCACGGCTGTGAAGGATGCAAACGCATCTGTCCGGTCCGTGCAATCACCGAAGGAACCAAAGAAATCGGGATCATCGCAGAAGGCGATTCGGGAAAAATCCGATTTCTCCACGGACGCCTCCGTATCGGGGAAGCCATGTCGCCGCCACTCATCCGGGAAGTCAAACGCGTTGGCCTCTCCGGCAACACATCGGCGTTGACCCTGATCGACTCCCCTCCGGGGACGTCCTGTCCGGTGATCGAGGCAGTGAAAGGATCCGATTTTGTTCTCCTGGTCACCGAGCCGACCCCTTTCGGTCTCCACGATCTCAAACTGGCCGTCGAGATGGTGCGCGTGCTGGGGATTCCGTTCGGCGTGATCGTCAACCGGTCCACGACGGGCGACCGGGAAGTGTGGCGTTACTGCGAAGCGGAGAGCATTCCGGTCCTCCTCGAGATCCCCGATGACCGGGAGATTGCCGTGGCCTATTCTCGCGGCGAGTTGATATCGGACGCACTTCCTCAGTACCGAGGACATTTCGAAACGCTCTACGAAAAGCTGAAAAACAAAATGCGTTCCTTCGCGGAGGTGGACTCATGAGGGAAGTCGTGATCATCAGCGGAAAAGGTGGAACCGGAAAGACGACCCTGACGGCCTCCCTGGCCGCCCTCTGGAAGGACAAAGTCATCGCCGACTGCGACGTGGACGCCGCAGACCTCCACCTCCTCCTCGAACCCGATATCCGGAAGAAGAGCGATTTTTACAGTGGAGTCGAAGCCGTCATTGACAAGAAAATCTGTACCAAATGCGGTAAATGCAGTGAGATGTGTAAATACGATGCCATATCTCCTGATTATGCTGTAAATAAAATTGACTGTGAGGGATGTGCCGTTTGTTACTATTTTTGTCCTGCCAACGCCATTACGCTGAAGGAACGCCATTGCGGAGAGTGGTACCTCTCAGAAACACGATTTGGACTGCTTGTTCACGCAAGGTTAGGTATTGCCGAAGAGAACTCCGGCAAACTCGTCAGCCTCATCAGGCGTCAGGCCAAGTTAGTCGCCCAAGACCGGGGATGGGATACGATTCTCAGCGACGGCTCTCCGGGCATCGGATGCCCGGTCATCAGTTCCATCACAGGAGCTTCCCTCGTCGTCATCGTAACCGAACCCACGATCTCCGGTGTACACGACATGGAGAGAGTCTTGAGCCTCTCCGAACATTTCCAGATTCCTGCAACCGTCATCATCAACAAAGCCGATCTGAACGAGGAGATGAGCCAAAAGATAGAGACAGTCGTCGGAGAGAAAAACGTATCCGTTCTCGGCCGGATTCCCTACGATCCTCTTGTCACCCAAGCGATGGTGCAGGGAAAGACCGTCGTCGAGTTCAACCAAGGGCCTGCAACCAAGGCGATCCGAGATATGGGTGAGAAGCTGTTGACGATGATAGAATCATACAGATTGTGAAACTTGGATACTTAAATGACTTTTTATGATGTGAAATCTGAGAACGCAGTGATAGATGACCGACAAATTGGATGTCATTCCCGCCTGTCTGCGCAAGCAGCCAATAATTAAGTGGGAATCGAACAGGGGGAGGAGTATGGGGTTTGCACTTCCCACCCAGATGCCTGATAGCAAATTTCAGGCATGACAGCGCTCTGTAGGTCTGTGAGGAGTTGATATGCCGCGACCCAAAAAATGCCGTTGGATCAGTTCACACCCAGGATTCTCCTATTTCAAACCCCAGGGTGTTCCTCTGAGAATGCTCAGCCAGGTCTGTCTCGAAATGGACGAGTTGGAAGCCATACGGCTGGCCGATCTTGAATGTTTGAGCCAAGAGGAAGGGGCGGAGAGGATGAACGTATCCCGTGCGACTTTTGGACGCATCGTAGCCGATGGCAGGAAAAAGGTGGCCGATGCGCTGGTTCACGGAAAAGCCATTCGCATCGAAGGAGGAGAAGTCCAGTTGCGTCCTCCGATGCCACCCTTCGGCTGGGGAAGAGGACCCCATAGACACGGTAGAAGAGGCTGGTAATGGAAAAGAAAGAAAAAGACGTCGAAAAAGTTTTTGACGATTTACAAAATATTTCATGAGAGAAGCTTTAAAAACATTTTCCCAAAAAGTCGTCTCCCTTGCTTATGAACCTCGGAACGTAGGCTCTCTCAAAAATCCTGACGGCCACGGGCGTGTAGCCGGCCAATGTGGTGATACAATGGAGATTTATATTAAAATGAAAGGAAAAATAATCGATCCTATTGGATTCTTGACAGACGGCTGCGGCGCGACACTGGCCTGCGGGAGTGCCACTACAGAACTGGCCAAGGGAAAAACACCCTACGAAGCAGGCAAGATTACCCCGCAAGCCGTCATAAAATATTTGGACGGCCTCCCGGCTTCACATCTCCACTGTGCCGTTCTTGCCGTCCAGACACTTCGGAAGGCTCTGGAAAATTTGGACAAATCAGGAATTAGTAAAAATAAATCACATAAACTAAACAAGGAGGACAAACCATGCCAAGAGGAGACGGAACAGGACCCGCAGGAATGGGTTCGATGACAGGAAGGGCAGCCGGCTACTGCGCTGGCTATCCCGTGCCGGGATTCATGAATCCCTACGGCGGAAGATTTGGAGGAGGTTTCGGCTGGGGCCGTGGTCGAGGTTTCGGAAGGGGATGGGGACGCTGGGGTTATCCCATGGGATTGCCCTACGGCATACTCCCATACGGATACGGAGCCGTTCCCTACGGACCCGCCTACGCACCGGAACAGGAGATGGACTTTCTCCAGAATCAAGCGAAGGTCTTAGGAGATCAGTTGGACGAGATTCAGAAGCGCATCTCCGAACTGGAAGCCGAGACCAAGAAAGAATCGAAGTAGCACAACAAGACCCCGGGGCTTTCGAAAAACTCCGGGGTCGCAAACCAAATTCGGAGAAAACCATCATGCCAACGTACGAATACGAGTGCACCTCCTGCGGCCACCGATTCACGCAATTCCAGAACATGACCGACAAACCGGTAAAGAAATGCCCACAATGCTCCGGTCCTGTGCGCCGGCTTATTTCCGGGGGTACAGGTGTGATATTCAAGGGGTCGGGTTTTCATGCCACGGATTACAAAAAAAATGACCAGGGCGGCGGCTCGTGCTGTGGTCAGACCAATCCCTGCTCCAACCCGAAACGGTGTTGCGGGAAATAGTGCACGATACGCTCGAAGATTCGAGTGAACGCTCAATCGAAAGGAGACAAACCATGCCAAGAGGAGACAGAACCGGCCCTGCTGGACAAGGGCCAGGAATGGGCAAAGGAAGAGGACGCATGGGAGGAAATCGGCCCGGCGCAGGTCCCGGAGGAAATTGTTTATGCCCGAATTGCGGAACAAAGGTACCCCATAAACAGGGGGAGCCTTGTTTCAATGTGGTCTGCCCAAAGTGCGGATCACAGATGATGAGAGAATAGGAGAAACGGTATGAAAATTGCCATCACGTCACAAGGAAACGACCTCCATGCAGAGGTGGACCCCCGCTTCGGACGGTGTCAGGTCTTCATCATCTACGACACGGAAACCGACACCTTCGAAGCTCTGGACAACACCAATGCAAGCCTCGGGGGAGGCGCTGGCATTCAATCTGCCCAAACACTCTCCGAAGAAGGAGCCGAAGCCGTACTCACGGGGAACATCGGGCCAAACGCCTTTCGAACCCTATCCGCTGCAGGAATCAAGGCGTTTGCGGGCGTATCGGGAAAGATTTCCGAGGTCGTGGACCAATTTAAAAAGGGAACGTTAAAACCCTACGCAGCCCCTTCGGTCGAAGCCCATTTCGGTACAGGTCCTGTACCTGAAAAAACTTCCAAACCTTCCAACAAAAAACGAATCGCAGTGGCAGCGGAAGACGACAGAGGACTGGAGGCGAATGTGAGCGCCCACTTCGGCAGATGCCCCTACTACACCATGGTCGAGGTTGAAGGGAATAAAATGACCCTGAGCTACAACGTTGAAAACCCCTTCTACGGTGCCCACGGTGATCCTGGCCAGGTTCCAACTTTCATCCGGGATCAGGGAGCCGATGTCATCATCTCAGGGGGCATGGGCCAGCGTGCCGTCGGTTTTTTCAACGAGTTCGGAATCGAAGCAGTCACGGGTGCAGCAGGAAAAGTAGAGGCCGTTGTAGAGGCCTATCTATTAGGAAACCTCAAAGGATACAAACCCTGTGCACACTGAATCCCGATGAAAGGAAATCTTTATGAAGCCTGATGCAGACAGAACCCGACAGATGCAGGAGCAGAGTCAGCGCATCGAAGAAACGCTCAAGAAAATCCGGAACCGAATCGTTGTCTTCAGCGGGAAGGGAGGCGTAGGCAAGACAACAGTCGCCGTCAACCTGTCGTACGCCCTCCTCCAGCAAAAGTACAAAGTCGGCCTGCTCGATGCCGACATCACCGGTCCCAACGTGCCCAAGATGATCGGTCTGGAGGGCTTTCCCTGGATAGACAGCGAGAAGAAGAACATCCTGCCCCAGGAGAAGAACGGTCTCCAGGTCATCTCCATCGCACCCATGATCCCCCACGACCAACCGGTCATCTGGCGCGGCCCTCTGCGTTCCGGAGCCATCACGCAATTTCTCTCCGATGTCGTCTGGGGAGACCTCGATTTTCTCGTTGCCGACCTCCCCCCGGGCACCGGTGATGAAGTCCTCACAACAGCCCAGAAGATGCTTCCCCAGATGGCCATCGTGGTCACCACACCCCAGGAAATATCCCTGACCGACTGTCGAAGAGCGGTCAACATGGCCAAAAAACTCACCATTCCAAAGATCGGGGTCGTGGAGAACATGTCGGGTCTGGTTTGTCCCCACTGCAAAAAGGAGATCGCCCTCTTCGACACCGGAGGCGGCGAAAAAATGGCCTCCGAAATGGGGGTCCCATTCCTGGGCCGAATCCCCATAGAAATCGAAACACGAAAAAGTGGGGATACGGGAAAACCCATTGTTCTCACCGATCCGAAGAGCAGCACGTCGCAGGCCTTCGGGACTATTGCCAAGAACGTGAGCGCTCTTTTTTCAGAAAACAGAAAGTGAGCAAGTCATGACCAGAACGTTATCCCGACAGAAAAAGAAACGTCCACCCACATGCGATCTGTGCAAGAGAAAACGCTGCTCCGACGGAAAAGACTGCTTCGGAATGAGCAATCAAATCTTCGAGCAGTACACTCAAGGCAACCTGATCCTGGCCCGTTCTGCTTCCAAGATTGAAGGGCGGTACTACATGAAAAAAACACGCTTGGAGGAGACCATCCTCTTCGCCCGGGAAATGGGGTTTAAAAAACTCGGAATCGCCTTCTGCATCGGTCTTTCCGAAGAGGCAAAGATTCTCGCAAATATTCTCAAAAAGGAGTTTGACGTGGTCTCCGTCTGCTGTAAAGTGTGCGGCATCCAGAAAGACCAACTCGGCTTGGAGAAAATCCATCCCGATGAAGAAGAGGTCATGTGCAACCCCATCGGCCAGGCCGTTCTGCTCAACCAAGCAAAGACCGACCTGAATCTCATCTGTGGACTCTGCATCGGCCACGACATTCAGTTCACGAAACACTCGGAAGCCCCGGTCACCACTTTCATCGTCAAGGACCGGATTCTGGCCCACAACGCGGTCGCTTCGCTCACATGCCATTACCTTCGAAAACGAGTGAATAGAAGCGAGACGTGAAAAACTTTACGGAATTCTGAATCGAAAATGACTGCCATCACAACATTTGGTCCAGTACCATCGAGACGTTTAGGCCGGAGCCTGGGAATCAACAACATACCACCCAAGTGTTGTACCTACAGTTGCGTCTATTGTCAACTGGGACAGACTTCGAAAATGCAACTGGAACGAAAGACATTTTACATTCCAGAGAAACTAACCAGAGTAGTGGAAGAGAAAATAACGAAATCTTCCAAAATTGGAGAGCCCGTTGATTATCTCACCTTTGTATCCGACGGCGAACCCACGCTGGATGTGCATCTCGGAGGGGAGATCGATCTTCTGAAACCTCTTGGGATAAAGGTGGCAATCATTACCAACGGTTCCCTAATCCGGAGAGAGGACGTAAGACAGGAATTCACGAAAGCCGATTGGATCTCGCTCAAGGTTGACTCAACACGAGAGGATATCTGGCGAAAGATAAACCGGCCCCATCGAACTCTGAAGCTTCAAGAGATTTTGGATGGAATGCTCGCCTTTTCGCAGATGTACCGTGGAAACCTGGTTACCGAGACCATGCTTGTCGAAGGGGTAAACGACACTGAGGATTCCATCCATGCGATAGCCGAGTTTCTTTTTCAACTAAAACCCGACCAGGCCTACCTCTCCATCCCAACAAGACCGCCCGCAGAAAAATGGGTGAATCCGCCCAGTGAGGAGGTCCTCAATCGGGCCTTCCAAATCCTGTGCGAGAACGGAATAAAAACAGAGTATCTCATCGGATACGAAGGCAATGCGTTTGCGTTCACCGGAAATGTTGAAGAAGACATTTTGAGCATTGCATCCGTACATCCCATGCGGGAAGATGCGGTAGCGGAATTTTTATCCAAGGCTAAATCGGACTGGTCAGTCGTTGAAAAGTTGATCGCT
>Ga0172364_10001777_pt1 | contig 16856 bp, 19 predicted proteins | sample LakKivSesite10cm_FD_114545 | JGI IMG/M metagenome (GOLD analysis project Ga0172364, IMG submission 114545) | Sediment microbial communities from Lake Kivu, Rwanda - Sediment site 10cm | ecosystem: Environmental > Aquatic > Freshwater > Lake > Sediment | place: Rwanda: Western Province, Lake... | reverse complement strand
TCTAATTTTTCTTTAGTTTGTTTTAATTCTGGATAATTCTCAACATCTTCCAACTTTTCTTTTATACTTTGGATATATTCGTTTAAATTTGGGTAGCCTGATTTTTTAAGAAGTTCTTTAACATCATACTTTAAGCTTTCTACCGCTTTTTTTCGTTCGTTTTTCCTTTTCTTCCAGTGGAGAACATTTCTAACAAGAAAATAAACTAGGAGACTAAGGATAACAAACAATAAAGCAGAGGAAATAAAGGTTTGAGACTTAAGGAAACTAAGAAGATTATTTCTGGAGGTTTGGATTTGAGGGAGAAACTTATATAAAATTAAACCAAAAGCGCATACAAGTATTATTCCATCAGAAGTTTTGTCCAATCATGCCTCCAAATCCAAGTTTAATTTAACTTTTTCAAATAGGATTTTGACAAGGTTGCCGATTCTGGCCATTTGTGTCTTTAACATCTCATTTTCTTCCTTGAGCATTTCGCCTGTCTTTTCGGTTTTGTCAAGCCTTCTTTCAAGCTCTATCTTTGTAACGTCTACTAGCAAGTCTTCTTCTGAAATCGTGTCTTTCATGCCTAACAACTCGCTGTAGTAATGGATTTTATCGCTCTTCTTCCACCCAAACCTGTACTTTAAGGCAGATTCGGATTTATAGCGTGGAAGCCAATAACAGCATGAAATATGGCGAAAGTCGTACATGGTGATATTGCTATACTTCTCGCCCGCAGGGCTTACTGAATCGCCCAAAACCCGCTTTGTAAGCCTTTTCAAATACTTATTGACCTCGGATGGAGTTGTTGTAAACAAGTAATCTTCCTGCTTTAATCCCTCGATTTTTATGTATTCTTCAATCAGCTTAGAAGAAATCATAAGCTTGATTTTCCTGCCGAAAGTCTTGCTTGTCTCTTCCCTTATGTTTAATTCCTTGAAATCATTATAAAAATCAGAGACTTTGACATTCATTAATTCTGTTGGAGCTCTTATTCCTGTATCAAACAAAAACCAAATCAAGACTTTGTATTTTGTATTTGCAGACTCTGCTAATGTTTTAACCTGTTCTTCTGTCAAATATACCCAAATTGGCTTTTCTCCTGTTGTATCCAAGTCAGTGGCAATATCCTGGACTTCTTTATTATTTTTCCTGCTTATTTTCTGATGCCAGTGCCAGAATGCCTTGAAGTCTTTAGCAAAATCCTTGACTGATTTGAAGGGCTTGCCATCGTATCTTGTAATTGTTCCGCTTCTTAAGCCATAAAAGAAATCAAACAACTGCTTTTCGTTTATATCTGTAATGCTGTTGAGGCCAAATCTTTCCTTGAATTCCTTTGCCAGGAAAACCATTCTTTGCCTGAGAGTATTAAGCCTTATGTAGCTTCTCGAGCCTTTCTTAGTTCCTCTGGCAATATTGACGCCTCTTTCCATATCATCCAGATAATTTTTAATCAAGTCAGAATTTTCCTTACTTATTTCGAAGATTTGCGAGTGTGTTTTCCTTTTCCACGCAAGGTAGCGCTCTTTATGCTTGTAAGGATCTATTTTAGCCATAGCTAGTCAGTGTTCACTGATTCTAGGATTTATATAAATTGTCGAGAGAGAATATATCCTTTGGAGTCTATCGGTTTTCTTTAGAAGGCGCATGAAATAATAAGAAAATGGCAGATTAAGGGGAGAGACATCGCTCGATTATGCCATTCTACCATTATGCGCCGACCGGGAATTGAACCCGGGTCACCTGCTTGGGAAGCAGATATACGAGCCATTATACTATCGGCGCTTAAACAACTATAGAAAAGAAATCCGAATATTTAAAACTAATTTATGCTGCTCTTTTGTATCCACATTTTGATTAAAAATAGATTTTTTAATATTTTGTGGATATAAATTCCAAGCTTGTCGATAAGGGGTTTATATTTTATTGTATCCACAATTAACCAAAAATAGCAAAATTTATAAATATGTGGATACAATAGTTATAATGGTTAGAATAACAAAGCGAAAAGTGGGAAAATATGAATATTACTATCTAGTTCGCAGCTTTAGAAAAAAGGGCAGAATATGCAAAGAGCAAAAATATCTTGGTAAAGAAGTTCCAGATAATGTAAGAGAGTTAATGGAACAATTCAAGAAAAAAGGGCTTAGCGAATTTTATGAAAAACTTGAGAGAATAAAGAAAAATTTTCAGCTTGAGTGGAATTCTCTTCCCAAATCCGTTAAAGATATAGAAAAAGAAAAGATAGCTGTTGCTTTTACATATAATACAAATGCTATAGAAGGCTCAACAATTACTTTAGAAGAAGCAAAAGAAATTATAGAAGACAAAATCTCGCCTAACAAGCCTCTTAGAGATGTTAAAGAAACCGAATCGCATGCAAAAGTATTTTTAGAAATGCTTGATAAAAAAGAAAAATTATCTGAGCAGCTTATCCTAAGATGGCACAAAGAGATTTTTGGAGAAACCAAGCCCGATATCGCAGGCAAGTACAGGGATTATTTAGTAAGGGTTGGCGACCATCTCGGTTCTGACTGGCAAGATATACCCTGGCTTATTAAAAAACTTTTTGTTTTTTTAAAAACAAAAGGCATGAACCCTGTGGAACTTTCTGCAAGGGTTCATTATAGGTTTGAAAAGATACATCCTTTTGGAGATGGCAACGGAAGAATTGGCAGGCTTATGATAAACTATATTTTGTGGCTTAACAGATATCCAATGCTCGTAATAGAATACAAAAAGCGAAGATCTTATTATAAAGCTTTGAAGAGGGATGAAGAGGGCTTTGTCAATTATCTCCTAAGAAGATATATTGCAGTGCATGAAAAAATGCTAAAATAAATTACTTTCTTGCAGTTTCCTCGCAAGCCCCCTCATAAATAACATCCAATTACTTTCGCGAACTTGCTCGCCACATTAATTCAAAGTACATCCTGTATGAATTGGCGATTTCGGGGTTTTTTATGACTATGGCGAAAGGCTCTTTTTTCCACAAGATTATTGCAACTTTATCTTTGTAGATGTTTATTGCCAGGGGATTTGCATATTTTTGAGGCATATATCTTATCTCAGATATTGGAACGCGCTTTAGCTCTTCTGTTGCAATTATTCTTGCCTTGATTTTTCTAGCGACTCGGTCTTTATCGTACCATTTAAAGTAAAAAGGAAGGACTTCAAATGCTGCTTTGCTTGCTCCCAATATTAGAACTTCCTTGTTGTCTTCTAATTGGTCTTGGAAAATTGTCTTTAAGCCTTCTTGTCCTTTGTAAAAATTAGTTTCTTGCTTTTCTTTTGTCTTTTCATACAAGCCTTTGAGCTCTGGCAAAGCCTCATTAAATTCATTTTCTCTTTCCTTTAGAATACTGAGGAATTTTTTAGGGTTTACTGCTTCAAACAATCTTCTGTTGTTCTTTACGATGTACCCAATAATTCCTTTTTTTATGAGCCTCTCTGTTATATCATAGATATTTCTCCTGTGTATGCCTGTTTTTCTTGATATTTGTCCAGCAAGGCTTGGGCCCAACTCTAACAAAGCAAGGTAGACTTTCGCTTCATGCTCTGTCAAGCCAAGTTCTTTTAGTAGTTCTTTAATTTCTGCCATATAAGTACAAATTAAGCCAACTTATAAATATTTCTATTATGGTGATATAAATCACCACATTAATATATTAGTACTTTGGTTTTAGGATTGTTATGAAAAAAACATTTTTCAAAGAAGCAACAAAAGCACAAATTGCAAGAAAAAGCAGAGTAGAAGTTGATAGCTTGGCTGATATAGTCAATCTTGGGGCTGGTGAATATATTGTAGTTGATGCTTTTACACCCAAAGGCTATGAAACACCGAGGAAGTTTATGAAGCATGGCCAGGAAGTGTACGTGAAAAGGTTCAGAAGCGCTGGCGAAGCAGTAAGGTATGGAAAAACACCTGTACAATTGAGGGAAGAGGCTTTTGGTGCAGTCAGCGAGACAGAATACTGCGGATATTCGTTCATGCCTTTTGCAAGAGACAGAAGAAAAAGAAAAGTATCCTTGACTGCTTGTGTAGAAGGAGCCAGGCTTTTTGCTTATTCTCATCAAGTGAGAGGAGCAGGCATAAGGGTCAAGGCTTATGCAGATGCAAGAAGGGTAAAAGTAGAAGGGGCAGAGGTAGTTGTAAGCGTGCCGTCAAGGACAGACGGGCATGATAAATATGAATTCAAGTTTATGGCTGTTCCAATGGTAGATGTGCCTGAAAAATATGCTGTTGCATTTAATCTTGGCTCTGACCATGTTTGTGGGGCTAAGAGATTCAATATAAGATATAGATATTTGGATGACAAAGAAAGTTCGGGCGTGATTAATTTCTGTAGCCATGAAATTGCCGCTTATCTTGAATTAGTGCAGAGAGAATGGGACCAGAACAAAAACCTTGTGCCTTTACAAATGTCTCAAATAGCAATACCTTCACAAAGAACAGTGGACTTTTACCTAAGACTTGAAAACAATGTGCTGGTGAGGGACAAGGATAGGAAAGGCAAGGAAGTGCTTAGAAAACTAAACATGGCAGAGATAGAAGTGGCTTTATGGAGTTTTGTGAAAAAGTACGGACATGACAATACTTTTTTCTGCAAAACAGGCAGGGATGGAAATCTAAGGGATTACAAGTGGGGATAAAAATGGAGCAGTATTGGATGCCAAAGAAACTAGACTGGAAGAACTTGAGGATTTGCCTTGATAATTATGAAGCTAGGGGGTTGTATATCCGGGATTGCGGAGGAGTTAATCCTGACGGAAGTTTTAGAGCATATGGGAAGGCAAAAGCCAGTCTAGACCTTGGAGGCAGGAAACTTGATTTTAGAAAGAGCAAGAAGGGACTTTACATACTTGTTAATGACAAAGAAGTTTTTCATTTTTCATTAGAAGATGTGGATAAAGGATTTTCACTTGCATACGAAAGAATTAAAAAATTAAGTGACGGAAGTGAGAGAAAGATTATCTTAAGAACTGGGATGGACCCTTATGACCCGGCTCTTCCAGAACCGCATAGTTCAGTATTAAGGACAGTTTTGGATGATCATTTAATGGAAATATCTTTTGAAGGCAGGATTGACTTAAAATTTCATTCTTGGTGGCAAAAACCTTATTTGAAATACCGGACTGTTGTAAAACCAAGAAAAAATAAAAGGACAACTAGTTAGTTTTTTATATAGCAAAAAAGATATTTTCGTATTTTAACTGCGATATATTAAATCAACTATTTAAAAATTAGGACATAAATTTATAAACTTTGTTTTGCTTTTTATTTTATGAGTTCTAAACTAATCTTTCCTAAAAAAATTTTGAAGCGATTATACTTGAATGCTAAACTTTCAACTTATAAAATTGCTAAAAAATTTAACTGCGACCCTTCAGTTATTCAAAAAAGACTAAAAGAATACAAAATCAAGTTAAGAACGCCCAAATTAAGAATTGATATTCCTAAAAATAAACTGCGCGAATTATATCAAGAAAAAGAGTTTTCTACGCAGAAAATAGCAAAGATGTTAGGGATCAGTTCTTGTGCAGTTTATTACAAGTTAAAGGAGGCTGGGATTAAGACAAGGCCCAAGAAGATTATAAAAATAGCCCCAAAAAAACTAAAAGATCTTTATGTCAATAAAAATCTTTCTTGTTCAGAAATTGCTAAAAAATTTAATTGTAATAGTGTGACGATTTTTCAAAAATTAAAGAGGTATAATATCAAAATGCGAAATGCTTCATTAGCAAATATAATCTATCCTAAAAAAAGGTTTAACGGAGATAGTATGCTTAAGGCCTACATGATAGGTTTTAGACTGGGAGATTTAAATGTAAAATCTAAAGATGAAAGTTCTACTATAATGATTAAGTCTAATACAACAAAACAAGAACAATGTGAATTAATCAAACAAATATATGGGATATATGGTCATTATATGATTAAAGAAAGAAGTGATGGGGTTTACTGTATCTGGATTAATCTGGACAAATCATTCTATTTTTTAATACCTAAGTTAGACAAAATTGAAGATTGGATAATTAAAGATAAAAACAACTTTTTTTCTTTTTTAGCAGGCTATACCGATGCAGAAGGGAATATTGCAATTTCTAATGGTTCTGCTAGATTTAGGATTAGAACTTATGATAAAAATATCCTTTTTCAAATATACAAAAAACTTAATGATTTGGGCGTAAATGCTAAGTTTGGATTAGCATCCCAAAAAGGAACTTTTTATGGTAGAAAATATAATCAAGATTGTTGGGGGATTTATGTTTATTCTAAAAAAGATTTGCTTTATCTCCTTCAGACCATTAAGCCTTTTGTTAAACATAAAAAGAGGTATAGCGATTTAATTTCCGCCGAGAAAAATATACTAGAAAGAAATAAAAAGCTTGGAGTTGAAGTTAAATTATGAAAAAGAAGAAAACCTTTTATATAACCACGCCAATATATTACACTAATGCGCCTATCCATTTAGGAGGTGCATACACAACGATAGCGGCGGATGTTCTTGCTAGATGGCATAAGCTTCTTGGAGAGGATGTTTTTTTTTTTAACTGGAACTGATGAGCATGGTCAAAAAATCCAAGAAATCGCCAAACAGAATAACCAAAAGCCAAAAGAATTTGTAGATCGGATTGTTACAGAATTTAAAAAAGCATTCAAAATACTTAATATTTCTAATAATAATTTTATCAGAACTACAGACCCTTTTCATGAGCAACAAGTAAAAGATTTGCTTAATGTACTCTACAAAAATAAATTAATCTATAAAGGTTTTTATGAGTCTTATTACTGTGTCGGATGTGAACAATATCTTACTAAATCTGATTTAATTGATGGAAAATGCCCTCTTCATAATAAGGTGCCAGAACTAAGAAAAGAAGAGGCATATATGTTTAAACTTTCCAGTTTTCAAGACAAACTGTTAAGATTAATTAAAGATGGAGAATTTTGCATTTTGCCAATGGAAAGGCGAAACGAAATAATTTCTTTTATAGAACAGGGCTTGCAGGACATTTCCATTTCAAGGAAAAAAGAACAAGTAATCTGGGGTATAGAGTTACCTTTTGATAAAAATCACACAGTTTGGGTTTGGCCGGATGCTTTTTGGAACTATGTGAGTGGGTTAAAGCAGACTGGAAAATCAAATTTTGAAAAATTCTGGCCCGTAGATGTTCAGTTAATGGCCAAAGACATTTTTAGAGTACATGCAACAATTTGGCCTGCTTTGCTTATAGGGGTAGGCTATACTTTGCCTAAAACTCTATTTGTACACGGTTATTTTACTATTGGAGGACAGAAGATGAGCAAAAGTCTTGGAAATGTTATCTCTCCGATTTATCTTGTAGATAATTATGGCGCAGACAGTGTTAGATATTACTTGATGCGGAATCTTCCATTTGGAAATGATGGCGATGTTTCTGAAAAAGGTTTGATAGACAGGCACAACAACGAGCTTGCGAACAAGCTTGGTAATCTTGTTGTCAGAGTCACAACACTGGCAGAAAAATATGGCATTAAAAAAACTCCAAACAAGCTTCTTAACAAGCTGAAGTTTGAAGAAGTAGAAAAACACATAGAGAATTACGAGATTGACAGGGCTTTAAATCTGATATTTGAATTTATCGATGTTTGCAATGAGCATGTGCAGAGAGAAAAGCCATGGGAAACACATAATAAGAAAGTTTTGTATGAAGTTTTAAGCTGTGTGCAGGCAATTGCGTTTTTGCTTTGGCCATTCATGCCAGAAACTTGCGAGAAAATTGCAGACTTGCTTGGCTTTGAAATAAAGTCATTTAAAGACATGACAAAGCCATTAAAAGAAGGGAAAATAAAGAAGTCTGAGATACTTTTTGACAAGAGGCAATAAAAAATAATCTTGATTTTTAGGCGGCAGCATCTACCTTTATTCTATAAGTTCCATCTCTTTCAAAATACTGAGATGCCTCATCTAACTCTTCCCTTGCTTCTGCTCTTTCTGCGCTTAGAATATCAAAACTAGTTGCATATACACATTTTCCAGATCCGTCATAAACTTCGACACTAAATTCTGAAACTTCTTGTTTGAATATTAATGATCCAAAACCCCTGAGTGTAGAAACCAAACTATCATAGCCGATTTGTGATTCCTCGAAACTTATTTCTGTTTTTGATTTTGAGGGCATTCTTCTAACTGATAACAATCTTCCATCAAAAGTCCTTGCTTTAACTTTGTCTGCTCCTTGCCTGCATAAATCTGCTAAACTTTTACAGAGACTTCTTTTTGTTTCCCCTTCATCTTCGTTTGCCATGGAAAATTATCTTGATTTTAGGTATTTAAAGATTTAGTTAATTTTATATACAAATGTTTTTTATTTGAAGTATGGAAACAGCATCATTTGACGAGTGGCAGAAGATTGATTTAAGAGTTGCAAGAATAAAAAATGTTGACGAAATACCTGGTGCAGACAAGCTTTACAAGCTGACAATAGATGTTGGAGAGCTTGGCGAGAGAGTTATATGTGCAGGAATTAAGCAAAATTATGCTAAAGAAGACTTGATTGGCAAGGAGATTGTTATTGTTGCAAATCTTGAACCAAGAAAAATGAAAGGCATTGAAAGCCAAGGCATGCTGCTGGCAGCTTGCAACGAGGATCATGGCAAAGTAGTTCTTTTGCAGCCCGAGAAAGAAATTGAAGAAGGAAGCAAGGTAAGTTAAAATGGCAGAATTCAAAGGAAAAAAAGCAAAAAGTGAAAGCCCAATATTTAAAGTGGAAAAAGCAGTAGCTGACTATCTTGTGCCGAAAGTTCCGGGATTTATGGGAACAAAGTTTCTAACTCTGACTACTTTTTTATGGGGCCCTTTAATGATATTAACTTATTATTTTTCTAAAACAAATTTGAATTATCTTTGGCTTGTCTCGTTCTGGGTTCTGATGCAGTGGGTTACTGACTTGCTTGACGGAGGAGTAGGCAGATACAGGAATGAAGGATTTGTAAAATGGGGGTTTTATATGGACCACTTTACAGATTATTTTTTTATGTGCTGTGTGACTATTGGATTATTTGTGATGATAGGAAGCCCGCTTTATTTTTTAATTGCACTGGCTATTATGGGAATGTTCTTTATGAGTACTTTCTTGAGATTCGGAGCATTAAATGCTTTTAGCACAAGTTTCTTGGGGCTTTCTCCTGCAGAAATGAGGCTGTTAGTTATATTTACCAATGTTTTGCTTTATTTTTTCAGCATAGAATTTTTCAACAAAATACTTTTTGCATTCATTGTTTTAACAGGATTATTATTAGTCTATAATATATACAAGACGCAGAAGGAAATGCACGATACTGATATGAAAGCAAAATCCAGATAATTCTTGGAAATCTTTATATAAAGCAGTTTAATTCTTTTTATGTCAGAATTGAAAACCACACACTTAAGTGTGTGGTTATGAATTAGACGTTTTCAATTCTGAGCATCCAAAAGTCCTAACAAACCAACACCTTTAAGTGTTGGTAACACACAAGGACTTTTTGATGTTAAGGGGTTGTGGTCCAGCCTGGCTAAGATTCACGCCTAGGGCGCGTGCGACCCCGGTTCAAATCCGGGCAACCCCATTGACAACCTATTTAAATAAATACTTCTTATCTTGTTTAGGGCCTATAGCTCAACCCGGATAGAGCAACCGGCTTCGGTATAAGAAGAACCTGCGGTTCTTCCTATACTATCTCCCCAAGATAGTTATAGTATAAAGAAACCGGTTGATAGGGGTTCAAATCCTCTTAGGCCCACTTAGAAAAGAGGCTGAAGTAGAAAGATTTAAATATAACCATTAATAGGGTTATTATAATCTAAATAAAGGTTATTTTATAAAAACTGATCAAATGGGCTTGTTGGAATTTTTAAAAAAGAATAAAGATGCAAGGAAGATTTTTGGAGAGCGGGAGCTTAAGATAATCGAAAAGCAAATGTATGGAGTGAATTTAACTCAATCAGAAAAAAACAGACTTTCAAGGGATATTAGAAAAAAGCTTGATTTTATCAAAGAAGCATCAAAGTTTTATGAAGAATTTGAATTAAAAAAAGGAAGTATTGTAAAACATGTTGTGAATGAAGCAAAAGAAGCAATTTTGTCAAGCAAATATAAACCTTTAATCAAGAAAATATATTTATTTGGCTCTAGTGTGGAAAACCAGCGGGCTTTGCGTTCAGACATTGATATAGCTGTAGAATTGGACCCAGTTGATAAGAAAGAAGCAACTGAACTTAAAATCTCCCTTGCTGGCGAAGTCAATGAGAAAGTTGATATCCAAGTATATAATCTTCTTCCTGATAAAATAAAGAAAGAAGTAGATGAGAAAGGCAAGGTAATCTATGAGCGAAAGGATTAAAGACAAAATTGAAGAAGTTGAGAAGTTTGTCAGCCAACTCGAAGAGTTTGCACCCTCTAGCTTTGAAGATTATATAGCAGATGATAAGACTCGGGCGGCTTGTGAAAGAACTGCTGAAAAAATCATTGAAGGCCTTGTAGACCTTGCTTTTTTAGTGATAAAATCAAAAGGCTTCAAAATGCCCGAAGATGATGAGAGCAGTTTTGACATGCTGCTTGCTGAAAAAATAATAAATGAACGATTATTTGTAAGCCTAAAAAAGGCAAAAGGGATGAGAAATATACTTGCCCATGAATACGGCAAAATTGATGATGAAATTGTTTTTGATGCCATAAGCAATGAACTTGTCAATGATGCAAAAGAATTTATAAAAGAAATAAAAAAAAACTAAAATGAAAATAAGAAAAGCAACATTAAAGGATTTGGAAGAAGTTGACAAAATATATGTGGAGGGGAGTCTATATGAAGGAAGATTACAATTCCCAAAAGTTTCTAAAAAAGAAATGGTTAAAGAATTAAACAAAGCAAGAAGGGATAGATTAATAAGTTTCAGGAGAGAACTCAAAGATAAAAAACATTTTTGGATTGTTGCTATTGAAAATAACAATATAATTGGTATTGGAAATGCTTGGATTAAATCTAAAGATACAGGTATGATTGGACAAGTGTTTATAACAAAGAGGTTTCGTGGTAAAGGGTTTGGTACTGCGATAATGAAAAATTTGATAAAATGGTTAAAAGGTAAAAAGAAAAAATACATCGAATCTGGAATTTACTGGAATAATAAACCTTCAATTAAATTTCATGAAAAATTGGGATTTAAACCTATTGTGTTGAAAATGAAACTGAAATGAAAGAAAAAGAGGAGAAACAACTTTATTTGATTTGGAAAGAATACATTGATGTGCCTATATACAGGGTTGTCGTTGAAAGAGATTACAGTCAGATATTGAAAAATGGCTTAGATCCTCATAAAAATCCTTTTAAGAAAATTCTGCCTTTAATTAATAAATTGCTCAGAATTGTAGAAAATTTAGAAAGTAAAGAATTTGTTATGCTTTTTTCATGGGGAACGAAAAAGGCAAGTGGAAGTTATATGGTAAAAACAGCTATAGATGACATTTCTGCTAGTGGAATAGATTTCACCCCTAGTGAGAAAGAAGTGGAATATTATATGATGGTCAAAGGCGGCGGTACAGTCTGGAGTATACGAAGAGTTATTAAAAGGCTAATCGAAGAACATTTGCCTCTTTCTAAAGGAGAGCTAAAGATTGTTAGATATTTAAAAAAATGGGCTGAAAAAAGAATTTGCGAGAATAAAGCAATTTATGTTTTTGGAAGCATTCAAGCATTAGAAAATGCTTTTCTTTATCTTTTGAGGGAAGAAAAAAGAAAAGTAAAATTCAAACGAAAACCACGAGAATATCTTGAAAGCCCGTTTGGGAGCTTTGAACATTTCAAAAAAATTATAAAGAAATATGGGCTGAGAAAATATCTGTATTGGCTAAAGACACAAAAATTTTATTTAAGAGTCAAAAACAAAATTCCTGCGAGCGAGATAAAGAGGTTAAAATGAAAACTGAAAGCAAAAAACTATTTACAGGAATTGCAACACTGACTGGAACTATAATTGGGGCAGGGTTCCTTGGAATACCTTATGTTGTTGCAAAATCCGGCTTTCTTGTCGGGCTGCTGCATATGATTGTTATTTCCTTGGTTATGCTTACAGTAAATTTGATGATTGGTGAGATTACTCTGGCCACTTCGGCTGTGCATCAGCTTCCTGGTTATGCTTCAAAATATCTTGGCAGGAAGACAAAACTGATTATATTTTTGGCTTCGATATTTGGGCTATATGCTGCTTTAATTGCTTATTTAATAGGAGAAGGGGAAAGTTTAAGCTTTATTTTTTCAGGAACAGGCAATTATAGCCTGCTGGCAGGGGCGGTATTTTGGTTAGTTGTGGCTTTTATTTCAATCCGCGGGATAAAAAGATTCAAGAAAATAGAGCCTCTTGGAGTTTTTGCTGTATTTGTTGTTACACTTATTTTTGGAATTATTTCATTTAACAAAATAAACATTGAGAATTTAAAATACATAGATTATAAGTTCTTGTTTTATCCGTTTGGTGTTGTGCTGTTTTCTTTCCTTGGAACTTCTGCTGTTCCTGAAATGCGGAGAGTGTTGATGAAAAATGAAAAGTTGATGAAAAAGGCTATTGTGATTGGAAGCCTTGTGCCTTTGCTTGTTTATACACTTTTTGTTATTGTTGTGCTTGGCTTATATGGGCAAAATGTTTTCGAGATAGCTACAATCTCGCTTGGGAGGGTTGTGGCTTTGCTTGGAATATTCACAATGTTCACTGCTTTTCTTGCCCTTAACCTGGCATTGCAAGATACTTACAGGTTTGACTTTGAACTTAAGTCAAAAACTGCATGGTTTTTGTCTACATTTTTGCCTCTTATTGTTTTTATACTTGTAAAAATCTTTAGTCTTGCAGGGTTTGTCAAAATATTAAGCCTAGGGGGAACAATCTCTGGCGGGGCTATGGGAATTGCCATGATACTTATTCACGAGAAATTAAAGTCATTAAGATTGAGAAGGCAAATGGAAAGAAAGCCAGAGTTTAGAATTAATATTCATCCTGTAATTAAGGTTTTGATTGCGATATTATTTATTGTTGGCGTGGTGTATGAGTTTCTATAACATCTAGAATATCTAATTTCTCTTGGGTTAGACTTTCTCTTACTTTTCTGCCTTCTTGATAATATCTTCTGTACGTTTCTTTATTAGGGTCTTCTGATCTACTCAAGTATCCAAGACAAAATGCCTGGAATGCGCCTTCCTGTAAGCCCATTCCAAAAAGACTCCTTTCATTAGTGGTTCCTTCCCATAAAACAATGTCACACTCGTTGATTATTATTCTCCCAAGTGCTGGATGATTATAAAATATTGCCCCGCCGCTAATGCCTGAAAACCGAAGTCCGTCGGTTTCTATTCCTGCTTCTTGAAGTCTTAATTCTACCCATTGACATAATGAACTTGTTCTTGTTGACATTTTTCTTTTACAAGAAATAGCTTTATAAAATTAACCTTTTAGGAACTTTTCCAGCGCTTTTTTAGAAGTTTGGAAATCTGCTTTTCTTTTGCTTGCTTTCATTACCTCGCCTATCAAGAAATTCAAAGCCTTGGCTTCGCCAAGCTTATAGTCATTAACGGCTTTTTCATTCTGCTTTATGACTTTTTTACAAATTTCTTCTATTTCACCTTTGTCGCTTATTGTTTCAAACTCTTTTAGCTTGGATTTTACCGAGAAAGATTTAGGAACAAAACTATTTATGATTTGTTTGGCTTTTGATTCTGTTATCTTGCCTGCTTTGACTTGCTCTAAAAGCTCAATAAAATGCTCCGGGTTTATGTCGACTTGGTCTAAAGTCTTTTTATTCCAGTTTAATACGCGGAGAAGTTCAATTGTCACCCAAGACAATGAGAATCTTGGGTCAATTTTTTCAGAAACTTTTTCATAGAACTCAACTATTTCAAGATTTTTTGTTAAAACCTCTGCTTCTTCTTTGTTTAACTTGAACTTGCTTACAAGCTTTTTAAGTTTCTGCATTGGAGTTTCTGGAAGCTTTTTCTTTAGCTCAAGAATTTCTTTTTCACTTAGTTTAATTATGGGCAGGTCTGGGTCTGGAATAAAACGATAGTCTTCTGCCTGCTCTTTTGTCCTCATTAAAACTGTTTTGCCTGTTTTTTCATCAAAACGCCTTGTCTCCCTTAAAACTTGCTCTTTTGCCTGCCTTTCTATTTCATATTTTATTGCAGATTTAATACTTTCAATGCTTGTCATGTTTTTTATTTCAACTCTCTCTCCAGAAGTTGAGACATTGACGTCTGCTTTCAAACCCGCATTTTTGTCTACTGCTTTAATATAGCTTAGGGTAAGGATAAGTTTTTTCAGCCATAATTCTACTTCTTCTTCTGTTTTAAAGTCTGGCTCTGTGACAATTTCAACCAAAGGCAAGCCGCTTCTGTTATAGTCGATACAGCCCGATTCAGGATTCCAGGCAGCAGGATCTTCTTCTAAATGAACTTCCCGTATTCCTATATCTTCAAACCTGCCTTTTTCTCCAACAGGAACAGAGTAAGGGCCTGAAATAGTCTCTTGGTAGCCTTTTGGCAAGTCTGGCCAGTCATAATGCTTTCTCTGCCAAACAAGTTTTTTTCCTTTTTCAAAAGTATTTGGCTCGCAGTCCAATAACAGGGCTATTTGAATTAGTTTTTTTATTGCTTCTGCATTCGGAAGCATTGGCTTGCATCCTGGCTGGCCTGTGCATATTGGGCAGATATTTGTGTTTGGCCTTATCTCCTGTTTTTTTGAATGCCTTGCTGCCTTGCATCTGCAGAATAGTTTCTCTTTTGTCTGCAAATAACCATGAATCTCAAGCCCTATTTTTGCCATACACTAAGAAAAGAAATATGTTTTTAATTGTTTTGCTTAAGCTGGAATATAAAAAATTCTTTTAAAAGATATAAATATTTAAAAGTAGTCATTTAATATGTAAGATGATGAAAAATGCCAAACAAAGAAGAAAGTTAGCTGAGAGGGCAGGAGATTTCTTTAGGGCCTCATTATTTTTTGGAGCAGTTGCTTTATCTTCTTTTGGAATTGGCGGCTGTTCCTTGACTGGCTGGACAGTTGACAAAAAAGGGTTTGTGCCATTAAATTCAAGAACAATCACAAGAGACATAGGCCTAAAAAAAGTAGAAAATATGAAGTTTGATTTTTCAGACCCATTTTTAGAAGGCAAAGATTACAAGGTTCGCGTTGAAAAATCATTGAATGAAACAAGATATCATTTGACTGGAAAGAGGGAAGAAGCTACGCTTGAAGAATGCCTGTGGGAGACAAAAAAAGATGCAGATGTTTCCATGATAGTTTTAAGCTCTTTGGCTATGGGAGCGGTTGGGGCGTCTATTGCAGAAGACCCTGCTGGCGGCTTTTTAGTGGGGGCAGTGCTTGGCATAGGCGGCAGCTCGATGTACACTCCTGAAAAATGCGAGCAGAGAGAAACGAGGACAGGAATAAGAAAAGTTGAGCTTTCAGAGGAAAGAATCGAAAGAAAACTTTTAGGAGAAAAGCAAATTTACAGAAAAATGCCGGCAAGGAACACAACTGTGTGGGTTACAAGACAAGGCCCGTATGGATTCAGAAGCTATCCAACAAATGAATCAGGAGTATTAAATATTTCTAGTTTTTCCCAATCATTTAGCTTGTTTGGTTCAGAAAGGGAATTAAAAGAAAGATTAAATGAAATTCCCCTGCTTCAGCAAGTGAATCCAATAGCATTCGGCCATATAAAATCTTTGATTTTAGGCGAAGCTTACAAATCGTCAGCAGAGTTTTATTTAGAAACAAGGGAGAACTCTTCTGAAACAAAGAAGGTAGAGAATGCTTCAAAAAAAGTTCAAATTCCCGGCTTTGGCATCCCGGAAGACGCTATTTACCGGGCTGTAAGCGACTTTGTCAATAAAAAAATCAACAGCTCAATTGCCAGTGTCAGAATAAAAATCAGGGATTCTGGAACGCTTATAGGAATACGCAATGCAAACATACGATTAGCGCCTGTTGGTGCGCCTTCAAGGTCTGAACTTGCAGGGGAATATTTCACAGGCAATCTAAGAGAATATGCCGAAGGGAATATAACAGACTATCTTACCGCCTCGAGAGAAATGCAAAACTGCAATCATGAAGAATCTTTTGTTTTGTACCTGCCTGCAGAAGTTGAGCTTGAAGTTACACACCCGGGTTATAATTTTGTCAGGGGAAAGATAAAAATCAACAAAAAAGACACAGAAAGAACGGTTTATATGGTTGACAGAGGAAGCAAAGTTAGGATTGACATGACTCCTGAAGGGCAGGGAAGGATAGAATAACAGACAATATTTATAAATATGTTTTTTCTTATTAAAATATGGGATTGCTAAAAGGGGTATTGAAGTTTGTACTCTCAAACCTGCTTATATTATTCTTGCTGCTATTTGTGTTGACAGCATCTTTCCAGAGCTCTTTAAGCCCAGAATATTTTAAGGGACAGATTAAGAATTTTTTAAAAAGCCAGCCGGAATTTTCTGAGAATATAGGTAAGCTATATGACGATTCAAGAGAGCACTTTTTTGTTTTAGGAAATAACGAGACAATAAAACCTTCAAGCGGGGAAATGCCTTTTGATTTTGAAATAACAAAACAACAGGCAAACCTTACTAAACAGGAGTTTGAAGATATTATCTTGGAAAAGTTTGCAGATTTTATATATAACACAGAACAAGATACTCCTCTTGGCAAGATGTCTATGGCGAATTTGGGCAACAAAGTTTCTAGTTATAAGACTATTGCAATGATATTAAGCATTATATTTGGACTGGCTTTATTTATCTTGTTTTCAGGAAGATGGGTATTGCTTGGAACAAATTTTCTTATTGTTTCTGTGTTTTATTTTCC
>Ga0172364_10001776_pt1 | contig 16858 bp, 15 predicted proteins | sample LakKivSesite10cm_FD_114545 | JGI IMG/M metagenome (GOLD analysis project Ga0172364, IMG submission 114545) | Sediment microbial communities from Lake Kivu, Rwanda - Sediment site 10cm | ecosystem: Environmental > Aquatic > Freshwater > Lake > Sediment | place: Rwanda: Western Province, Lake... | reverse complement strand
TTCAATTTTAGTATCCCCTGCCTGATAATCGGATGCTCTGATAGCCTGCGCCCGCCAAACTATGTCAGAAAATCCACCGGCTCGTATAGAATCCTGACACCTGTCAATTGTAAATTTTCAATTTTCAATCTTCAATTTTAGCCTGTGTAGGCAAAAAACCGTACCGCGGAGGTTCCTACCATGGTCTGGCACAATTGTTGCTCCCATTATGGGATAAAAGAGCCAGAGAGTACACAGAGTCCACAGAGAAAAAAATCCCGATACATCGGGACTCTGAGTTCTCTGTGGTCTTCTTCGACTGTGCTCAGGACGGCGTCTGTGGCAAAAAATAGCCGGGAATCTATGGCAAGGAAAAAACGACAAACTGCCCACGCAGGTAGTGGCTCCAAGGTGGCAGTGGATCGTGATCGCCCTGCCCTGGAGGTGGGCGGGGGACCATCTGAGGATTCTCATCCGCGCCCTTCGCCAAGCTCAGGACAGGCACTGCGCAGGGACAAGCCTCGGTCCAGGCCGAGCCCAAGGCTTGCCTCTGCGGAAGCAAAGGCGCAGTCCCAGCATGAAGCGCCGTTGGCAAATTCAAGTGCTCAGGGACTTTGGGAAGATTCCGCTCAGGCTGCTGGGGTTGGCCAATCTGAACCCGCCATACGTCTGGCGGATCAACGCTCGTCAATATCGGTCCCGGTTAGGCGTTTCTCAAACCTACAGAAAATTCTCATTGTTTGCATTGTCTTTATTGCTGCGCTGTTAGTCTACGAGGCGTTGAGAGTTTCATCGGGTCATGTTACCGATTTTGTTCCGCCGCCTTCCGGACACAAAGACCAGGTAAGAATGCCAGAGGCCGATCCAGTCTTCGCAGCCGCTTCGGCGGAGTCGGCAAAGCCCAAAGCTGTAGCTTCGCCTAAAGTGCCACTCTCATTGACAGTTGCCGAGGCGTTTTATCTGCAAAAAGATTACAACCGGGCCTATGCTGATTATAACCAGCTTCGCCAGGCACTAGCGGCAAATGAGCAGGACGACCCGCTGAAAGATTTCTTGCAGCTAAAAATGGCTTTTTGCATGAAAAAGGCGGGCAATATTCAACAGGCCGACCAGTTATTTAGGACGCTGCTGCAAAGTCCTACCCCGGCAATCAGGACTCTGGCCGCCTATCAGCAAATTTTCGCCGAACTAGAGAACAAACAGTACTGGCAGGCCCGTACCAGAGCATATCAGGCGATTGCTTTGGTCGAGACCATTGATTTCTATAGGGACTGGGCCTTGACACTGGAGCGAGAGTGTCATTTTTTTGCTGCTGAATCTCTGACCCGAGATGTTCTGTCACTTTGCGATGCCGACAAAGACATTCCGCCGCAGTTGTGGCGTCATACTCTGGAAGGCGACCCTTTTATCAATGTTAGCGAGTCACAACTGCGCAGCGTTTTGAACGCCGGCCGCGACCAGCTAAGAAAAGCTCTGCTTGGACCACAGATTCAGCCCGCCACAGGCGGGCAAAGCCAGGGTGCAACTTCATGCTGGAAGGTTTCCTGCTGCGGCGCACCGATTGAAGAGCTGTTGGCAAGGTTTGCCGGCCACGCTAACCTGGATATCCAGTGGGCGGGTGAATCCACCGATGGCGGACCCGGCTCGGAAACGATAAAGGGCACGGTCCGAAATAGGCCGGTTAATTTGTATTTGTCCGCGGCGACACCACAACAATTGGTTACGGTCGCTGCCGGTTGCGCAGGTTTAATAGCTCAACTCGATGACCGAGGAACCGTCAGGATTTTTAATCCCGCCGACTATTCTTCATTGTCAGAACACTTAGCCATGCTTTGCGAGGAAGCAGTTTCACTTTGGCAAAGGTTCTTGCTTACTTCCGTTGGCAGCGACCTTATTGTAAACGCTCATTTTGCATTGGGACTCCTCAAGGCGCAAAAAGGCCAGCTACCTGATGCTCTTGCTGAGTACAAGCTGGTAGCCAATCATTTTTCGCAAACACCTTTTGCACCGTACGCTTTGTTACACTCCAGCAAACTGAAAGTCATACTGCGCGACTATAGTGGCGCACGCGAGGATTTAAAGCAACTTACTGAGCTTTATCCTGACAGCGAGTTCTCTGACCAGGCTTGTTTGTATCTTGCTGATGCTACTATGAAAGCTGGCCTTTTAGCTGAAGGGGCTCGCCTCTTCTGCAAAGCTTACAATCTTGGTTTTTCAGCGCAAATAAAAATAGCCTCCGCTCTGGGAGCAGGCAGATGCTTCTACGAGCAGAAGGATTATGCGGCCGCCGCAGAATGGCTGAGCCGCTTCATTAGCCTTGCCAAAGACAGTGCAAGTGCAGACTTCAACTTAGCTTGTCTTCTGCTGGGTAAGACCTACCTTGCTCTGGGAAAGCCCGAGCAGGCCACTGACGCTCTTGAATATGCGCTATACCCCCATGAAGCGGGGACTCTGGCAGGTCGGCTTCCCAAGCAGGAATATATCGAGGCGGTCTCAGCTTTAGTTGACGCGCGTATCCAACAAGGCCATTTCATCGAGGCGCTGGAGGCATTGGAGCAGGCGCAGCCTTGGCAGTTCTCGCAGAAAGAATCTGTCGAAATGTTGCTACTCAAGTCAAAGGTGCTTCGGTCCATGGGTCTTTTTGACAAAGCTATCCTGGTGCTCGCAGATAGAGCCGAATATCTGCTCGATACACAGCTAAAGGCTAAGGTACTTTACGAGCTGGCTAAGTGTCACATCGCTGAGCAGGACCTCGAACTTGCCCTGAAGAACCTAACCGAGGTTCTGGTTCTGATGGAGCCTGGGCCATTTGCGCACGAAGCTAGGTGCGAACTGGCTGAGGTTTGTTTGAGGCTCGGGCGGAACTCGCAGGCCGTGACTGTTTGCGAGCAGCTTCTGAATTCCGCCCCATCGGCACCTATAAGGCAAAGAGCGATGAACATTCTGGCTACGGCCTACCTTCGGCAAAAAAATTACGAAGGAGCTGTCTTGGCTCTTTTAGGCCAGCCCTGTACGAGTGGAGAGCCGGGCATAAAAAGCGATACCGGAGACTTGAAGATCAAAGGTCAGAAGCCGGCTGAAAATGCCGCACAACAAAATACAACTATTATTCAATGAAGCTTGGAGCTAAAAACTTGAAGGTTGACTCGGTTATCCTCTACCGGTTTTTGTATGTAGTTTTCTGCGCCTGTTTAGCAGTATCCTGCGAGCAAGCTATTGGAGCAGACCTTCCAGCAGTCCGCCTGGCAGAAACCTCGCAAGATGCCAATGCAATGAGCTGCAAAAATTTAAAATTCCTTGACGTTGTTCCCAAACCAGATAGTGACATTGCTCGCCGGTTGCGGCAAAGCAGCATCAGAGTCCCGGCAAGCGAAGAAGACCGAAAACACAGAGATGAGCTTGTGCGTCTGATTGAGCAAGTCCGCTCAGTTAAATTCAAATCGAAAGGCCAAACGTCTGAGTCTGCCATTGGCGTTAAGCCCGAGCCGACAGCTCAACCTGAGAAGACATCGTCCGCTCAAAAGACACCACCTGAGCCTGCGGGAAAACCGTGGGAACGTAAAACGGCTGATCTGTTGCCCTATGAGCCAGTCTCGAAACAGACCCTGCAGATACTCGAGAGCCTATCGCAGCATCCTGACCGATCTGCTGTTCTACGCCAGGCTGGTTCAGGCAGTCTTTCTGAATTGGCAGACATTTTGTTTCTAAGCGGCAAAACACAGCAAGCAGCGGTTTTTTACCAGCAAGCTCTTGATCACATTGCTCCGGATAGTGCGGCATTGGCTGAGAATAGGGCATGGATTCTGTTTCAATTAGGCAACTGCCAGCGGGATACCGACCCATCAGTAGCAATAAAGACATACAGACAACTGATTGCAGAATATCCAAATTCGCCGTGGACGGATTTAGCCAAGGCACGTGAACAGCTAATTGATTTGTATCGCAACAATATATCCCTGACACTGATTGAATAGCGCAGGTTGTAAAGTGACTGAAACAGAGGCATACAACGACAAACAATCCCGCCAAAAAGCCGGGAGTGCAAATGTGCTGATCGTCGATAGCGACAGCGGGCCGGTTCGGCTGATTCTGGAGATTCTGGCGCAGAAGGGAATTTGTGCCAATGTCGCCAACAACAGAAAGACCGCTGTCGAGTTTCTTGACAAGAATAATTGCGACTTAATATTCACTAGCGCAGACATAGACCAGCCCAACGACGGTTTTGAACTACTTCGGACGATCAAAAAAGGCTCACCTGAGCTTCCGGTCGTTATGCTATGGTCGCCAACTACCGATCGGCAAGATCGAATCGTTGAGACGGCTGTCAAAGCTATGCGGTACGGCTGTAGTGACTTCATAATTAAGCCGGCAAGCCGCGAAAAAATACAAACGATAGTAGAAACTTTTGTGCCCAACCATAGCGTTTTCACGGTGGCTTTGGCACAGCAGGCAAGTCACTGCCTCTACCAGATTGTGGGAAGAAGTCCGAAGCTTGTTCAGACAGTCAGGTTAGCGGTAAGAATAGCGCCTACCTCCGCACCGGTTTTGATAAGCGGCGAGAGCGGAACAGGCAAAGAGTTGATTTCTTTTCTTATTCATCAGAAAAGTAAAAGGGCTCTGGGACCGTATATCAGAGTCAATTGTGCAGCGCTGAGCGATTCGCTTCTGGAGAGTGAATTGTTCGGCCATGAAAAGGGGGCTTTCACCGGCGCCTATACCCGGCGCAAGGGACGATTTGAAATGGCCGATCGCGGGAGCTTGCTGCTGGATGAAATTACTGAGACACCTCTAAGGTTTCAGGCGAAGCTGCTTCGGCTAATTGAACAACAGGAATTTGAACGCGTCGGCGGTAATGAAAATATCCGGGTCAATGTTCGCATAATAAGTACCACCAACAAGGATTTGCTAGAAGAAGTTCGGCAGGATCGGCTCCGGCGGGACCTCTACTATCGGCTGAGCGGCGTAAGATTAGAAATCTCGCCGTTGAGGGAACGCACTGAGGACTTGCCGGAACTTGTATGGCATTTCGTGAATCTTTATGCGCACGAGACAAATCGCCGTATAAATTCGCTTGATCCTGCAATGATGGACATCTTCGCCAGGTATGACTGGCCGGGCAACGTCCGCCAGTTACGAAATGTAGTGCTGACATCACTGATCTTAGGAGTCGGCCCGGTTCTTTCATTAGCTGATGTCTCGTGGCTTTTTGATGAACTGCAGCCCCTACCACAGGCGGAGACACAAATGTTCCCCGCGAATGCGGGGATCGGCGGAATTCCGCTCGAACAGGTGGAGCGGCGTGCGATCCTGGATACTTTGCGTCAGACAGCCGGCAACCAGGCAAAAGCCGCAAAGGTGTTGGGTATAAGCGACCGCACGCTGCGGGATAAAATCCGGCGATACCGGCAGTCTGCACCTGGCTTAAGCCGTCAGACATACGGCGGATTAACCGCAGAGCACGCAGAGATTGGACAAATAAATACGCATTTCTCCGCAAACTCTTTGGTTTCAGCGACAAAATAAGACATTGATCCGCCATACGTTGGGCGGATTGAGGTGCGAGGTAAAGAATGGCAAAGGACATAGAACAGAGCCGCGACCGTAAGGAAGCGGACACAGAAGACGGACGACAGAAGGCAGACGACCGCGACCCGCCCACCGGTCAGGTGGGAAAGACGGCTGGTGGGCGTCTGCAATGGATAATAATTGCTGCCGTACCAGTTATTTGTGCCGGGGTCGGCTTCGGCCTTGGTCGACTGATGGGGCGCCCAGCCGCCGCTGGCGCAGCAGACTCTACCGGCCAAGCACCTTCGACTCAGGCGCAATTAGCAAAAACTGATGTTTCTGAAAAAGACTCGCAAAAAGGCTGGTATTTTGACCTGGAGCCCGTCGTGGCGAATTTGAATGAGCCGGGCGCAACACGGTATGTTCGCGTAGCCCTGACGTTGGAGATAAGTAACGAGCTGGACCAAAAGAAAACGACAGCTTTCCTACAGGAGAATGCCCCCCTGTTGAAGAACTTGCTCACCATCTATCTGGCAAGTCAGACGATTGAAGATATGCGGGGTGACAGGAACCTGCGGCGGATCCAATTAGAAATACTGGACAATTTCAACGAAAAATTCTTCCCCAACGGTGCTCCACAAATCAAGCAAGTTCTCCTTAAGGAATTCGCCATACAATGAGTAGCCCCGTTATCGATAGCTTAAGTAGAGAAAAGATCCGGCAACTTTTAGCTGCCGTAGGTTCCAGGCCGTCAGATGCTGCTACGGAAATGCAAGCCTCCGACTACGACTGGCACCAGCCACATTACTTCAACCGCGAACAACTCACCAGCCTTGACAGCTTTACAAAAAATCTGGCTGCGGAGGTGGCTGAAAAGTTTGCCCAACTTTACCACAGCGATTTCGATGTCACAACGGTCTCGACCACACAGCACTTTGCTGGTGCGCTACTTGGTCAAATCTCAGGCAGTAAGGCAAGGGACCCCGCTTCGCGGGAACCCAGCGATTATTACCTGGCTTTCGGTCACGACCAGAAGCATCTATGCGGCTTCATTTCCATACCGGAGCAAACTGCCGTTGCCTGGGTGACACAATTGCTTGGTGAGGCGGAATCTGAAGTATCCGGCGGTGCGGGTACGCAAAAGGATTCTGCTAAAATCTTATCGCAACTGGAAGAATCGCTCTTGCTGGACATCGCTGCCGCCATTGTGGCGTCGTTTTCTGCATGCTACTCATTCAGCCGTGCCCCTTCGACAGTTCCTGCTTTCGCAGGAATGACGTCATCCCCGCGAAAGCGGGGATCAGGGCAGGTTCTGAGCGGAGCCGAAGGGTTCGAGTCGGCCAGAACTATCGTCAGAGGTGAGCTGCCGATTGAGCTGCAACAACTTGAAGAGCTCTGCAAGATCGTCTTTGCTGTCCGCAGGACTGGCTCAGAAAATAGCGGCCAGGCATATCTTGTAATACCCTGCAGCGAACTGGCACCTGTCACAGGCAAAAATAGGGCGGCTGAGCATGAGATGCCGGCAAGTGAAAGACAAAGTGCGATAATTGAACATCTACATCGAATGCCGGTTTCTACTACGGCTCAGTTGGCCCGCACTTATCTGACTTTCCAGGAGCTAATGGCTGCTCGGCCTTGTGACATATTGCTGCTTGATAAAGCAATTGATGAATCAATGGAATTGATTGTTGACGGCCGAACGCTTTTTCGGGGCCGGCCCGCGAAGTCAGCCGGCCAGTACGCCATAGTAATTACTGAATCGCTGGGTTAGTGTATAAAGCAACAGAGGACACAGAGTTCACAGAGATAAGAAAATAAAATAATTCCTCTGCGTTCTCTGTGCTCTCTGTGGCAAAAAAAGGAACGAAATATGGCAAAAACAACTAAAGCCGCATTAGAAAAAGTTAATGGAAAGAAAACGCAGCCTCCCTTGTCTTCGCCACAAGGTGTCCCGGAGACTGTCGAAGAAAAAAAAGGAGGCGATGTTTCACCAGTTGAGCCTCAAAAGCAGGCACAGTCCGTTGAGTTTCCCGAGGCGAGCGGAAAAGAAGCTGCGGGTGCACCCAATAAGCTCGACATCTTACTGGATATGAGCGTACCTGTGGCGGTTTCTCTCGGCCGGACAGAGATACCGGTGCGCCGGCTTCTACAACTTGGACCGGGCTCGGTCTTGAAGCTCGACAAGCCGATTGATGAACCGGCGGATTTATTTTTGAAGGATGCCAAGTTTGCCGCCGGGGACGTGGTGGTAGTGGACGGACGCTTTGCCGTGAGAATAAAACAAATTATCGGTGCTGAAACTCCATAATGGCGCTTTCCCAAAAATCAAGGTCACCAGGATTGCCAGGCATCAGCTTGCAGAATCGAGCAGGTGATCCCGGCCTGCCAGGACTGGACGCGTCACTGGCTCCCACTAGTAACATCATTTTGGCTGTGGGCCTGGTGGTAATCCTAGCTACTCTTTTGGTCCCTATGCCCACGCCGTTAATGGATATGCTTCTGGCCTGCAGCATATCTTTGGCGGTGGCGATACTAATAATTACGCTGTCGGCGAAAGAGGCGCTGGAACTATCTACTTTCCCTTCATTACTTCTTTTCACGACCCTGTTTCGTCTGTCGCTTAATGTAGCCTCAACCAGACTCATACTTCTGCAGGCTGACGCGGGCAAGATTATCCAGACGTTTGGTGATTTTGTTGCCGGCGGTAGTTTGGTGGTCGGACTGGTTATCTTTCTAATCCTGGTTGTTATCCAGTTCGTCGTAGTCACAAAGGGCGCCGAGCGGATAAGCGAAGTATCTGCCCGGTTTACCCTCGATGCCATGCCCGGCAAACAGATGGCGATCGATGCCGACTTGAACGCAGGGGTTATTACAGAGGCTCAGGCCAACGATCGCCGAGCAAAAATTGTCAAGGAAAGCGAATTCTATGGCGCAATGGATGGCGCCAGTAAGTTCATTCGTGGTGACGCCAAAGCGGGACTTATAATTACCGCTGTCAACATCATTGGCGGTATAGCTATGGGCTACTCACACGGTATGGGCATCGCGAACGCTGTGAAGACGTACTCGATTCTTTCGATTGGCGATGGGCTGGTCAGCCAAATACCCTCGGTAATAATCTCCATAAGTTCGGGCTTTTTGGTGACCAAGATTTCTTCGAGTCGGAGTGTCAGCCAGGACCTCTCCCGGCAGTTTTTGGCCAGCAGCCAGCCGTTGATGATAGCTGCCTCCATCATCGCTGCGATGGCGTTGGTGCCAGGTCTGCCAAAGATACCTTTTGTGTTGTTAGCCGCAGGCACCGTTGTCCTGGGCCGGTTTACCGCTCAATCCGAAAAGCAGCGCCGCAAATCCACAACACCTGCGCAGCTAAAGCCCGAAAAAGAACCGGTTGAAGAGTTGCTGGATGTGGACAGGATTTCGGTGCATGTGGGCGTGCGGTTGATTAGCATGGTTGACCCTCGCAAACACAACACAATTTTTGAACGGATCGGGGCTCTACGGCGAGGATTTGCCCAGCAACTGGGAATCGTTATCCCGCTTGTTCGCCTGCGAGATGACATCACTCTCGAACCTAATGCTTACGAGGTCAGACTTTCGGATCAGCCCGTGGCAAAAGGCCGATTGGAGCCCGGAAAGTATCTCGCTATGGACCCTGGCACCGTGCAGGAAAAAGTTATGGGGACAGCAACTGCCGAGCCTGTTTATGGCCTGCCCGCTTTGTGGATTACAGCGGAGAACAAGGAAAAGGCTGAACTGGCCGGCTACACCGTGATCGACCCAGAGTCGGTCTTTATTACGCATTTGTCCGAGACACTCAAAAGGCACGCGGATGAGCTGCTGACTCGCGAGGATGTGCAACTTCTTATCGACCGACTTCGCAAAAATCAGCCTGCGCTGGTGGGTGAGATTGTCGGCGCCGACGGACAGGTATCTATTGGATTGCTTCATCGCGTACTCAGGAATCTGCTCAAAGATGGAATATCGATTCGCGAGTTAACAACCATACTTGAGTCGCTGAGTGAAAATGCCACAAAGACAAAAAATGCCACTGCCCTAACAGAATTAGCGCGCAAATCATTGAGCAGAACAATCACCGAGCAGTACAAAGACCAGATCGGCAAGATTTCGGCCATAGCACTGGAGCCTGCTTTTGAGCATCAGATGGTATCCACTTTGCGGCAGGAAGGAGCAGAGATAACGTTGGTTTTGCCCACTGAGGTAGTGATCGAGACCAGTAGAAAAATTGCTCAGGCCTGGAAAGCGGCGATGGATAAAGGTAAGGACAAGGTAGTTCTGCTGTGCGATTCCAGGCTGCGCCCGCCGTTGGCGGCGATGCTGTCGCGGACTGTGCCGCCGCTGCCGGTTTTAGCTTATGACGAGATCGTGCTCGGTACCGACATAGAGCCGATAGAGACCATAACCGTTCAGCCCCCCGATATCGGGGTGCCGCAAGAGCGGCCGCAAGCGCCGTTAGGCGTCCCTCTCGGGAGAATGTGCCCGGCGTGGACTCCTCATATTGCTCCTGCTTTGGCAGGCGTGGGAAGATAAATTATGCCATTAAACGCCCGATACATAGGAGTCACTATTGCGGTGATATGTTTTTTTTGCCTGAGCTTTATTAGTTGGATTAGTGGTCTGGCACCATTTACCTGTTGTAAGCGGGCTGTGATCGGAGCGGCAGTTGCGTATATAGCTGCCAGCTTAGTTGTGAAAGCAATTAATGCCGTTTTGATCAACGCAATGATTATGAGCCAGAAGAATCAGACTTCTCTTAAAGAGGGCTTCCAGCAAAAGGAAAAACGCGGTGACAGTAAAGACTGAACAGGGCAGTTCATTGTGCGTTGTTCATGGTTCATCGATGAACCATGAACAAAGAACTCAGAACAGCACGGTCCAGGACAGCCGCGAGCACCTGAAAGCACTTGCTGTGCGTACATACTCCGGACAGAAATCTCGATCGCTTGACGATGAGCGGATCGAACAGTTTCTGCCTATGGTTCATAAGATTGCTTATCGGGCGGTGACATACATTAAGCCGCCATTATCGTTTGAGGACCTGGTCTCGGCAGGGACTGTCGGATTAGTCAAAGCTGCCCGCGATTTCGATTCTTCTCACCAGGCGGAGTTCACAACCTACGCCTATATCAGGGTAAAAGGGGCCATCCTTGACGAGTTAAGAAGTGCATCTTTGCTGCCTGCTAATCTCGGTAAGCAGATTCGAAATGCGCTGGAGCTCAGCCAGAAAATCACCCAGCAGACGGGCACTGCACCCACTGACGACGAGCTGGCCGAGAAACTTGGAATGAGCACCGGCGAGGTTTACGAGCTGTTTGAAAACGCCCGTGCCCGGCATTTTGTCTCAATAGACGGCTCAGGCGACGAGCAGCCTGGGTTATGTGAATTTTTGACCGAAGCCCATACAGCTACTCCTGACCAGCAGCTCGAACAGGCTGAGCTTATAGATAAGCTGACCGAGGCCATACAGAAACTCGACCAGAAGCGACGGCAGATTATCTTGCTCTACTACCAGCAGCACCTGACAATGAAGCAAATAGGCGTTCTCCTTAAGATTACCGAATCGAGAGTCAGTCAGTTGCACGCCAGTGCACTGTTCCAATTATCTGTGGAATTAAGGGAGTGGAAAGATGGCAGATAACGACTATAGCATAATAAAGCCTGTGGACAGCCTGCACAGTATCCCAGGTTTGACTCCAGCAAAACAACGTGAACAAAGAAAACGCCGGCAAAATTCACACGGCAAACAAGATGAAAATGCCAAACAACAGCCTAACGACTTGGTGGACCAACAGAAACGCGGGCAAGAATCTACCGAGGTGGAAAACGACCACCATCCCATAGACTATTGTGCATAACTGAACATTGTTGTTTTGAGAGCAACACCAAAAGGGCAGAAGTGACAGATGCAAAAGGCAGCAGGACACATTCTGAAAAGTAGTGAGGTTAGGCTCGAAGGCCAAATCAGGCTTGATTCCCGCTGCCTGCCTGCGCAGGCACAAGTTTACTCCCGCCAAGGCGGGGATGGGGACGAGCTTGCCCCTACGCAGGCAGGAGTGCGGATCGTCGAGAGCCATCCTGAATTCGCGGTCATCGAAGTGGTCTGCTGCTGCGGCGCAAGAACGTATCTTAAGTGTCAATACGCTGGTGGCGCAACCAGCGAAAACCAAATTGCCGGCGGACAGATGAGTGAGCAAACAAGTGTATGATCGAAAGGAGAAAATGCAATGCAGGTTGGTAGAAAAACGGGCTTCTTTTTAACTGTGTCACTGTTGCTGCTATCGGGCTGTTCGACTCCGCAGCAGACGGGTGTTATTCAGCAAGAAAATTCGCTCCGCGGCAGCTCAAGTGGTTCTGTTGATACGCAGGGCAGTTCTATGGTGAAGAGATTTCAAGATGCTGCTCCACAAAACCGGACTGCCGTGGAGTCTGCTATGGAATTAATAGAAAAACACGCCGAGCTTTCCAAACAAGCCGTCGAGCTGGAGAAAACAAATCAGGGCCTTATTGCCGAAAATAGCCAGCTCAAAGCACAGGTTACCTCGCTGGAAAGCGAATTTAAGCAGGCACAGAAGGAATTGACTGAGGCAAATGATCTTCTTGTTGAAATGCGTATAGAGCTGAACAACTGGAAGACCAGTGTCTTGGGCTTTCGTGATGAGATGCGGCAAGCTGAAATGGCGCAACTGGAATCCTTGCTTAAGATTCTCAAGGTTTTGGGGGGAGAGGTGACCCCCGAGTTGATCGGGGGCGAGTCAGTAGAAGGCCATGATACCGAGGATACAACTGCGACCAGCGCACCGCCACATCAGACGGGTCAGGTCAACGCCGACTAGCCCGCCAGACGTATGGCGGACAAGTCGGGGCCAGGAGAGAATAATGGATAATTCAGTAAGTGTGTTCGTTGTTCGTTGTTCGTCGATGACCAATGAACTACGAACCATAAAATACTTGAACTGGGTGGCGCCACTTGTAGTATTGCTTTCGGGGCTTGTTGCGGGCTGCCAGCGCGATACTTTCTGCACAGGAAAAGCGGACGGATTCTATCTTAATCCAGACCGGGATTTGTCTACTATCGGTAGGGGAGCTATTGTTGAATTAGATAACGATTCGAGCTATCCGGAAATTTCCGCCGACGTAACCGAGGCTATTTTCCTGGCACTACAAAAAAAGCAACTCTTCGGCTTAACTGTCGTACACCGACAAGACCCAGCGTGGCGTAGTTTGCAATTGGACCTGAACTCAGCTTATACCCTTGAACAACTGTCGGCAATCCGCCGGACGTTAAATTGTGATGCGATATTGGTAGGGACTATCACTGAATATCGGCCTTACCCTCATCTTACCATTGGGCTTCGAATGAAACTGATAGACGTAAACAGTGGAGAACTGTTATGGGCCCTTGAACAGGTTTGGGATGCCTCCGACAAAGCAACTGAAGGCCGGATAAAAAAGTATTTTGAGCGTCAAATGCGATCAGGTTCCGCAGCTTTACGCGAACAGTTGGTTACCGTCAGTTCGCTCAAGTTTGTCGGATTCATAGCTTATGAGGTGGCTGAGACCCTGCCATCTGTAAGATAACGAGAATTTGACGAAAGGCGTTAAGTTTTTCAGAAAACGTGCGAAAACGATTTTAGATTAAAGACCCAGGAGGAAAGTATTAATGATAAATAAGATAGATGCACGTCAAATCCAAGATGTTTTGGCAAGATCGGCATCGAAACAAACCAGTTCCGCCAAGTCTCTTACAGATAGTGGCGTGGACATATCGCTGCAGATTAATTATGCGTCTTTGGTTGACAAGGCGATGCTAAGTCAGCGAACCGACGCCGAGGTCGTTCAGCACGCCAGAGAACTCTTACAATCCGGTCTACTCGAAAGTCCGGAAAACGTCCGAGCAGCCGCAGAAAACATTGTAAAATTCGGAGTGTAAAGACTTCCGGGCATAGACCGTTAGCCGGCAAGGCCGACCAGGATGGTCAGGGAATCAACAAGCCTGATATTAAGCGTAGTGATCTACAATCCGACCGCATGGAATTCTGTTTTGAAATGCTCTCAGCCTACCTGAGGAAACTTCGTAGGTGCCTGCATTGATAGCCTCGCTGTCCAAGATATTGGCAGGAGGACTATCACTATGCCTGCGGTATTTACTATGGGCCGGGCGGTCCTGAGTCCTGCGTTCGATAAATGGGCCCGTCTTAAGAATCTTGCGTGGGACTTTCTTCATTGCTTCACCACCCACTGATACTAAAATTTTAGCAAATAATTGCGGCCACGCCAAATCAAACGGTGTTTAGAGATAGATACTTGTCGCTTTTGTGGCTAAAATATTCGGTACAAGTTTCTTATCGCGAATAGCTTAATGTGGCAATATTTGGCTCACAATGGAAGGTCCGCTGATGAAGATTATCGCCCAGTGCCCTAAGTGTGGTAATAATTGGCTAATGGATACCATTGCAGCGGATAGAAGAGTGAGGTGCCGAGTCTGTGGTGGGCTATTTAAGATACCAAAGCTGGAGGATGTGCCCAAAGCGGTCAAAATCATAAACCAAGCAAACGGAACTGTTTATGTAGATGAGTCTGGCCGAATCTACGGGTAAAGGCGGTTATCCGGCCAATTTTATGGGAAGATGGGGCAAGACCAACATATTTAGCCCCGCAACTTGTTGCGGGGTCGGTCGCCGTACCGGCGACTGCTAAACACTTATCCATCCCGCCGCGCCAGGCAGGTCGGTCCTTTGCATTTTTGGCCATAGTTTTTTCTTGACTTTAAGGTGGGTAATTTGATACAAATATGTACAGTTCGATGTGCGCAGTATGTGCGTCCGCATGCCGGTATGCTGCACTTAACCCGACCATACGTCTGGCGGGTTAACCGGAGCGGGCGTTTTAGTGTATGGCTAACGTACATGTATTGTAACTTTTTTGAAGGAGGACTATTATGCGGAAATCATCATTTGTAGTTGTGCTCGTGCTCACCTTGCTCTTGGGCGGGGTGACACAGGCTGCGCGGGACGTCACCAAGCCGGGCGATACCATTCAGGCTGTCCCAAACAATGGCAACTGGCCGGGCAATGAGGCGGTGAACCAGGCGATTGACAACCAGATCGTGACCAAGTACCTGCACTTTAGCGGTGCTACGGAGCCGGTAGGTTTGCAGGTGACGCCCAGCGTCGGCCCGACCGTCGTGACTGGCGTGCGTTTCTGCACGGCCAACGACGCGGTCGAACGCGATCCCGTCAAGTACGAACTGTCCGGCTCCAACGTCAGCATCGATGGGCCGTATACGTTGATCGCCAGCGGCGATATCAAGGATTTCGCCAGCGGATGGACGCGGCAGACATGGACCACGACGGCGATGAGGTTTGCCAACACCGTCGCGTACAAGCACTATCAGTTGATGTTCCCAGCCTGTCGCGGTCCGGGCCAGAACAGCATGCAGATTGCCGAAATTGAGCTGCTGATGGACGTTTACACGGCGACCGCCACGATCCCGCTCAACGGCGCTACGGGTGTATTATCGCCGCTGCTTCAGTGGACGGCAGGAGACACCGCTGTGTTACACGATGTATACTTTGGGACCAATCCGACGCCTGGTCCCGCTGAGTTTATGACCCGGACGAACGTTACCTTGTACTGGCACGTGCCGGGCATTACGGCGGGCACGACTTACTACTGGCGCGTCGATGAGGTCGAGGCTGACGGCGTAACCATCCACACAGGCGATGTCTGGAGCTTTACGGCTGCCACATACACCGCCCGTGACCCGAGCCCACGTGATGGCGACAAATGGATCGATGTTGAAGCTGACCTTAGCTGGATTGCGGGCGCCACCGGCATTAAGCGCGACGTATATTTTGGAACAAGTCAAACTGATGTTGCTAATGGTACGGGTGGTACACTAAAAAGCAGCCAGCAGACAATGTTAACCTACGATCCTGGAACGCTTGCCCTGAATACCACTTACTACTGGCGGATCGATGAGTACAATTCCGGGGGCACTAAGTTTCCTGGCGTGGTCTGGAGCTTTACAACGACCAGCGGTGTCGGCGGCCTCAAGGGCGAGTACTTCAACAACACGGACTTGAGCGGAATCCCTGTCCTGACACGGATCGATCCCACCATCAACGTCACGGCTGCGGTGGGTGCACCAGTCATAGACAGCGGCTGGTCGGCCCGGTGGACTGCGGACCTCGAGATCGCAGTCGCCGACGCGTATATGTTCCGCATCTACTGCCATGCCGGCACCCGGATGTGGATCGACGGCGAGTTGATCATTGACAAGTGGGTCAACCCCACGGTCCCGAGCAACTACTTCTCGCTGCCAATCTCTCTGAATAAGGGCATCCATTCGTTGCAGGTGGAGTACTTCTGCACCGGCACCTATAACGAGACATTGTACTGGTCGACGGCGACAATGGCCGAGGTGATTATTCCCGCCGGTCCGTTGCAGCTCCCCACAAGGGCCGGCAGCCCGAATCCGCCGGACGCTGCCGTGAATGTCAGGCAGACGCCTACGCTTCGTTGGTCGGAGGGAATGAAAGCTGCTAAGCACAATGTGTACTTCGGCACCGATGCCACCGCGGTAGCAAATGCCACTACGGCCTCAACAGGTATCTATCGGGGCCAACAGGACCTTGCTGCTAAGAGCTACGTGCCTACAGAAGCTCCACTTGCCTGGAACAGCACTTACTACTGGCGGATTGATGAGGTCAATGGCGTTGATCTTTGGAAAGGCAACGTCTGGAGCTTTACCACCGCCGATTTTCTCGTGGTGGACGATTTTGAAGACTACACCGATGATGTCGGCAGCAGAATCTTCCAGACCTGGAAGGATGGATGGGGATACACCCAACCGCCGCCCGGCTATGCAGGCAACGGCACCGGCTCGGCTGTAGGTAACAGTGCACCTCCGTATGCCGAGCCGACTATAGTTCATCGTGGCGGCCAGTCGATGCCTTTGGCTTACGACAACACCGGAACGACCCCCGGCAAGGCCCGTTACTCAGAGACCTTCCGGGAGTGGGCCTCGGCACAGGATTGGACTATAAACAGCGTTAAGGCATTGACGCTGTACTTCTATGGCGCGTCTGCAAATACCGCTGAGCAGCTTTACGTGGCGATGGAAGATAATGCCGGCCACATCAAGGTCGTCAACTATACTGATCTTGAGGCGGTTCAGATAGCTACCTGGCAGGAGTGGAACATTCCGCTGAGCGACTTCAGCGGTGCCGGTGTGAATCTGGCTGCTATTAAGAAGATGTATATTGGTCTTGGCAACCGGACCAGTCCCACGGCTGGCGGCACGGGCAAGATATACATTGACGATATCGGGGTATATCGCAGCAGACCTATGGTC
>Ga0172364_10001775_pt1 | contig 16863 bp, 15 predicted proteins | sample LakKivSesite10cm_FD_114545 | JGI IMG/M metagenome (GOLD analysis project Ga0172364, IMG submission 114545) | Sediment microbial communities from Lake Kivu, Rwanda - Sediment site 10cm | ecosystem: Environmental > Aquatic > Freshwater > Lake > Sediment | place: Rwanda: Western Province, Lake... | reverse complement strand
GGCCGCAGTGACTCCCCTCCCCTCCAAGTACATTACAGGTCCCGTTGCCACTAGCCCAACTCTTAGGTCCCCGCCCTCAGGGATGGTGACCTGCCCCTGGGTGACCTGTACTAGAAACAGCGAAGATACCATCAACAAAGTTGCCGACAAGATTACAACGATCCCAGTCTTATGGAATTGTTTCAATTCTATCGCCTTTCGATTTCACTAGTCGGTGCAACGTATTTAAGCCTTGAGCAAACAGTTCAGCGGTACCTCCGTGACACGTTGACTCCTCTCCGTCAAAGCTCACCGTTACCAACCATCGCGGCATATTACCGTTGTGAGGCATCTAGCGGGCTGCCTCTGGGTAGCCTTCGAGGAGAGCCCGCTGTCTGGAGATTCCAGTGTGCCTGCTGGCAGTGCGCACGATGGGCGTGGAGGCAAGCGAGACTCATCACTGCTGTCCCGTGCGGGAGAGAACCCGGCCATCAGCCCTGTATCTTGCACACACATACAATGTCAAACCCGCTGGTTGCCAAAGGCTGGAATCGTCTCGCGACCCCATTCCGGGCTTATATCCCCTGATCATGACAATTCACTTCTGGAGGAGACTACTGATTGACAACAACGACACCATTACGCGAAGATGTCGTGCGCTGGCTACTCGCCGGAGAACCTTGGGTGGTCTATCACACGTTGGCCGATCTGCTCGGAAAGAAGAAGGAAGATCCTCAAGTCCAAGCTGCTAGAAGGGCGATTCCAAGTCATCCGTTGGTGAAGAGGATATTCAAACGTCTGAACAAGAAGGGCTATTGGGGGCGACCGAGAGACATTCATACTTGGTGGCCGAGGAGCGGCACTACGTTCTGGGTATTGCCCGTCTTAGGTGACATGGGTCTCACGGCTGAAGACGAGAGGATAGCGAGGGCCTGCGAGTACGTCTTCAGTACTCAACTCCCCTCAGGAGCATTCGGGTGGGACCCGCCCGACAAACCGGGCGATTGCCACAGCGCCATCATAATGGAGTCCCTCTCCAAGCTGGGCTTCACAGGGGACAAGAGGTTGCTGAAGTCCTACAACTGGCTCGTGGAGAGACAGCGTCGCGACGGTGGGTTCTGGTGCAAGGACACAGCGCAGATAGGCAGACCCCGGGAGAAGGAGCCAAGTTGCGCCTTCGCTACTATGTTCGTACTGGGAGCGCTCGCTCAGTATCCCAGGCCGAGGGACAGCGAGATCTCTAGAGGGGCCGTCGACTTCCTCTTTAACTGTTGGACGCAGAGGGGGCGCATCAGGTACGCGGGTCACGACAGTCAGATCGGCACGGATTGGGAGAAGCTGAAGTACCCGTTCAACGACTATAAGATCCTCAAGTTCATGGACATCCTCTCCCAGTTCGATTTCGCGAGGAATAGGCTCAAGGGTTCCGGCATGATCGACGTCCTGCTTTCGAAGCAAGACGAACTCGGAAGGTTCACACCGGAGTCCATCCAGAAGGTATGGTCCGGCTTCGACTTCGGGCAGAAGGAGAAACCGTCGAGATGGGTTACCCTCTTGGCCTTGAGGATAGCGAAGAGAGTGGGCTCACAAGGCACGGCTTGAGAGTGGCATTGCCGCTCCAGCGCAGTGCTATCTCGAAAACGCAGAAATATGCGCCCGACCGAGTCTGAAGCTACGGATCAATAGGTAGGAGTGGTCAAGATGTGCGATACCTTAGTGGCGCTGAAGAATAGCACTTCAGACGGTTCGGTCATCCTGGCCAAGAATTCGGACCGCGAGCCCAACGAGGGACACGCCCTTCTCATCTTTCCCAGGCAACAACACGACCCCGGCATCGACATGGCCCACTGCACTTACATGGATGTCCCACAAGTTGAGGAGACTTATGCCGTTGTGTTGAGCGTACCCCATTGGATGTTCGGTTGCGAGATGGGCGCAAATGAGCACGGAGTCGCAATTGGGAATGAGGCTGTCTTCACGAAGGAACCGGAGAGGGAAACCGGCCTTTTGGGAATGGACATGATGCGTTTGGCCTTGGAGAGGAGCAAGACCGCCGCCGAGGCACTTGATACGATCGTGCCATTGTTGGAGACCTACGGACAGGGTGGGGCCTGCGGCTTCGAGGACAAGAAGATGAAGTATCACAATAGCTTCCTGATTGCCGACCTCGACGAGGCTTGGGTCTTGGAGACCGCCGACAGATTCTGGATAGCCGAGCGAGTGACCGGTGTCCGGACGATATCGAATTGCCTGACGATAGGTTCGCATTACGACAGGATCCATCCGGAGATGGTCTCACACGCGATAGAGAAGGGTTACTGCGAATCTGAGTCCGATTTCAACTTCCGCGAGGCCTTTACTTCTGGGGTGTTGGACGTTAGAACATGGGGAGGGAAGGGGCTCAAGAGGCATATCTCAACCACGGAGGAGCTGAGGGCTCACAGAGGTGACATCGATGTCCCGTTCATGATGAAGATGCTTCGAACTCATACCTTCGAGGAGAGCTCGGCGAGGGGCTGGGTTCCATCGAAAGGCGGCATGGACTGCATATGTATCCACGCCAAGCCGATCTTTGTGCCGAGCCAGACCACTGCCTCGTACGTCGGGCATCTCCTTCCTGAGTTGCAGACTCATTGGTTCACGGCGACGGCTGCGCCGTGCACTTCACTGTTCAAACCCCTGTTCTTTGAATCCCGCCTACCCGACTTGGGACCAGTACCGCGAGGGACATATGATAGCCAGGCTATCTGGTGGAGGCATGAACTCGTACATAGGAAGATACTCACGGACTACAGATCTAGGATAGAGGTCATACGAGACGACCAAGGGCGGTTTGAGTCCGAGTACTTGAGGCGCGTCTCTCGAGTTAGGTCAGATCTCAACAGCGGTACGCCAGCTGCTGATAGGGGCATTCTCCTCCGCCGAATCACTGAAGAAGCTTTCAATGAAGCTAGCAGACTGGAATCGGAGTGGCTGAGAAGAATCGATGAAACTCCCGTCTGTGAAAAACCCGGTATAGTCTATCGCTGGTATTGGGACGGAGTCAACAAGCGCGCCAAGGTACCGGTTTGACAGCACCGAGATGGATTGGAGACTGACCGCTAACGGAGAATTATGGGCATCGAACTCTGTAATTTCATGGAGTCAAAACAAAGGATAAATCCTCGGGGGGGAAGTCCAAATCCTTGCGGGGCCTCGTGCCGGGGATCGTCCTATTTGGTTGCATGACCCTGGCTGTTTCCATTGTGTGTGGTGTTCACTTCTTGGTAGCTACCGGTACGCAACCGGAGAATCAGAATTATACGCTCATTTTTAGAGCGGAGGTCCAATTATTGGATGAGGCGTCGCGGGAGTCTGTGATCAGTTTCGAGTTGGAGATATCCATTACAACTGGGCATGCGCTTCCCGTGCGTGTAAACTTCCCGTGGACAGTGAGGGGATCGAGTGACCTCAATACCTCTAAGATTGTCACGATTGGGGCTGGTACCCCCTCTGTCAGTCTTTCCAAGCTCTGCTCGAACTCGTGTCTCGTGCTCAAGGACATCATCTTGGTCAAATCAGCAGGGCCCGGGGGGTGGGAGGTCTTCTTTGACGGCAGTAGCTACACCTACGTTCCCTCTATTCCGTGGCTCATGTCCGCTGGCTCAACCCAAGGATCGGAGGCCGAGGCGCTTTCTTCATGGGTTTCTGTTGTTGAAGTGGAGAACGGGACGATATGGGTCGACCTCAAGATACTGGCCTCTTCGGCGAGGAAACACGAGTTGGACTTGTGGCCCTTGGAGGATACCGACCCGAGGATCACCTTCAGTGCGCCGGAGGGAACCCACGTAGGGCGCTCAGTATCAGGTCGCCCTCTTCTCCTTGCGGAATCCCAGGCGAGCAATCTGACATTGCCCGGGTACTTCACACAAGAGACTTGGAATCTCGATTTCCCAAGGAGCCATCTCGTCCCGTTCACGGTAAGCCTGGACCTCACCGAAGTCGGGGTCCACGAGGTCGGCCGTCAGGTTGTACTATCCCTCATCGACTCCGCCAAGAAGATGATGGATGCAGAAGAAGGTCTCTTGGATTTCGCCCGCACATCCGCCCCGGATTTCTTGGCTAAGCTTCAGCAAGCTAGGCTTGATCTTGAGGATTTGGAGGAACAGATCTCGGGCGCATGGGACGGAGCGAATATATTCCCTCTTGAAAGGGCGATCAAGCTGGCCTGTCAGGCCGAGGATGAGATGGTGTCGCTGATTGCAGCCTCCAGCCTAGTCGTCGCGCCTCTCACGTTTCCCGTGGTCTTGATCTTGGGACTGACAACATCGCACCTGCTGTTCAATGGCAGTAAGAAAGCCACGGTCGCCCTGTTCGTGGCGTTCTCGGTCCTTGCCCTTGAGATCCACCCCGGGTTGCGCCTGTTCCTACTCTCAGTCAGGCCTGAGGTCTGGTTGGAAAGTCTGAAGTACGTCGTGTCGGAGGAGGGCATCAGGTCGATCAGCTCCGGATTCCCGTTCAGCTTGCCCCCTCAAGCCATCCCCATTCTGTCCGTCACGCTCACCATCCTTAGGCTTCTAATCACATGTGTCTTGGTCTTCGTCTTGGTCTACAGGTACAGGGGGACGGCGTCAGTCTACGGCCTAGCCGCATCAAGTGCTGTGAGGTCGATAAAGAAGAGGAAACTGCGCGGCGCTCTTTCGATAATCTCCGTTGCCGTCATTGCTATGGCTGTTGTTCCGAGCTTGACCCTTAAGCTAGTCGTTCCCGTGGTTTCGGACATGTGGACCAGAGATCAACTTGGTGGCGATATGGTATCGTTCTCGAACTCATGGTCACTCTTCAGGGCGAGTTCCTCAATGGGTATGTCATATTCCGAAACCAGCAAGGGCGTTGTGCCATTGACCTTGGACGAGGCCGAGTCAATTGCAGAGAGAATCGGAATGGCCGAATATACGCCCATATGTCTAGCAGTATGTAGGGTGGGAGAAAATGAGGGCTCAATCATCATCGCGGATATCACATACCTCAAAGATCACTTGGGGTTCAAGTGGGATCAGTTTGACTCGTCAAGCGATCGTAATGCCGGGGTACTTATGAACAGTTGGGCCTTTCAGAACCAATCCATTCCGAGTTCACTGACTGTGGGGGGACTTGCGTTGCCTGTCATCGGCACGTTCGACCCGTCAACGCTAAAGACGCTGGATGGCGCGGGGCTGCAGGATTACTTGGAGGAGACCAGAATCCTTGAGGGCGCGGCCGATTGGGAGACTCTCGCTGGGCCGACTTACCGTCTATCCCCAATAGGCGCAATCAAGCGCGTAATGTATACAGGAGTCAGTTGGGGGGAGGCAAGCGGTAGGAAATACTACATTCCAACGCCGATCATAGCCGTCGTGGACATAAGTGCCATCAGGAGCTTCCTCTCCCCGATGGTCTTGTTCGTCACAGGAACTCTAGACCCCGGCGCCAACTTGGATGAGATCGAGCAATATCTAAGGTCGTTAATCTATTCTAACAAGATACGGCTTGCTGGGTCGAGGGGTGCACTAGTAATTATCTCGATGGACTTCGTCTCATCATACTCAGCGATGATAGCTGGCAGCTCTCAAGTGAAGACGATAAGGGTTGGTTTCCCAGTGCCTATGGCGTTCGGGACTTGGTATGCCCAGCTAGTACTGATGTCCATCGGCTCACTCATTATCTTGACCATACTGTTGAACTCCACCTACGAGCGAAGGAAGGAGGCTTTCATAATGTCGAGCCTCGGCGCCTCCCCGACCTTCATCTCCTACACGTTCATCGCTGAAGGCTTAGTCTTGGGCATAATGGGCGGCTGCATGGGGTATATCTTGGGGTACGTCTGGACTTATTGGATTGGCGTTGGCTCCCCTGAGGTGGGCACGGAGCTTCATAGCTTGACTCCGCTGATTCTCGTTCTATTCACCTCCTTGGTGGTCACCGCGGTCGGCTCATCTCTACCCGCCAAGAGCGCGATCTTGAGGGTAGTCCCGAGCAAGGTCATGCTGAGAAGAGAGGTGGGCGACGTAAGAGTGGAGAGCGACGGCGCGAGGATAGTATCCATTCCATTGAGGTTGAGGCAGAATCAGATAGAGAAACTCTCCGCCTTCATCTCAAATATGGTCCGATACTACTCCCTCTTGGGGTACGGAATACGAATCCGATCACACGAAGGAGAAGCAGGCGGTGAGAGACTACTCATAGACTACAGAAAGATCAGTGGGCTTTCGGAAAGATCCGCCTCTTATCTCGTGAAGGTTCGTTACGTCCCGGCTGGTGGATTCTTTGGGGTGGAGCTGACCGTCAGGAGTCCCGACGGTAAATGGGATAGGGATCAGCTGGCTTTGGTCAAACAAGTGCTATACGACTTGCAGGACGAGTTACTGAAGGTGACACTCTCAAGACAGTGGGAGGTAGTCTGATGCCTGAGCGAGCGTGAGGGTATGGACCAAGCGAAACCACGTTGCCCTTGGCTTTCGTACGTGTCCGGGCTTCCAACGCTTTTATGGCCTCTTTCCCCTAGTTCACCGAAGCTGTGAATGCCGGATCTCAATGGCGTAAGAGTGAAGGTCAACTCGACGATAACCCCTGAACAGCTGTTCTCCTTCTACGAAAGGAACGATGTTTGCGAGAGGGGGTTCGGAAAAGATGTGGCAGCTAAGGTCCTGGGCCATAGCAGTCTCATAGTCGGTGCGTTCGAGGGCGATAGGCTAGTCGGCCTAGACAACCTCACGAACGCCAGCTTCCTGTCATTCGGTGGTTGACTACCGAGCTATCGCACGAGTTCCGGGTGGCAGCTATCATGCGAGTTAACGACTGGCGGACCTTCACGCGACATAGAGCCTTAGAAACCAGCCGAAGGAATTCAGGAGAGAGTGCGATACGATGCAGCCAAAGAGATTCCTTTTCCTCAAGAAAAGCAGACCGTTCAGGAACGCTAACGCGAAAACCGGCACGAGGACCAAGGGCGTACTGAAATGATGCCTGTGAATAGCTATGAAGAAGAGGGATTGGAACAGGTTCACGGCTGTGTTCCTTCTGGACAAGCTCGGTTCATCCTGTACAGCGAAGTGCGCGAGCGCGAAGCCCCGGTAGGCCACCTCCTCATACAAGGGGTACCACAAAAGATCTAGGAACAGAACGTAGAGGTCGGGGGTCGCCTCCAGAGCATTGCCCGAGGAGTAATAGAGGAAAATCGGGTAGTAGATCACCCCTAGGACGGACGCTATCGCGATGCCGCACAGGATCGCCTTCGGAGCATTATGAGTCGAGAAACCGATCCAGGCTAGGTCCTTCTTCTCAACATACAGAACGTAGAGGACGGGGAGGAGTATCAAGGGGAAGAACCAACCATCCAACCAAAGGGCGAACAGGATGAATGCTGGGATTATTGTTTCAATCCAGTCGCGTCGCTCCAACAGACTTCATGCGCCTTGAGTGTCACAGGGGGAATAAGACTTTCGCGACTTGGAGATGACGTCATAGCGTCGCCCCGGAATCCTCATGGGAGCGTCGAACAGACTTGATCCGCGCGACTTGCATGAGAGCCAACGAGGAGTGATGAACGAAGTGGTCGAGTTCCACCCGGGGTCTTCTGACTCCTAACGCGCGTGATACCAAGACTCCAAGCTGTCTATCAGAAGCTGCTTCAGCCCTGGGTGGATGTTCTCCAGATTGTATATCTCGCCTCCGGTGAACCACTTCGCCTCCTCTCGCTCAGAGGAGATCTCGACACCTGAAGCCAGTGGGATGCACAAGAATATGGTCAGTCTATCCCCAGTATATGAGTCAACGAGTTCCGCAAGCTTCTTGATCACGCGGATCCCGAGGCTTAGCTCCTTCCTAATCTCTCGTTCCAACGCTTCTTCCAAACTCTCGCCTTGCTTGACTCTCCCCGCGGGGAGTAGCCAATCTCCATAGTCAGGTTTATCGGCACAAGAGTGTCTGACCAACAGAACTTTTCCGTCCCTTATGATCGCCGCGCATACGATCAAGCCGTCGCGCGTATGATTTCGGGTCCATCACACATTTAGCCCTTTCCTAGGCGTCGAGATAAGCCTCGGCTTGTCACAGCCTCAGAACGGGGCCAACCCTTGAGATCGCAATCGCTCCTATGACCAGCACTGACCCCCCACGATGGCGTCTACGGAGACCACGTTCAATCTGCTGGATGAGTTTGTCCATCTGTCCTCAGGTCCGTCAATTGCATCTACTTCTTGTGCCTTGTCCAATAGACGAACAGCCCCGCTACTGCGATAGTAGCTAGTGCAACAACCGACGCTGTTGCAGCCAAGGTGTGCTCCTCCTCCCCACGGGTTGCCTCTAACTGATATGCGGAGTTGATAGTTGCGAGGGCCTCTTCTGCTCGGCTCTGTGCGGCTGAGCAATCGAAGTTCGATAGGTAGATACGCGCTTCGTTCAACAACGCCGCCGCTCTTGCGATGAGTTCAAGCGCATCCTGAGATCTGGCAATTGTTTCTCGAGCAGAAGCTAGGCTTAGGTTGGTTGATTCAAACACTGCCACTGCTTCAAGGAGTTCAGACACAGCCGAATAGTCTCCTCTACAGAAAGCGAGCGTCGAATTCAGTAGGAATGCTCTACCTGACTCAGCATTGCACCCCCGATCCACCATCAATTGCACAAGATTCTTACTATTCTCCAACGACAGCGCCCCCATTGAGCGCGTACTATTCGTATCTGCAAACACCAGCAGGTACACGTCCAAGGGATTGAGGGAAACGTTGGCGGACATAGGTGGCGTGCACCCAGGATCAAGCAGCGTGAAGTTCCCATTCCGCACCGAATACATGAGATACCTTGAACTGTCGTTTAGTTGCAATGTGGCGAGGGAAACAGTTATTGTCACCGTCTCGCGGGATATGCTGGTCAGAACTATACCTGTGCTTCCGTCTGGGCCTTTCCACGCGCTTCCCATTACTCCAGGCCATGCAAAGGGTGGTACTTCGACATTGCTGTACGGGACAGTTGGCACCCTCGGAGTCAGCACGAGAGGAGTCCCCTCCAAGTCCAGTGGGCTCAACATCCCTCCCTCGACCAAATAGGAGTACGCGCTTGTCGTCCTAGTCTGTGCGATCCTTCTTGAGTATTCCAGCATTTCCATGTCATACAATCTCAAGTTGTCTGGTCCACCGGTTCCTTGGGGATCCATGTCCACGTTTGGAATTTCTCCCCAGACTAGCGCGATGGCCAGTGCCCTGAGGTAGTACAGTTTTCCTTGCCGTGTGCGTTGGGAGTCGATGAGAGCATTCATCGAATAGAGTATCTGGTACTCGTGGTAAACAGAATGCCAAAGTGGGATATAGGCGTTCAATGTGTTATTGTAGCATTCCCCTCCGCAGATATCGAGTGGACTGTAGGCGACGCTGGAAGGCTCATTGGCCGCGTCAATGAAGGGTATGTACGGTTCACTGTACCACTCTCCTCCCAACGCCAGGTCAGCCTTGATTGACTTGGTCTGTTCCTTAACCCTCGAGAATACTGTCATCCATCCCTCAGCCCACCAAGTCCCTCCACCCCAGTGCCCCTCAGAACCTGACCAATCGATGAAGGGCATGACCGGATTCCCGTCAAGTTGCACCATATCTACTCCCGCAGACGCAAGCTCGTCCACCATCTGACATAACCTGTCACACCATAACTCTCCAGGACTAACTACGAACGCACACTGTCTCGTGAGCCTATCGGAGTTGTTCTGAATCGACCATTCGAAGATGTAGGGGTTCCCTTCACGATCTCTCGGCGCATGCAGGACGAAATCCTGCCAACCCGTAGCATTGAAACTATAGCTACTAGTGAGTGGAAGGACGGATACCCGTCCGTCCTTGGCGTGCGTACCGTTGACGGCGTCGACGAAGTTGTCCCATCCCTCAGTCGGTGGGAGGTACTCAGGCGGCGCCATCCCAAAGCCGTGCTTCTCCCAGCCTCGCCACCAGAGAAGCGGAGCAGAAGAATAGTACTGACTCATCGCCTCAGCTATCTTCGGCAGATTCGAGAACGGGCCATTCCAGAGGTCGGAATCCCGACACCAGAATCTAGTGAACACGTCTGCCACGATCCCGGTGCTCTTGAGCCACTGCGGGATGTCGGTCCGCTGCGCTATGGTCCCTTGTGCCACCCACCTTTGGTTCACGGCCCACCCCTTGTAAAGCTGCGCTACGTCCCACCAATCGCCCTCAAAGACCCCAATCACAACTGGATAAGGTAGCCTCAAACCGACATTAAAGCCGAACTCTGGCACATGGTCATTGGACAACTCTAGGTATCCGCCTCTATTCACAGCACTGAACGTTTTCACAAAGGCCCCGCTTGGATCATAGTCCGCTAGGTACAGACCTTTGTTCAACATCCTTGCGTAATATGCAATGAACTGCATGTTGTAGTGCTCAGAGGGGTAGTACGCCCCTCCCAACCCGACGCCGGGCTTGAAGTTGATCGAGGGATTCTCGCACAGGATACCCGGTCCTCGGGGGGCAACGAGGTAGTCCCCGCTTTCCTCATCGGATATCTGACTGATTCCCGCGATCTGCGGGAATGATACTTGCTCGATGATGGCATCCTCCTTGTTCTCGGCATCAAAATACCAGTACGAGAGTTTCGACTGGGAAGGGAGATTGATGGCGACGTTTACGGTTACGTCGAATCGCTTTCTCTCCTCTGTGGAAGACAGTCCCCACCACGTCATGTTCAGCCAAGCCCCGCTTGCGTCCACCTTCTTCTCACGTGTTACGGACAAGGCGTCTCTCCCCAGCATCGCTTCGATGTTCTTTGTGTCTTGAGACCAATATTGCAACACGAACAACCCACCTACCACTTCCTTCTGCTTGATGAAGTCGGCCCCGCTCTCCTTATCCACGACGGAGTATATACCGCCCCCCGTCCCGTTGCCGAAGGTAATGACGAGCTCAAGAAATGCATTTCCGATCTTGGCGAAATTCCCCGTGTCTATCACATACGATGAGCCATTACTGTTGGCATCCTTGGGCTCAACTCTCGTACACACCGGCAGTGATTGCGACAGGGTGACGGAGAACGTGAGGGCTAGGAGGATGATACTTTCCCGTGGATGCCCCATATACCGCTAGGTAAGTCTGAGTTCTAATAAGCCTTGGTGGCGTCAATACGAATGTAAGGAAGGTGAGACGCTGTGATAGAGCCGCATGTGGGCTGCTTGCCGACATATCTGAGGAGTCGGAAGGACGCTATCCCCGTCGCGGCCATTTTCAGCTTCATAGGTGTTAACTAGATCTTGCCAGCGGAATCCGTTCAACAGTACAAGAAGTCGGTCTTCTTTCTAACCTAGCCGGCCTTTCTCTCGTGACGACGACGGTTCATCTCAGCTCTGATATTGAAGCTACTGTAGGAATCTGGGAAGCCACTCCGAGCCCACAGCAGACTCGTGATGAGCGTAACGATGTTTCGCAGGCTTATATATTGTCGTCCGGTCGAAGGCCTCCGAATTGAAGACGAGCACCGCGCTGAAGGCGATTAGTCTTGTCCTGCTCGTCGCGCAGGTCCTGATATTCATCGGGGTGGGCCTAGGTTACTATACGATAGTCCAATCACTGATGTCCACGGTCGGCCCTGAGGCAGGCACGCCCTTTCAATACACTGGCAACATCGATGAGACCACGGGCGCATTCAGCGGGACTCTCGCGATATCTCTCAGGAATCCCGGCATGCTTGAGGTCTTAGCTCATGTCTCGATTAAGTTCAACTCGCAGGATGGCGCCATTCTCTACCAAACCTCGGGTGACAGGAGGGTGGCAGCTGCGGCATCGGACACTATGGAGCTGCCCCTCAGCCTCTCAGGTGCGGATGCCCAACGCATCAGCGTTGTGGTGTTGGGGTTGAAGTTCACCACGCTGTTTGATCTCCTTTCCTTCTCGATTGATGTCCCGGTTCCCACGCAGATGGGAGGCGGTCCGCCAGGAGAGTGATGAGACATGAGCCCCGGCTTCAATAGCATGCTCTGGCTGATCACCCACAACCCGATCAAGATACTGAAGGCAGTCCTGTCCTCCATCTTCTATCTGCTTCTCTACGTCGTCCTGCCCTTCCTGTTGCTCTCAGTGGCGCAGGGGGACCCACAGTTCAAGAGCATGTTGGACGCGGCCGAATCAATGGTCGGAATAGACGTGGCGGGAATTGCTAACACTGTCATAATCCTTGGCATAGTCCTTGCGCTTCTTGTCCTGGTAGGAGGCCTAACCGAAAAGTGGAGTGCGACGAACTTGGCGTGCGGCGTCGCCTCCATATTGCTGCAGCTGGCGATCCTGCTGACGGTGCTGGGAGCTGGGGACATCGGCAGCTTCGGGTTGATATCTAGAACGGTACAGGCCACTGGCCCCTATCAGCCTTCTTTTACTGTTGACATGAGGTTCGTCGCCCTAGCCATGACTGCGATAGCTGGCGCGAATATCCTCGTCGCATTGGCCACTTATCTGGACGCGCGAAGAGAACGGGCACGGCGGGTTTCACCCGGTGACCTCTTAAAGCGGATAGTTGGCTGAATGTCGGGATCTTGGGGCTTCGGCCTGAGAACCCATGGACTGCGCCCCCGGGGTCCACCTTCGAACACCAAGTTTGGGCTTCAGCCCTCGTCCTCACGGCCCATGACCCAATACTCCATTAGGAATCACTTACTTCTTCACCCTTACATTATTCTCACAGGAACAATGTGCAGGAGGGCCACTTGTTCTCCAGCTCGGCATTCCACTTGCTCAAGAGTTGTCTTCGGTCGACATTGTCCGTCTTGACAAAGATGCCCACCTGATTGGCGCCCGTGCGCATATGCTCTAGTAGCTCCGAATTCGTGCACGCTGCGGGGCGGTCGCACTCACCGCAATCTGCTACCTTCTTGGCTGTAGCACAGGCTCTGATCTCACAGTCTGTCCTTCCGCCGCCCTTCAAACATCCTGGGCATAGAGGCACCGCCTGAATCGATGTGAGGCCCTTGTTGAACTCCGCGAAGTCGAAGTCCTTGGGGCCCCACTCACTCAGACCGTAACCCTTGACAATTTCCTCGAACTTCTTCGTCAGTTCCCTTAGAGTCCCGTTCCCGACGGCACAACTGCCGCACCAGATCCCGCAGAAGCCAATTTGATCCTTCACGTCCTCGAAAGCCGCAGTCTTCGACATCCTACGTCCCTAGCGGGGCAGCCTAGTGGTTCAATAAAAGACTGTAGTCGCGCTGGGTTCGAACGTGCTTCTGAAGAATCGAGGTGCTCCGGCCGGGATTTTCACCTTTTAGGCTCGAAAGTCCTGGACGACTCAGCGGCAGATCTCTCCTCTAAGATCCTTATGTATTTCGCTATGCTCGTGTTTGCCTCGCTTGCTCTGCTCTTCAGAAGCGAATGAAGTTCGATTGGAACTATTATGTGCGTGTAGCATGGTTTGGTCATTCGCATTCGTGGATCTTGACCCCCATAAGGCCATAAAGGTGAGGCCAAGAGTTCAAGTACGAGCTGGAAAACCAAGAGATGAATTTCGGCAACCGCCCAACCCAAAGGACTATATGCAATCGATATGGGCTCTTCTATGCAGAGCCATATGAGCTTCCTTGGTCTGTCTAAGCCAAACATCGAGAAGATGGAGGAGAACAAGGATGTTGAAGGATTGATCAAAGCTTTGACCCACGGAGATAGCGGTATCAGAGGATTGGCGGTGCTCGCTCTTGGCAGAATAGGAGACCCGACTGCTGCGGGACCAATCATTCAACTTCTGAAAGACAATGATTACCATGTTCGATGGGCAGCAGCGTGGGTGGTTGCAGGGATAGCAGGCATCGAAGCGGTGGGCCCCCTCGCCCAGGCCCTGAGGGACAAAGATGAAACAGTTCGAGTGCAAGCAGCTCGTGGTTTCGGGATAATGGCTACGCGCGGGCTAATAATTGGAGATAGCAGGGCAATCGAAGTTCTAACATCTGCCACAGAAGACAATAGCCCGCACGTTCGGAAAGCTGCCCAAGAGGCCTTGGAGAAGGTCAGGCTACCCCCACCGCCCTAGCGCACGCGGGGTCTAGTTGTTTGTTGCCCCCAGCGCTGGCGAGTCACACTCTTGAGCGAATCCTGCGCCATATTCGCCGGGTGAAGGTGTTCTAGGCGACAGCAGCAGACGCAGCATCAGGAGTTACAAACCCCAAGTCAATCCCTGAGGAAAGCCTCAAGAGGGCCATTGGAGGTTCGTTTAGGTTTATATTACGTTCCTAGGCAGTACATGACAAAGGAGGATAATATCATACCTTTGGAGGAACGGGCTTATCCTAACTTGGGGTGCATCCGGATGGAAATACGCCTGTTAGGTTGTTATGTTCGTTTTGTCAAGGCCTATCCTGTTAGTGCATTCTCGAGCGAAGTGATGAACAAATGAGTATTGTTCACAAGTTGGGAGGACTCGTCTGTCTGTTGGCGGGCGTCTACTTAGCATATTTGTACTGGGCAGTGGCTGCAGCCGGATTGCGCGTTGAAGGCCCAGTGATAGCAGCTATCCCGCACAGTGTCACATTGATCTCGTTGGGCGCTCTTGGGCTTGTCGGAGATAGGTATGGGTATTTGCCATATAAGGCATCTTATTGGTGTTTGATTCTCCTTAGTCCGCTATCATATATTCTCCTTGTGGCGGTATACCTCGCCGAACAATCCCAGTACGGCACGGGACCAATACTGTACAGTTCCGTGCTATTCCTCCTATACTTTGCCATTCTGGCCTATTTGGGGGATCTCATCGATGCTAGAAGGGCGCAATTGAAGGGGGGGAAACACATACTGACTAGATGGAACGTAGGGGACGCAAAGGACTCGATTGAGGTTTATGCCATTTTCAAGTCGTGCAAAGAGACGAGGACGCGCGCCTGGGGAGAGATCCTGTCGTTCTTGGAAAACGAAAAACACATACAAAAAGAAGGCTTCCGATCTTTCGAGAGCTTCTATGGTTTCACCTATGATCCTATCAGCTTCCAGCAAAAATACTTAGCGATGGAAGGAAATAGAATCACGGAAAAAGAGAAACAAATCCCGTTCGGTCTGTCATTCGATGAACTACGGCGGGTCATGGAATTGCAGAGTGGGACGGCAATGTGGGGGACAATAGTGTACAAGAGGGTCAAATAGACTGCGGACCGCGCGCGGATATCTGCATGCGTGGGATTCCTGGCCTTCGTTTTGGCACGTTCAGGTTTCTCTTACCTTAAACCAAGAGCCACGTCTTTGTCCTGCTTCGCCTAAGCCACGGAAGGACAGTCGCTCGATCTTCGTCGCCGAAATTGCGAATGTCGCGCCTAGGAAACTCTCCGATATCTGTCTCTCGGATCTCGTGTGATATCCCAAATTCCGGAAACATGAAGAGACAATGGATCTGATTGCAGAGCGAAGCAGGCAGGAACAAAGATCGTTGGCGGCCGAGGAAGCCTTCTACTCCTGTGAAGGAATCCTCCGCTTCGTTATGACGCCGCGAGACCCCCCTTAGTAAAGATCTGGGAACCGGGCAGAATAAGCCCAAGCGACTTCCTGCACCGGTCTCGGGAATTACCTTCGTCGGCCTCGAGGGCTTTGTTCGCTCTCTGGGCCTCGGCTCTTTACCCCCAGCAATTCGGACAACAAGGAGAGCTAATCCGCTTTGAGCATGAATGAGCAGACGTGATTAGTCAAGCTCCTGGATCCATTTGGGCCCTGAATAGATGCCGATATGGTAGCCTTCGACAGATCTTGCAAGAACAATCTCTTGCCAATGAGCTCCTGGCTGTATTTCCATCATCCTAGAAGAGAAATACCCTCCGCGGGGTTCATGGAATTTCGTGAGTTTGACAGCCCGTGAGGAGGCTTCGTCCAGGGACAACCACGTACTTGATCGCCTGCGGAACTCCGGATCTAGGACATACCTGTTTGTGCTTTCCGCATGATAGCGCATCAAGAGCGCATCTCCACAGAAAGCCTCCACCTTCTCCGCAGCCTCTTCCGAAGTAAGGGCTAGCGTCCAATCATAGTCATATCTTTGGCCCACCGCGTCCGTGACAGACATCTCGAAGATCTCGGATCCCGGAAGCTCCTTGAGAGTTATCAAGGCCTCTTCAAGAAGTCTCTTTCTCTCGCTTTGCCAGGCTAAGAGAGGCTCGTATTGGGGCCAGCATTCTGGACACACAAAGAAGAATTCCGGTGAGCCAATATACTTACTTGGCCTGGCTATCCAGCCTTCCGCAAAGGTCGGCTTCTTAGCGTGACAAATGTAGCACTCCTTCATCTGTTCCGGTGGTGGCGTCAAGGTCTTGCGTAGTCTTATATTCTGACCCAAGTCTTAAGGTTTCATGTTCATACAAGCTCGGAGCGTGCAGTTCCGGCCGAAACAATGCCCTCAATGCCGCCACTACAGCGCCGAACCACGACGTTGTCGCGCGCGGGCGAATGCCACCCCAGGAGGGCTGGGCCCTGACGACTACCTATATGCAACTTTCAAGGGAGAGACCGATATGTCCTGCAGTAGCTTCAATTCCCCCTTCTGACTGCCCCTGATGGATGCGCCCTTCGCATTCGACCCGCCTTAATCCTTGGCTTAGCAGCGAGCAGCTCCGCTGGGCTCGAAACCCTCCTCGGCATGAACCTGCCGAGATACCCTAAGCAGTCTGATGTTGATACAAAACACGCCCTCAAATCATCCTTCGATTCGATTTGGAACGCTTGCGGGTTTCCGAGGTCCTTCGGCCATAACGGAAGAGGAGAACGGATAGAATGAAATAGCGCGTACACAAGCACGTTGGAAACTGCCACGGCCGCCACATACGGTTAGGAGCTTAATAACACAGGAACAGCGGTCATTTTATCGTGAGCGCGCGCGAGGATGTCTGAACATGGAACCCGCACCTGATCACTTTGT